>JGI24890J29729_1001319_pt1 | contig 11466 bp, 11 predicted proteins | sample FreactcultureFD7_FD_29729 | JGI IMG/M metagenome (IMG submission 29729)
CAATGCAACAACGATGCCGAACTCCTCAAGAAGAAGGTCGTTTCGAGAACTTTCCGACGAATGCTCGATTACGCCAACCGTCAAGTCTTCACTGGTCCCCCGGAGAACAAGCGTGATCACGTCATGCAAGCGACGAAGGCTCTCCAAAGCGGTGATTGGCAGAAGTGTGTCGAGTTGATTCACTCGATCAAGGTTTGGGGTTTGATGCCCAATGAAAAAGCTGTCAAGGAGATGTTGGCCAAGTGAGTTCTTTCAAATTTCGTTCCTCTCTTCATTCGAAGGAGCGGAATACTGATTACCTATGATCGTATCGTAGGAAAATTCAAGAAGAGGGTCTCCGAACATACCTCTTCACTTACGCTCCTTTCTACTCTACCCTTTCCCTTTCCCACCTCGCTTCGACCTTCTCCCTCCCTCTCTCGACCGTCACTTCCCTCGTATCAAAGATGATCTGGACCGAAGAACTCCCAGGAGCATCCCTCGACCAAGTCACCGGAGTGGTCGTTCTCAACCAAGCGACGACTGAACTTTCCCACTTGCAGCGACTCGCGTTACAACTCGTCGACAAGGCGAGTCAAATGGCAGATGGGTCAGAACGATACTTGGACAGTAAATTACAGAATGGTGAACAACGAGCGGATGGAGTTCGAGGTGGGCCTGGAGGTGCAGATTCGAAAGAAGGTGGAGGATCTGGAAACAGGGAACGAAGAGGTGGAGGAGGTAGAGGTAGAGGTGGATCGAGAGGAAGAGGTGGTGCAGTTAGACAATTCAACAGTGGTTCATTGGGTCGAACGGTGAAGGTTTAGAATTTGGGGAATCTTTGTTTTTCTTTCCCCTTCCCTCTCCTCGCGTTTCGTTTTCTTTTGACTTCCCCTCCCCAAGTAGCTGTGTAAAATGCATATCTTTTTAGTTTGCTCCCCCTTTCTTATCACTTCGGTTCGATTCGCATGAGAAGAGAGAGAGAAGTCCAATAAACAGATAATTTCAGTTAAGATCTATACAAGCCAAGGAAACACTTCTTTACAAAGGCCAGGACCTAGCGATGCGAGCTCGAGTCAGCTCATCGACGCGTAGAGCGAGAACAGGAGGGAGAACTCACATCTCTTCGGAAATGTTGTGGTGAACTGATTTGACGTTGCAGTATTCGTAGATTCCTGCTCTTCCCAATTCTCGTCCTATTCCGGATTGTCTCATTCCTCCAAATGGTACCGACGAGTGGAGGATACCTATCAACGCATGACGAGTGAGCAGACGAGGGAGAACAAGGAGAAGAACGAGGCAGACTGACCGTATTGATTCGCCCAAACCGTTCCCGCCTCGAGTTCTCCCGTTACTCGCATCGACTGTTTGGCATCGTCTGCGAGAAGTGACATGTAAGATTTCGTGAAAGAGCGAGGAACGAGAAGAATCGAAAACAAATTTACTGGTGAATACAGCAGCAGCCAATCCATAAATCGAATCGTTCGCCATCTCAATCGCTTCTTCTTCCGTCGAGAACTTCATGACCGAAACAACCGGACCGAAGATCTCTTCCTGTACGCACTTGAACGATGGTTTGCAGTTTGAGAGGACGGTAGGTTCGACGTAGAAACCGGAAGATTGAGTCCATTTCTTTCCTCCAGTTTCGAGAGTCGCGCCTTCTTGTACACCGGAATCGATGTATGCTAGTACTTTGTCTCGTTGAGCGGCAGAGATCTGATAACGACGAGGAGATGCGAATCAGGAGACGAGGATAGAGGTAAGGAGACCCAGAACGTACGAGAGGTCCGAATGAAGTCTTCTCATCGAGAGGCTGTTTCAGAAGAGTGCTGTCAGCTAAGAGTCATATATCTTGTTAACAAAGAATCTGAACTCACGTCTCCGATGGCGCAGGCCTCAGCTTTTTCAACCAAGAGCTTGACAAATTCGTCGTGGATGCTCTGAGACGACGGAACACTCGTCAGTCTAGGCCACGAGTACGAGATAGATATACTGAAGAGGAGAAGAAGGATCTGCTGAAGAGGAGAAACAGGACTAACCTCGTGAACGAGAATCCTAGAACCAGCGGTACAATCCTGACCCGAGTTGAAGAAGACTCCCAACGCACTCCACGCCGCAGCTTGTTCGAGATCCGCTGATGGGAAGATGATCGAAGGTGATTTGCCTCCTAGCTCGAGTGTAACCTATTCCAACCCAACGTCTCAAATCAGCGCTCGCCCAAACTTCTTCCAGAAATTTGCAGAGAAAAGAAAAGCTCACCTTTTTCAAGTTTGATTCAGCAGCAGCAACCATGATTTTCTTTCCCGTCAATACAGAACCCGTGAATGAAACTTTGTCGACATCCATGTGACTCGCCAGGGCCGCTCCGGCAGTAGGTCCGAATCCGGGAATTACGTTGAGTACGCCCGCGGGGAAACCTGCTTCTTGTGCGAGATTGCAGAGGGCGAGGGTGGTGAGTGGAGTGAGCTCGGAAGGTTTAATCACGACCGTGCAACCACTACGAGATGGGGAAGAGAGTTTTTCATCAGTTTCTGACCGGAAGTACTGAAAACGAGACCCTCGACTTACGCTGCTAGTGCTGGTCCCACCTTCCACGCCCACAACATGGTTGGGTAGTTCCAGGCCGTAGTTAAATTGCATACTCCGAGTGGGTCCAGGGTGGTGTAGACCATCTTCGTTTTGGGTGAAACGTCGATTGTTTCTCCAGCTACTTTTCCAGCCCATCCCGCGTAATACCTCAAACAAGCGATCGAATCAGCGATATCGATCTCCTTTGCGATCCTGACCCCTTTCCCACTATGTACGCTCTCGAGTTCCGCCAAAAAATCGATATCCCTCTCCATCAAATCTGCGAATTTGTCCAACAACCTCGCTCGATCACTCGGCGAGCCGTTCTTTCCCCAGGTCGTCTTGAAGGCTTTACGAGCGGCGGCTACTGCGAGATCTACGTCGGCTTGTTTACCGTGTGAAACTTGAGTTAAGGGTTCTCCGGTTGCTGGGTTGAGAACTTCGAAAGTTGATTTATCGGATGCTTCGACCTGTACATTCAAGCGGGTGAGTGGAGGCGATAAGAGTAACGAGCAGCAGGGAGGGAGATGGGAGAAACGTACCCATTCACCGTTGATGTAGAGTCCAGTAGGTACTGTGACTTGTTTCGAACCAATTTTGATGGATTGAGTGACTGGCATAGTTGAATAAGATCGAAGGATTGAACGAGAAACGAAGCGAGAAGTGAAACGAAAGAGCATGAAGCCAAAAGAGGAGCAAGAGCAGAACAATCTTTAGCCGCGGGAGGTGGGGCAATTACTGTAGATAGGTTTGAATAAGAAGCTGGGTCGACGGCGGCTAGCGGAAAAAGCAAGAAATCGTAATGAATCTTACGTTCGATTTCGAATTCAAACGATTCACTCAACCTTTGACCGGAAAAGACTTTCAAGATGAGTTACAGACAAGATAGACGAGACTACCACGACAACAGAGATTACAGAGCACCTCCACAAGGACGTAGACAACAATTGAATTATGATGATCTAGATGGAGATTCATCCGCACTACCTCCACCTAGAAGGGACAACTACTCAAACAGATACGATGACAGGGATGATAGAGGTGGATACAATCAAAGAGGATTCGATCGAGGTGGTGCAAGGGGAGCGGGAGGAGGTTACGAGAGAAGGAGATCAAGGAGTCCACAACGAACAACCAGTAGGAGAGAAGATGATTACTCGAATCACAGAGATAGAGGTGAGCTTCAACTCTATTACTCCAGGTCGCTTAAGTGAAAGGTGTTGACGGACCACTGTCGAATTCATTTTTATAGATTCACGTCGTTCCCGTTCCCCTCCTCCTCACCCAGTCCGTTCCCGTCGTTCCCCATCTCCCTCCTCTTCTCGGCGCCGTCACTCCCCATCTCCTCCAGCTCGCTCAAGTCGAAGAGAGAGGGATGAGAATGGTCGATCCCCTCCCCCTTCTCCTCGTCGAAATCGCTCTCGTTCTAGATCAAGGAGCGTTGTGGAAGAGGCAGCAGAAGTGGAAGAACAAGATATCGCCGCGTTGATGGGATTTGGTGGATTTGGAACTACTCAGGTAAAGCCTTTTCTCACTTTCAGCTGCCTGGTTTCGCACGAGAAAGCTGAACCTCCTGAATCGGATTACAGGGTAAAGCACACGAGGGTGAGCTGTCAGGCGCACAGGTCAAGAGAGAGAGGGCGCACAGACAGTATATGAATAGGAAAGGTGGTTTCAATAGGTACGGAATTTCGTGCTCTCTCCACGTCTCCGCAGAAGACTGACGCGCTGAGGTTCCAATCCATACAGACCTCTCGACAAGATCAAGTAGACTAAGCGCGGACGAGGTTCAACGGGAAGTGATCAGGGAAAGGGAGCTGTCGCGATGCACTTTTGTCGTTTTGAGACTCCTTTTGCAACCCTACTTTCTCGCTGTTCGTTGCTATTCTGGCTGCGCCTGATTGAACGCTACCTAGAGAACCGGCCGTACTTGCTCTACTCGCAATACCCGACGTTGCCTTGAAATCTTCAGATTCTGTCGCGACGAAATCTGGATATTCTCGCTCTTTCCTTTTCACTTCACTTCCTTTCGCCTCTTGGCTCGCATCATTCTCTATGCAATTCTTGTACACTATCACCGCCTAAACTACTCTTACCTCGCCCTGTTTTCACTGTCCCTCCTCCCCGCGTCCGTCTTCAAGATTGAATGGCGTTTGCTACGCCGCGTAAACCACAGAGGACTCCACAAGATGAATTGGATGGTGAAGAAGTATTAGAGATTACACTGTACGTCCTCTTTGTCCCTATTCCCCATAGTTTGAGTGTTGATTGACAAGATAGGTTCGCTTCTTTTTCTCCATCAACAGATTCGCAGAGAAGAAGGAATGGATACAAGACAAGATACACGTATGCTCAACCTACTCTAGCTCCTTGCCCCAGGCTGTTTCACTGACACTCCCATTCTCGTTCAGTTCCTCTCGACTTTACCTCCTATCGTCGTTCATGAACCCCTTCCTCCCACTCTCTCACCGACAACACAAGAAGAGCTAGAAAACTGGTGGCTAGAACACGAGAGGATAGAGAAAGAAATAGAAGAGTTTGATTATGGCGATTTGAACAAAATGAGGAATTTCGCAAAGAGTACGTAAAATCTGCCTCTTCCTGTATCATTCTCATCGCGAGTACTGATTTGGGGCGTTGGCGATATGTACAGACAAGAGCAAGCAGGCTTTGAGTAGGAGAGATACGGATCTGATCGAAGTTTGTTTGGGAACTTTATTCGCGGTCGACAAGCTTTTATCTTTGTTGAGGCATCGACGCAAGAGTCTAGTTTTATTGGGTTATCGATTGCAGTAAGCACTCTCTCGCTCTATAAGACGACACGAGGGGCGAACTGAAGGATGAGCGAGTGTTCAGATGGCAAGAATCGATCTCGACGTGTTCTTCTCATTATCAACAACTCGTCAACGAAGAGATCCCTCTCTTTCTCGAGAAAGCACAATTCAAAATCCCTTCCGCCCTCTCTACACGCTCTCGAGAAGTAACCCAAGAAGACTCGGAAGAACCTGTGCCTCTCTCACCGACCGATTCTTCCCTATCCCTCTCGAAATCCATCTCTTCTTCGTCTCGCCGCCTCTCCGCTCTCACTTCTTCCACTACCTCTCATTCCTCCGCATCAGCTTCCTCCATGTCCCGTACCCTCCGAACGCAAACCCTCTCCCTCTCTTTAACCTCTCTCAAAACCCATCTCCGCCAATTAAACTCGACTCACCTCCCTCATTCCTCTACACTCCTAGATAAACTTATCGATACTTCACCAGAACCCATTCCCGACGAGTTCTTGGATGAACAAGATCGATTGGAAGAGAGAGTGAGGGGTTTGAAAGGGATCGAAGGGTTCTTGGAGGAGAGGGTGAAAGAATGGGTTGATGCGGAGAAAGTATTTTGGGGGTGTATAGAGAGGGAGAAGGATTCGGAACGATTGAGGGGAGAGGTCGAGGAGGGGATGGGGAAATTATCAGTTGGATCTGTCGAGGAAGAGGGAGAGTGTGAAAGGGAAAGGATGAGAATGGGTGGAGAGTACGAAAGGAGATTAGACGGACTCGAAAAGACGCTAGGTGAGACGAGAGGGATCATGGGGTTACTCGAAACTCGTCCTGTTCAAACGCATCAACTCGCTCCTCAACAACGTCAAGAAACATCTCAACTCTTGAGAACCCTTGAAAAGAGCCTCGGACGCTCGGAAGCTTCTTATTGTAGAGCGAAGGAGGCGGTGAAGAGGTACAGAGAGGGGGTCGAGGTGATACGAAGGGCGAGGGAAGTTAGGACTCGATTAGAAGATGGAATGCGTTCGTTGAGAGAGATTATGAAGGGAGTAGAGGACCTCGGATCAACGAGCTCGAGGGCGGAAGATGGAGTAAAGTGTCTGGAGAAAACGAAGGAGGAGGGGGAATTCGAGAAACTCTTTGATCAACTTTACGATTCGAAACGGGATCAAGTGCGAGACGCTGGTCGATCGTGCAAGGTTGGATTCGATATCGTTGTCGAGCTCGGAAGGGTAGGGGTCGATCCGAATGCGAGGAGGGAACTGAAAGCTTTGATTCAAGGGGTAGAGGGGATGGGAAAAGAAGTCGAGGGTTTACAGAGTCAGGAGAGGGTAAGAAGGACGAGATTGAAGATTGCGAGGGATGTCGTCGATGCTGTTGAGGAAGGCAGGAAAAGGGCAGAGGAGATGAAGGACCGGCTGATGCGGGAAACCGAGAGGGTTAGATGGGAGAACGAGAAATCTCTAGACACTACGACCTCAGACGACACTCTGGAGATCGAAGGAGCAATCATAGCTATTCGAAATCTCGTCAATCCTCGCCTCGACCTCGCCAATTCCGAACTCGCACGATATCCTCCGCTTCTCTCATATCTCACCCAACTCGTTACTTCGCTCGACCTCGATCTCAATGCGTTCATGGAGCAGCGAGATGCGCTGAGGAGAACTCAGAGTCAGAGTAAATCTATTGAGGAGTTCGAGGGGGAGTTAAAACCGCTCGAGAGTGAGTTGGATAGAATCATCGAGCGAGCGGAAGTAGTCATTGAGGAGAAGGAGAAAGGGTCGCAAGAGATGATGGAGGAGCACAAGTTACTCAACGAAGCCGTCGACGATCTGACGGCCAGATTATCTCCTCTTCTCTCCGACGTTCACCTTCGAATCCCGTTCCTCTCTTCATCCACCTCTGCGACCTCATCCAATATCTTCCCGTTCGATTCTATCGCCCATGATCACACTGTCAGACTTTATATCAACACTCTGGTAGCTCGAGTAAACAGAGTCGTCGATGAGGGCAAGGCGAAAGTGCGATTAGTCGAAGTTGTCGGGAAAGTCAAGGAATGGGACGAGAAGGCGCTGGAGACGGAACGAGAAGTGGGAGCTATTGAGGGCAGGGTGGGTGAAGTAGAGATCACGGTAGATGAGCAGGAAAACGATTCAGAAAGTAAGTCTTCTTTTCCGCTAGATCGAGTTTGAGCAACACTCATGACATCCTTGTATCCTCAATAGCGATTCTGGAACGCCTTGAACGTTCGGTTGAAGCTGTATCGGCGTCACTCGAAACGTTTTCGCCCTCTCTCGAACACCTTTCGAATTCCCTCGCTTTCCTATCCCCCCTGATCGACACGACCTCTCTGACCGAAGTGCACCAGTCCGATCGTTACTCCCGTCTCGAGACCCTCAGAAATAGCCAAGTCATAATCTCTCTGCGCCTTGTCGAACTCAGGGAAGATATCGCCGTAATCCGACAGAAGCGACAAGCGACACTCGACAGTTTCAAGAAACAGCGAGATCAGCTCGACGAGTCACTCTCGGCCCTCATTGTTGAGCTTGAGACGTTGCGGCTCGAAGCGGAGGAGGTGTCAGAAGAACTGGATACCGAGATCGATCTGCTGGAGGTCGAACGTATCAACCTCGAAAACTCCTTATCTCTTTCCTTCAGCTTGAGCCCAGACCTATCGTTCTCGACCGACGCAACACTTCAAACGATCCGAAACCGCTTTCGATCAAGTGACGATTCTCTCGCCGCAATCTCCGACGATTTGGCTTCCCTCGAGATCACTCTCGCTTCCATTCAGGCATCCGACTCAAGTCTGTCTCTAGCTCCACACCAACCGGACCTTATTCGGTCAGCTCGGAGCAAAACGTTGGAATCGATCGAGGATTCCGAGAGGCGACTTCGCTCCTATCAGGTTAGTCGAAATGAGATGGAGCAGCTTCTGGAACAACGCCGTAAGGAGGTTCAAGAGCGAGAGCGGATACGAAGGGAGGAGGAGGAAGCTGAACGTCGAGCTGGTCAACTTCGACATTCCCGATTACTTCTCGCTCAAAGCATTGCTCTCCCGCTCGATGAAGAATCCAATGCCTCTCCCATCATTCGCCCCTCAACTCCTCCCTTCGCCCGTACTCCACCTCCAGCTCCTCCCCTGTCAGTCTCCAACAAGCCATCTCCAACTTCGTCGATCCGATTTCCTCACTCTCCGGTCGAAGACGAGTTCGACGTCTTCGGAATCATTCCTCCTTCCGATCCTTTCGCCCAATCTACTCCTGTCGACGAACCTCAAGCAGTCTCTGATCTACGCGCAACGGCTGAACTGATACAAACTCGAGATTGGCTCGACGGAGATTCGCTTCTTCGACTTCCGAATCAGGAGGAGTCTTCAGAGCTATCACTATCCGTTCGTCTACTCAGGGATACACTGAACAATCTCGAAACGAACGCAGACGACTCGCTGGTCTGGATGGATCTCTCGCCCATTCAAGCTCTCGTTCAAACAAAGGAGGAGGAAGCACGTCGTATCAAAGCTCTCGCCACGTTCTCGGCAAAGGTTGAGATTGCCGACAACGCTCTGAGCGATCTTCTCGACTCTATTGACGCAGCGGATCCCAACTTCCCATCTCCTTCACCGACAACCAATGGTTCCCCTCCTCTACCACTTTCGGAAGCCATAGCCCTCGCTTCCGATAGCGTGACTGCCGCTCGACTTGAGGCCATTCCTCTCGTTGATGACAGCCGGGTGGAACAAGCTATAGAAAGGATCGAAGGGAGTTGGGCAGAAATGATGGAAATTGTCGACGATGTTCGTCCTCGAGCTACTTCGGCTGCCAGCTCGACGAGTTCAAGATCCTCGAGTAGGACGACACATTCGAGGCTGGCAACCAGGATACCTTCCGGACAAGCTACTCCATCTCGTTCTCAATCCCGCTCATCCTCCACTTCCTCGACTGCTTCTCTACCCTTTCAGCACTCTCGTCCTTCCTCTCGCTCGACTACGATCCCTTCGTCTCGCACACCTTCCCTGCGCCGATCTGTCTCTCGCACTTCTTCTTTCCTCTCTACCCCAAGCAAAAGTACAGATGGAGACGATCCTCTCGCAACCCCTCGACGACGTATTCAAAGTGGTCTTCCAGTACCGACTCCCCGTCGAGAACCTTCTCCTCTTCCTCCGATGACGCCAACATCCGCTCGACCTTTCTCTTTCGCATCGAATTCCTCGAGGAAGAAAGCAACTTCAAGTATCCCTCGCCGTACTCCTATGAGCACCCCTCGACGAGACAATCCCAGGAGTTCTTCGACCAGCGAATCTGTTACGGTCAGCTCGACGATGCGAAGACTGACTTCGCAAAGTTCGACAAAATCGTCTCGACGAGACAGCCTCGCAAGTTCCGTCTCGAGTCGGAGGAGTAGCCACGCCTCATCCTCTCACCATCGACCTTCAATCTCACCCGAGAACATCTCTCGTATTGGCTATCGTTCCTCTCCACCTCGAATCAAACGTCCTTATCGAGCGAACTTGTCGAATAAGTTGGACCGAGAAGTCGGAACGATCATCAACGCGCTGGATATCAACGTACCTATCGAGATGGCAGATGGATCATGGAGTGATGAGAGTGGAATGTACAAAATTGGCGAGAAAGTCTACTTTTGTAGGATCTTGAGGAGTAAACAAGTTATGGTGAGAGTCGGAGGTGGTTGGCTCAATCTCCTACAGTGAGCCCTACTTTTCATCCTTGAGTTGCTGCGAAGGCTGACCCGCATCTTTACAGGTTCATTATCACTCATTTCGCCGGTGCCGAAACTGTCAATATTTCCCCTACAACTCCGGTCAAACGCACTTTCGGTACCGAGCCTCAATGGATCAGCAGTGTCGCCGTTCGAGATCAACTCGGAGCGTCTCAATCCTCCTCGTCTCTAGCCAGCTTCCTCTCCTCGTCAGTCTCGAGTGGAGGAGATCAAAGCGAACACTCTTCGTCCCTCTCGGCGTCTATCTCAATGCGCCGCTCTCTCAGCTCTGCCTCTGCCGCCTCAACTCCTCTACGTCGATCGTTCGGCGGAGGTTCAAACCATCTCTCGCTCTCACCGCTTCTTTCACCANCAATTTCGAACGCCGTTCCTCCTAAACGACGTCCTGCAATACCCATTTGGAGACCCTGAACTTACCCTGTTCGTCCACTCCGTAGTACAATACCTTACTTCGTTTCTTGCTGTTCATACCTTCCTTTAGTCGTTCTTTCGCTGTGTTCTCAATACCTTTCTTATCTCGTATTTACGAATGTATATTCCATTCCGTCCTCGCTTACGATGCGTTCTGTTTGCTCGGTAACGAGGAGAGATACGGGCATTCGGGTCTTCGGTGAAAAGATCGGTTGCGAAATGACATTTCGATTTCACGCTCTTGCGATTTGTCGTCGTAAATCCTCTTCCTATCGACTTGTTCTATCGGTCGAGATGGATGAACTTACTCGTATAGCGTTATATCCACTCAACCATCCATTCTACACTATCCTGTGTGTCTTCTCCCTTCCTTCTTCCTCAACCCCCACAAATTGAACTCATCATTTCCCTCTCCATCGGCGACTTGTATAGTCTCGCAATCGCTCTCGCTATTCCATCTACAGCTCTATACGTAGCTTATGGGATTTTCATTCACCCTCACTTCGTCTCAATCAAGGACGTGAGGGGGCCCAAAAGAGACTCATTGTTTTGGGGCAACATGCAAGCTATCTTTGCGGATGAACCTGGTAGGAGTCATATCAGGTGGTCAGAAGAGTTCGGAGGTGCTGTCAGGTATCATGGATTCATTGGAGTGAGTTTCTTCGATTTCTTTTTCGCTTCGCAAGCTCCTCGAGCGAACTTCGGCATCGTTGGACGAGGGATCGGATAGAAGCATACGAAGCGGAGGAAGTCGGAGAGTCACAGGTCTGGTGGAGGGCGAGTTGGAGGCATTTACAAATTGAGATGGACCCGCGAGAATCGACAAAAACTGATCTTTTCGTGTTCTGCAGAATCAACGACTGGTGCTTTTCGACTCGACCGCTCTCAACCATGTCCTACTCAGCAACTGCTACGAATATCCCAAGCCTGAGGAAGTCAGAGGTGATTTGGCAATGATTCTTGGACGCGGAGTGCTTTTCGCAGAGGGTGAGGAACGGCTTTT
>JGI24890J29729_1001321_pt1 | contig 11455 bp, 6 predicted proteins | sample FreactcultureFD7_FD_29729 | JGI IMG/M metagenome (IMG submission 29729)
AACCTAAAAATATCAACTATAATTTTAACGGAGGAGAACAACTGTTGGCATTATCGCTTACCATCGATCAGCGAAAAAATATTTTCCTGATCTTTAAAGAGTCCATAAATAATGCTGCCAAATACTCCGGCGGAGACACGGTAACAATTGAATTCCTGAAAAAAAACGATGCTTTTATTCTTTCCATACAGGACAATGGAAAAGGCTTCAATCCCGAAACCAGCAAAACAGGCAACGGCCTGCGGAATCTTCAGGAGCGCGCCAACAGCATTCATGCCACGTTAGACATTCTATCAGGAACTGATAATGGAACTGTTATCAGACTAATAATGCCCTCCCTCACATGATCGGGTGATTGTATAAGAGTTTGCAATAAACAATTTTTGTAAAGAAAATTTATGAGTGTTGCTATACAAGTATATGAAGATGATGATCTGCTGCGGGAAAATCTCTGCAGCATGATGAAACTGAACAATACCTGGCAATTGACAGGGGCTTTCGAAAATGTTCTGGAGATTGAGAAACAGGTTCAGGATCTTCAACCCGACGTTATTTTCATGGACATCGACATGCCCGGAATGACGGGTATCGAAGCCGTTAAAAAATTACGGCTTGCCGGCATCAAAACACACATTATCATGCTTACGGTCTTTGATGATAACCAGCATGTATTGGATGCGATCTGTGCAGGTTCTTCGGGCTATCTACTCAAAAAAAATATTTCTATAAAATTATTTGACGCCGTGGAAGAAGTTCTTTCCGGAGGAGCACCGATGTCTCCCAGTATCGCCAGAATGGTGATCCGTTCCATGCAGACAAAACCAATAAATTCATATCAACTTTCAGATCGCGAAAAAGAAATTCTCGCATCGCTCTCTACCGGTAACAGTTATAAACTAATCGCAAATCAATTTAACATCAGTGTCGACACCGTAAAAACACACCTTAAAAAAATTTACGAAAAGCTTCACGTTCATTCTCAAACTGAGGCTGTCGCAAAAGCGATACAGGAAAAACTGGTTTAGATCTCCCTGATTTTATTTTCATAGTTAATTAATCCACCCTTTTATGCGATGGTACGTCAATCCGTCGTGAAATAGTTTTGGGAAGTAAAGCCATGCTTCCATGATAACCAAAAAGCTTCTTCTTTTAATGATCCCTGTTCTGATGCTGAAGGGTGTTGTTTACGCACAGCAGGATCCTCTGTACGCCCTGTATCTTAACAATCCTCTCGTTATCAATCCAGCCTATACAGGCATGAATAATAATTTTAATGCGCAGGCCGGCTTTCGGAAACAATGGGCCGGTTTTAACGGAAGTCCGCAAACATTAAGTTTTATAACACACTCATCCATTCGTGATAATAAAATGGGCGCCGGTGTTATTATCGTAAGCGATCAGATTGGCGACATCAATACTACTCAGTTTTCCGGAACCTATTCGTATAAAGTTCAGCTCACGCATGATCGCATACTTTCATTCGGCATGCAAGCAGGATTTCTGAGTTATAAAACAAATGGAAAGGTTCTGGTACAGGACCAGGGCGATCCTGATTTCATTCCGGTCAGTCAGGTGAAACCCCTCATCGGTGCAGGAGTCATGCTAAAAAGCGAACGCTATCTTTTGGGGTTTTCGGTGCCACGATTGCTGAACAGTTCATTTAATCTTCAGGGGCAGAGCATCACCGTATATCAACAGCATTACTATCTCTTCACTGCTTACATTTTCAATCTTTCAACGCGTGTGATCTTCAAACCAACCGTTCTTCTAAAGGGAGTAAAAGGTTCGCCTCTTTCAGCCGATGTTAACCTGAACCTGAATATCGATCGAAATTATACGGTTGGCGTCTTTACACGCAACCTTAACAGCTATGGAATTCTCGCCCAACTGAATTTTATGAATTATTACCGCCTTGCCTACGCCCTGGAATTACCAACCAATAAATCCGTCGGTGCGCAATACACTACACATGAAATCAACATCGGTATTAAGCTTAGCCTTTTAAGTTTTCAAGACAAATCCATTACTAATTTTTAAGTCTCATGATCATTTCAATGAAAAGGACTCACCTTATCTCGCGGGTTATCATGGTATCATCTCTCATGGCCGTCAGCCTGATGGCTTTTTCGCAGGCTCCCGTGATCACAGGCTTTACACCAAAATCCGGAAAGCCAGGAACCGTTGTTACCATCACCGGAAGCCAATTCGACACGACTCCCGCTAATAATAATGTATTCTTCGGCTCCGTAAAAGCGGCTGTCACGACTGCCAGCACTACCTCTTTATCGGTGATCGTACCTCCTAATACAATGATGGCCGCGCTTATCATACAGAATAATACGAACGGACTTCAGGCTATGTCATCCGCTATCTTTATACCAACCTTTGACGGAGAGGGCATCGTTACCAACGGAACATTTCCACAGACCAGTAACGGCATTATTTCTTTTAATTCGGTCGGCCTCGCGAACGACATGATCGTATCCGATATGAACAATGATGGAAAGCCCGAAATTATTACCAGCAATTGTGATGCCGGCGGATATGGTTTAGGGCTTTTCATGAATTCTTCGGTAACAGGAATCATCACTGCGACAACGTTCGATCCCGTAATCAAATTAACGATCGCGGGTTGTCCGGCGGGAGGCACATTAGGTGTCGCTGATCTGGATGGCGATGGATTGAAAGACATCGTCATCGGCTTCAGCGGTTTTTTCGGCATCTATAAAAACATTTACGGCGGAGGTGCAATGACCGCTGCGTCCTTCGCTCCGGTCGTTTCAATTTCCGCAACCGGCCTTATCGTGTCGACTTCTGTCGGCGATATCGATGGTGATGGAAAGCCTGAAATAATTTTAGGTAAGTCTAACGGTCTTTCTGTTTATCAAAATCTTTCGACCGGCCAAACCATTAGCACAAGTTCGTTTGCTTTACCCGTGAACCTGACAAATTCGGGAGGTTACAGTTCCGTCATCCTGAACGATATTAACAACGATGGGAAAAACGATCTGATCACGATCAGCGCTTCGTCCACTCCCTCGATTGTTTCTGTTTTAAAAAATATACATTCGGGAACCACCATCACCAACGGTTCCTTCGCTGCTAAAATAGACTTTACGATTGGAAACAATGCTTCAAAAATCATACTTGGCGACATCGATAATGATGACAAAGCGGAAATTATTGCGGGTTATAATGCAACGACAGGCTTCGTGTCGGTTTTAAAAAATAACATTTCAGGAAACAACATTACAGCAGGTTCGTTTGCTACGCCTGTTAATTACACGACCGGAACAACAACGAATGGACCGGTAAAGGTAACTGATCTTGACGGCGACGGTAAACCGGATATTGTGTGTAGTTCTTACACCCAAGGTGTAACCGTCTTTAAGAACACCTCGACCGATGGTGTTATCGACGCCAGCACATTGGCAAATGGAATTCCATTTCTCATGGAAGGATTTCACAGCTTACTGGATGCTGGTGATGTTGACGGTGATGGAAAACCGGAGATCCTGGCAGGTTCCAATCAGACTTCCGCTGTAAACATTTCGCACAACCTTACCGGTCCGCCGGTATTTCCATCGGCGCCCGCAATTACAACCATTACACCAATGAAGGGCTCCGTTGGAAGTGAGGTGATCATTTCAGGAACAAATTTCAATCCGTTGATGGCCAACAATGTAATTTATTTCGGGTCGATCAAGGCCACGATTACTTCTGCAACAACAACGACGATCAAAGCAATCATTCCGGCAGGCACAGGCTTCGAGTCAATAAAGGTACTTGATCTTGCAAGCGGGCTCTGCGGTTATTCTCCGGATGCTTTTTCCATCACCTATTCAAATGGAAAAAATATAGTTACTGCAGCAGCCGATGGCGCAAAAACCGGAACGAGCTTTCTTAAAAAAGTCCGTTACGCATCAGGTGTTACCGGGACGAATGATGGTAGCGGTCCGGAAAGCTCGCTTGTAATTGCCGATCTGGATGATGATGGCAAGGCCGATATCATTAAAAGCAATGCCGGAACAAAAACGATCTCCATTTTTAAAAACACTTCTACTCCGGGCACAATCGATGCTACCACGTTGACAGCACCTTTCAGTATTACGCTTCCAAATGTTCCTACCATTGTTGCTGCCGGAGATCTTGACGGTGATGGTAAACCGGAGATTTTGGTCGCATACGATAATATTCCTTCCGGTTCTTATATTGCTGTCTACAAGAATTTCACCTCCCCGGGAACACTTAACAGTTCATCGTTTACACCGGTCATAGAATTTCCGGTGACCTACAGAACGGTTTCAATTCAGGTTCGGGACATAGACTTTGATGGAAGGCCCGATATTCTGGCAGGGGTTAGTTACTTCGGATTACTGACTATTTTCAGAAATATCTCAATTAAAAATCAGTTGGACCAGAATTCTTTTTCGGCGCGTCAGGATTTTGCCACTTCCAATGAACACCATACGGTTATCACGGGTGACGTTGACCGTGACAAAAATCCCGATATCGCCATGGTTGGAGATGACTACTCAGCTTCCGTATTTCGAAATACGTCCGTTGATCATTTGCAGGGCATAACACTCGATGCCCCGATACGTTTCCTCACCTCCGGATCGCCAGTGGCCAATCCCTATGGCCGGGATATTCTGTTAACCGATTTCGATGGAGACGGATTTAACGATATGATTTCCTCGACCGGGAATGGAAATTATCTTTTTTTCTGGCGCAACACGGCAAGTCCGGGGAGCATCACGCCCTCGTCTTTTAGCGCGCGGTATGATTTCCTGAGATCAAACGGAAATGTTGCCAATTCAATGGTAGCAGGCGATCTAAACGGCGATGGTAAGACAGATATAGTTCTTGGAAACTCCAATTACAGTATCTCTTTTTTTGAAAATAAAGCCACACCGGGTGTGCTTGATTCTACTACATTCCGGAAAGGGCGAGATCTTGCTATTGGCCCGAATCCTATTCCCAGATTGTCTTTAAGCGACATTGACGGCGATGGACAGTTGGATATCATCGGGACTATTTTCGGCAAAGACTCACTTTTTATTTTGCATAATTTCAATACGAATATTGTACTGCAAAATACATCGGCGTGTGCAGGCTCAATAGCCGCGTTCAGTATCAAGCAGAATAACAACCTGACGTACCAGTGGCAGAAACTCAATACGACAACCTCTCTGTATGAAGATGTATCAAATACATTGGGATATTCAGGCGCTGCAACTTCAACACTCACCATCGATACGAATGGAAATTTTGGCGCCGGAAGTTATCATTGTAAAATTTCAGGAGTAGCCGGTGGAGCGATCTTCACAACCGATGCAACATTGACGATTACCGCTGGCATGGCAGGGCCTGTAACGACAAATCAGTCCTTTTGCAAAATTCCTTCCTCCGTTGTGCTCAGTGCATCCGGCGGAAGCAACGGACAATACAAATGGTACACCTCGTCTACGGGAGCGTCAGCAATTTCCGGAGAAATAAATGATACGTACACCACCCCTTCCATCAATACGACTACCACATATTATGTCTCGATTAACAATGGCGCATGCGAAAGTCCGAGAACACCGGTAACAGCCACATTGACATCGTGCGACCACTCGCCCGCGATAGCACCCGGCTCGCTGCAGGCAACGGTAGGTGGAACTGCGCAGTTGCCACTCTCCTCTCTGCTAAGCGATCCCGACAATGACATTGATCTCAGTCAGTTGAGAATAATAGTCCAGCCTGCCAGCGGAGCTTCTGCTTCTATCGATGGTCAGGAAAATTTAATAGTGGATTATCAAGGCATCTCTTTTTCCGGCAGGGATTCACTGACCTTGCAAGTATGTGATCAAAGTAGTCTTTGTGCACAACAGAAAATTTACATCGATGTGGAAGATGACATCATTATTTACACAGGAATATCACCCAATGGAAACGGACAGAACGATGTATGGCATATCAAAAACATAGAGATACTTTCGCAAACAAAAAATAATCACGTCACGATTTACAATCGTTGGGGAGATGAGGTATACGATGCCAGTGACTATGACAATAATCAGACTATATTCAAGGGGTTAAATAAACAGGGAAATGAATTACCGGTCGGCATCTATTTTTACAAAATAACATTTCAGTCGGGTCGGGCTACATCAACTGGCTATTTATCCCTGAAAAGATGAGCCGCCGAGAAAAAGACAAGATTTAGTATTTCGCCTCAACATACCGATGAATATAAAAAATCCTCTCGCAAAAATTTCTTGCAAACGTTGACGGTAAAAATATTTACGGTAACAAGTCCTAAATTGATCTGCTAAATTTTTTATCGCCGCGCTTTGTCTTATTTTTATAGAAGACAAATTCACATCACGTGATAGAAAGTTTTAAAACAGCTGCATCAACCCAACATAGCTTTTTCAATAAGCCGATGCTCTATTTTTCAATTTTGGTGGTGACGTGTATTTCTTTTTATCCTTCCCTGGATCGATGTATCGCCAGTACACAGGATCTCCACTGGCAGGTTGATAACTCGCTGGTAGCGTTGATGATTGATACGCTGTTGGGCGCCGAAGATTCGGAAACCGATACACCGAATGGTAACGATAATGATGTCTCCTCCTTTGATTTCCTGTCAACACGCATGAGTTGGTTCTTTACCAATACCGGTTCTGTTCAATCGAAAAAAGTACCTTTCAACAAATCTGTTCCTGACTCTCCTGCTCTAAAAAAATTCACACCTCCTCCTAAAGTTTGATCGACAGCTCATGCTGTATTAGTTTTTTGCAGGCAATCAGTTCCTCCATTGATCATGCTTTGCAAGTATCATTACGAGGATCAAATCACGGTTAACTTTTTAAAAGCGTCATGAAAATCAATAGCATTGTTATAGTGTGTGTATTATTTTTAATATCCTGTGGACCGCAAGAAGAAAAAAAAGCGCCGCCCTTCTATCCGGTAACACAACTCATCGCCCGCGATACGGTCGTCGATCGCGAATACATTAGCGACATACATGCCTTCCGTAAAACTGAGATCCGGGCGCGCGTACACGGTTATCTGGAACAGATTTACGTCGACGAAGGGCAAGAAGTAAAAAAAGATCAGTTACTCTTCCGGATCAATGCCGAAGAATACGGAGCGGAGCTGGCACAGGCCAGGGCCACACTCAACAGTGCTATCGCCGAGGCAAAGACTGCTCAACTGGAATATGACCGCGTCAAAATTCTGGTCGACAAGCAGGTTGTTTCACCTACTGACCTGGATGTCGCAAAAGCAAAACGGGAAGCCTTCAACGCACGGGTGGAGGAAGCGCGTTCGGCTGTATCAAGCGTGACCCTGAAAGTAAATCATACTTCCATACGCGCGCCGTTCGATGGCACGATCGACCGGATACCGTTTAAAATCGGCAGCCTGATCAATGAAGGAATTCTGCTGACGACGGTATCGGATGTTCATTCTATATATGCCTATTTTAATGTATCCGAAAATGAATACTTGCAGTACATGCAGAAAAAACTTCTTCACGTCGACAGCATCAGCGATGAAGCCCAGCTCATTCTGGCAGACGGCTCCCTGCATGCGTATAAAGGAAAGATCGAAACAATGGAAGGAGAATTTGAGAATACAACCGGCACGATTGCCTTTCGCGCCTTATTTCCCAATCCGGATAAAATACTAAAACACGGAGCCAGCGGCAAGGTAAGGCTCACCACAGAAATTAAAGATGCCCTGATCGTGCCACAAAAATCAACGATCGAGATACAGGATAAGACCTATGTTTTTGTAGTGAATAAAAATAACGAGGTCAGGATGAAAAGTTTTACACCCAGTATGCGGCTCTCACATTTCTATATTATCAAAGAAGGCCTTCAGGAAGGTGATGATGTTGTATACGAAGGTGTTCAGAATATTAAAGATGGAATGAAGATCAGCAAAACACCTGCTCCCATGGACAGCCTGATCCTGCTTGCTCAACACAAAGACCATCACGGGAGAATCTGAATCTGATCATGGTTGAATCATTTATCCACCGTCCGATCTTGTCGTTGGTGATCTCGCTTATAATTATGTTGCTCGGAATATTGGCGCTGACCCAACTTCCGGTAACTCAGTTTCCTGATATTGTTCCTCCTGCCGTTACTGTTACGGCCAATTACACGGGTGCCAATGCCGAAGTAAGTTCAAAAGCAGTTGTTACCACCATCGAACGTGCTATTAACGGCGTGCCTGGCATGACGTACATGACCTCCGTTTCGGGCAATGACGGAAAAAGTACCATACAAGTAAATTTTCGTGTGGGCACCGATCCCGACCTTGCCGCTGTAAATGTTCAGAATCGTGTAACCACCGTGCTGGATGAACTCCCCACGGAAGTTGTGCGAGCCGGTGTTGTGGCTGAAAAAGAAGTGAACAGCATGCTGCTCTACCTCAACCTGACCGCCGACAATCCGGAGATGGACGAAAAATTCATTTACAATTTTGCCGATATCAATGTTGTTCCGGAACTCAAACGCATCGATGGTGTTGGCTTCGCCGATCTTATGGGAGCCCGCGAATACTCCATGCGCGTATGGCTCAAGCCGGATCGTATGGCCGTGTATGAAGTTTCAGCCGCTGAAATCATTCAAGCCCTACGCGATCAAAATGTTGAAGCAGCGCCCGGCAAAGCAGGCGAGAGTTCCAACCGTCATCAGCAAATGCTGCAGTATGTATTCCGGTACACCGGAAAATTCAACGAGCCATCACAATATGAAAATGTGGTTATCCGCGCAAGCGACGATGGCGCCATGCTCCGGCTGAAGGATGTGGCTGAGGTAGAATTCGGTTCGATGAGTTATGACGTGTTGTCAAAAATTGACGGCAAGCCATCGGCCGCGATCATGCTGAAACAACGTCCCGGTTCCAATGCCAGTGAAGTGATCGACAACGTAAAGAAACGAATGGAAGAACTGAAGGGATCATTTCCACCGGGAATTACATATGACGTGAGTTATGATGTATCGCGTTTTCTGGATGCCTCCATCCATGAAGTTCTTCGCACGCTGGTTGAAGCGTTTCTGCTGGTTTCTCTGGTGGTGTTTATTTTTCTCCAGGACGTCCGCTCGACATTAATTCCCGCACTTGCCGTTCCGGTATCGTTGATAGGCGCGTTCTTTTTTCTGCAGCTGCTTGGCTTCTCCATCAATTTGCTCACGTTGTTTGCACTGGTGCTGGCCATTGGTATTGTGGTAGACAATGCTATTGTTGTGGTCGAGGCAGTGCACGTTAAAATGCAGGGGGGCCTCACACCGAAGGAAGCCACCGTAGCGGCCATGAAAGAAATTGGCGGCGCCATCATGGCGATAACATTGGTCATGTCTGCCGTGTTTGTACCGGTCGCATTCATGACAGGGCCCGTCGGAATTTTCTACAGACAATTTTCACTGACGCTGGCCATCGCGATCGTCATTTCCGGGATCAATGCCTTGACACTGACACCAGCTTTGTGTGCCATTATTTTAAAAGACCCTCACGAAGTGGCTGTTAAGAAAACCTGGATCCACAAATTCTTTACAGGATTTAATAAAAAGTACGATGCGCTCTCCTCCCGTTACCAATCGTTCACGGGCATGATTGCGGCGCGAAAGCTGATAACATTCGGCTTGCTGATATTTTTCTTTTTCAGCACCTGGGGAATTGCTTCCCTGCTGCCAAGCGGTTTTATCCCCACGGAAGATCAGGGAATGATCTATGTGAACGTCACAACTCCTTCCGGCGCAACCGTTGAGCGTACAGAACAAGTGATGAATCAGATTCAGCTGGAAGCAAAAGAAATTGATGGCGTCGAATCGGTTTCCACATTGGCCGGATTCAGTCTGATGACCGAAGGTGCAGGGTCAACCTACGGGATGGGAATGATCGATCTTAAAAAGTGGGATGAGCGCAAAGGATCGGTCTGGGAGATCATCCGTCAACTGGAAGAAAAGACAGCTGGCATTAACGATGCGACGATCCAGTTTTTTCCGCCACCGACACTTCCGGGATTTGGAAATGCCAGCGGTTTTGAGCTGCGCTTACTGGATCGAACGGGGCGCGGGGATCTGAAAAATACTGCACTGATCGCCGGGAAATTCGTAGACGCGATAAACCAACGACCGGAAGTTGACAATGCTTTTACCGGATTCAATGCAAGCTTCCCGCAGTATCTTATCCATGTTGACCAGGAGATGGCTGCCCAAAAGGGTATAACAATCGATAAGGCCATGAGTAATCTGCAGACACTCATCGGCAGTTTATATGCTACAAACTTTATTCGTTTCGGACAGATGTATAAAGTGATGGTGCAAGCCGATGCCAAGTACCGTGCACAACCGGAAGACCTGTTAAAGCTTCACGTGAAAAATGACAGAGGTGAGATGGTGCCCTATTCGTCGTTCGCAAAACTTGAACGTGTTTATGGACCTGAACAACTTACACGGTATAATATGTATACAGCCGCCATGATCAATGGCGATGCTGCAAAAGGCTACAGCAGCGGAGACGTGATCAAAGCGGTACAACAGGTAGCCGGCGAAATGTTGCCCAATGGTTTCACGTACGAATGGTCTGGTATGACGCGGGAAGAAATTTTATCCGGCAATCAGGCAATCTATATTTTTCTCATCTGCCTTGCTTTTGTATACCTTCTGTTGGCGGCGCAATACGAAAGTTTTTTACTGCCGCTTCCTGTCATACTCTCTCTTCCGGCGGGAATTTTCGGCGCTTTTCTTTTTTTAAAGATCGCCGGATTGCAAAATAATATTTATGCACAGGTGGCGCTTGTTATGCTCATTGGCTTGCTTGGAAAGAACGCCATACTCATCATAGAATTTGCCATTCAGAAAATGAAAACAGGCAGCTCCGTTTTGCAGGCCGCAGTCGAAGGCGGCACGGCGCGGTTACGCCCTATCCTCATGACATCCTTTGCATTCATTGCCGGTTTGATCCCGTTATGCCTTGCTTCGGGAGCCGGCGCTGTTGGAAACCGTTCGATCGGAACAGCAGCTTTGGGAGGTATGCTTACGGGAACGGTGTTCGGTGTTATTATCGTGCCCGGGCTCTTCGTGATCTTCGCCGGCCTTGATGAGCATCTGCGGAAAAAGAAAATCAATACAAGTCAACTTTCACATAAATATGAACAGGAGGATGCGGTATAATCATTACTTTTTTTTACTGGTCTTTGCTTCAGCCGTTTGTGGCGGATGTAAAATCTCCACACGCTATCCCGATACAAAACCATTACCTCAAACATTCGGAGCAAGCGCAGATAGCGTACGGAGCATTTCGACAATCCCAGTGCGTGAATTTTTTAACGACCCGTATTTGAAAGATCTGATTGAAATTGCCCTGCGCGAAAATCTTGATTCAAAAATAGCTCTTCAGCGCATTAGCATGGCACAAGCAGGCGTCCGTCTGGGAAGAGGAGCTTTTCTGC
>JGI24890J29729_1001322_pt1 | contig 11452 bp, 18 predicted proteins | sample FreactcultureFD7_FD_29729 | JGI IMG/M metagenome (IMG submission 29729)
GCGAGGACCGCGAGGACCTGGCTGATGCAGTGGACGATTACATGTAAATTATTTTCTGCGCCTTCATCACTCCATGAAGCCCGCTGTCAAAGTGCTGCTGGCCATCATTGCCGTACTGGCCGCGCTGTACCTCTTCAAGATGCTCTCTTCGCGGTCTGGTTTCCTCCCGTCTGGCCAGGACTATGAAACGGTGGGTCCTTCGCAACCCTTCGTGGTGAGCAACGTCCCGCTTGTGGTGTCGGCACCCAAGATCATCTCTGCCCCCCCTCAGCAGATGCAGTGGAACTCGATGTCGGTGGCCCCCATGGACGATGCTCAATACAACGACAACGGAAGTTACCCTTGATTCCCTTGAGTGTCAGTTCCTCGGCCTGTTTTTTTTTGTTTTCCTGATACCACGACTCATGGACTCCCAGCAACTCCTGAAACTTGTCTTGGCGGTGGTGGTGGTCTTTGTCTTGTACAAGCTTGCCAGGCGATGGGCCNGTAAGAAGGGCGTGGCCATTGCGTCTGGCACCCCGCGCGTCTCCTCCTATGTGCCCCTGAACGACTCCGGCTACGACACCGTGCCGCCCGCCGGAGCGCCCGAGGCCACCACCACCCCCGCAAAGGGGTCCAGCCAGATGCCGGCAATCAACGTGGCCACCGATCTCCTGCCCAAGCCATCCTCACCACAGGTCATGGACTTTGGTGAGTTTGCACCCACCGCTCTGCAAGGTCAGAACTTCCTGGACGTATCCCAACAGCTGGGCATCGACACCCAGGGTTCCAGCATGAAGAACGCAAACTACCAGCTGCGCTCCGATCCTCCCAATCCCCGCACCAACGTCGGCCCATGGCTCAACTCGACAGTAGAGGCTGACTTGCTTCGCCGTCCTCTCGAGTAGACGCACCCCCGGAGGAGACCTGCTTTGGCATAGGCCGATACACACCGCACGTGGAGAGTGCACCTGCGAGCTGGCACCTGCTGGTTCACACGTGCATGCCAAGGTTTAAAGGGGTGCGGCGAGACCCACCCGCACATACACCATGGCACCACCCGAGACCCCGCACGCATTCAAGGAGGTGGTCATCGAGTACTCGGGAGTTCTTGGTGAGCAAAAGATCATGCGCAAGCGTGCTTCGGAGCTCAAGGCAGAGGTCCTGGCGTACATGCGCGAGCACACTATCGACGAGGTGGATTTGCGTGATGGGTCCAAGCTCGTCCGCAAGCGCACCAAGAAAACCGAGGGGCTGAAGAAGGAGCACATTGCTGGCGAGTTGAGGAAGATTGTGGGCTCGGATGTGGCCGCCGATGAGGCCGTGGAAAACATGCTGGCTCGACGAGCGATTGGGGAATCGGAAACCCTTTCCCTGGTCAAGGCGTCTCCCCAAGAAGCTTAAAGACGTGCGGAGACGCGCGGTGCATGGCGTGGAGCGACGACGACGGTGCTGACCAGTACCTGAGCGATGGCGGGGCTGGCGGTGTCGAGGAGGTCGGTCGGGTCACTGTCATTACCGATCCTGAGGTATGGGCCGATTACCACAGCGAGTTCCTGGTCAGTGGCTACCATCAGCTCATAGACCACTTCGATGCGATGGGCGTACCTGTGCTGAATGCATGCTCATTCCACCACTTTGTCGATTTCTGTTTCCAGCGATCCAGCGGCCACATCCCGTTTGTTTGATGCCAAAGCTTTCTGCGAGGATGCTATGAGTGCCATGAACTTTGTGCTGAGTCCTATGCGGTGTGTAAAACCTCCGAAACCTCGACACACTCCCATAGATACACTTGTGCTGGCAGGGGGCGGGGTGCGCGGCGTGGCGATGCTGGGTGCCATATCACGCTTGCAGTCTGCGGGTGTCCTCGACGGCGTGCGGACTGTGGTGGGAACCTCGGCCGGCGCATTGCTTGGTGCATTGGTTGCCACGCGCACTGACTTACGAGGGTCTCTGGAAATCATGTGCACCCAAGGCTACGTGCCGGACTTTGATTTCGGGAGACTGTTCAAGGAGTTTGGACTGGACAGCGGCAAATCTATCGATTCTATGATAACTTCACTGCTGCCACCAGAGCTCACGTTTGGAGATGTGAGCGACCTGCACGGCATGCACCTGGTCGTGTGCGCTACCAATCTGTCGACGCGGACTTCCGAGTTCTTTTCCGCGGACACGCACCCCGACATGCCCATCGCGCTTGCCATTCGCATGTCCTGCTCCATACCACTGTACTTCAGAGCGGTGCACCACGAGGGCAGCTGGTATGTCGACGGCTCGGTGACCAACAACTTTGCATGTGACTGGGCCATCCGCAACGGCGCCAAGCACGTGCTGGGAGTGACGCTGAAACCTCGCACGGCATCCATCAATTCGCTGGACACCTACTTGGGCGCACTGGTGGAAGCATCGTCGTTCTCTCACCGTGACACCGGGGCCGATGTGCTGGAGCTGGAGGCACCGGGGATGTCAGCAGTCAACTTTGGCGCGCCGAAGCCGTTGCTGCTCAAACTGTTTGCATCGGGGTCCCAGCAGGCCGGCGCGTACCTGAAGAAGCTCGAGTGATGGCCTTGGGGTCATTGGCGATCTTGGCCAGGCGATGGCGCATGAGCATTCGCAATTCATTGGTTTCTGCGGGGGTCGCGTTGATGCCTTCTGCACGCACGCACATGGCTCCGCAGAATGTTGTGTAATTCAGGTCACCATAATTGCGGTTTGCAAAGCGCGGATCGGGAATGGTGTGACCCTCTGCATCACGGAGCAAGGGGCCAGTCGCAAGGCCCTGTTTGTGGCTGAAGGTGCCTGCGCGTTTGATGACCACCAAGTGGCCCGGGGCTGGCTTCTGCGTTGCCGTGACTATATTGGCCATGGGCACCCTAAAGTCCCTCGCCACAGTTTTGAGGGTGTCTTTGGGTCGCATGCGGTAAATGATGTTGCCAGATTGCCTGTAAAAATGAAAGTCGTTGCCTGGATCTTGCACTGTCATGATCTTGTAATATCCCGCGGGGCACTTGGCAGCGGGTTTGACGGCTTTGATGCCCCTGCGTTTGTTGTCCGCCAAGACCCGGTTGACCAGAAAGGCACACGAGGTGCTGTCCCCCCCAGACGACTGGTGCGACAGATCTCCAGGTTGGAGCTTGGACCCTGGCTGGCTCTTGTGCTCATTGATGGCGTACGCATAGCAATTGAACGATGCGATGCCCCGGGGCGTGCCGTAGAATTTCTCATCAAACAATGGCTCCGATCCAGATAAAGGCAACTTCTTGTGCATGTTCTTAGGATCGTAAAATAATTTCTGGCCGGAAATAAATGACGCATTGGCTGATTGCCGCACTGGTGGTTGCCTGTGTGATTATGTGTTTCTGGGTCGCCGCAGCCGAGGAGCCATTCAAATCAATGAGCAAAGTCTTGGGTACCATGCAGTATTACGGCGACTCATTTTCAAAAGCAGGCGGAGCTCCGCTGAGTGCGACCGCATGTGCCGACAATGGTCCTATCAAATTCATCAAGTCCAACATGCTCAAGAAGCATCCGTGGATAGCAGTGAATACAGACACGTTTGGACTCAGCAGTGATGGCACCAAATTTTACAAAGAAGGGTGCGGCAAGTGCATCGAAGTCCAGAACGCATTGAATGGACGCACACAGAAGTTCCTCGTTGTAGATAAGAAGGGCGAGAAGGGCGTTGACATGTCGCAAGGCGGCTGGGACAAGCTCGGCATGTCGTATGCCAAAGGATCCGGACCCGTCAATGTCAAGGAAGTCCCCTGCTAAGAACTTAAACATGGCGGTACCTCAAGAGACTAGACGCCGTATGGATATCGCCGAGCGGACACATCGATGCCGGGCCAAGGTCGCTCACCGGTTTCGGCAGGTCATGGATGGCGACAAAGCACTGGGAAAATCTCTTGAGAAAGCCTTGTGGATCTACACCTTGACAACCTGCGATCGGGACCGCATCCCTAAATTTTGGGANAATCCACGGCTGAGGTACAGGTACACCACCAAAGCGCTGTCACTGGCATACAATCTGCGAACCAACGACGCCTTGCGCGCCAAGGTTGCCCAAGGGACCCTCGATGGTGCCAAGCTGCTCGGCATGAAACCTTGGCAAATGAAACCAGAGTTGTGGGAAGCCGCCTTTGACGCAGTGGCCAAGCGGGAGTTACGCAATAGCGAGTACAACCCCGACCCTGCCACAGTCCCAGATGGAGCCTACACGTGCGGCAGATGCAAATCCAAGAAGACGACGTATTACATGATGCAACTTCGATCGGCCGATGAACCAAGCACCGTGTTCGTGCAATGTCTCATGTGCCGCAAGAGGTGGCGGACATCGTAGCTTTCAGCGCACCTTCTTTGCAATGATGAATGGCAGAGCGAGCACGAAAATGAGCATCAGGAACCATGAAAATATGACTTGGATGGAGAGCAGTGCATGGGCCAGCGGGGTGATTGGCGTGATATCCCCGGCAGACATACACTGGCTCTGCGTCAAGAATGCATAGTACATGCGCGTCCCGACCGAATCGTGCACACCAGGGGCGAGCGAGAAATGCTTGGAGAAATCGATGGAAGAGTAGATGGCCGTGAAGAGCAGCACGCACACAAAATTGTACAGTGATACTATGCCCAAAATCTTGATCATCATGTGCATGCTCATTCGGCTTGCTGCAACCGAGTGCACGGCCCCCAATGCAACCATTCTCATACCTGTACAACACCACGCACATTTTTTTCAGAAAGGGGAGGACTGGTGGGGACACTGAAGCCAACGTGCCAGAGCGGTCTAATGGGGATGACTCAAGCATATGATGTATCATCTGGTCTCACGACCTCGCGAGTTCGAATCTCGTCGTTGGCATGCTCCTCCTCCTCCCAAACTACTTTTTGTTCAATGTGGCGTGGATGGCTTTCATGAGGCTGCGTGGGTTGGTGCATGGCTGGTCACCCGAGGAGTCCCATACGATCAGNCCTGCAAGCCCCTGAGATCTGATGAAGGCACACTTGGCATTCACGGACTGCACTGAATCATAGGAGTTGAGGACGCGGCGTTGTGGGTCGTAGGAGTAGGTCGCCTGTGCCATCGGGTCCCAATGCTCTGTCGCACCCTTGATGGGCAAGGCTTTGTAATCCACCACCCCCGATTCCCAGGACATGTCTAGACTTCCACCTGATGCCGGCTTGCCGATCCCATCGGTGTTGGAAAATCCCCGACTGTACAAAGCGGCGCCAATGAACAGTTTTGCCGCCGGGGCTCCCAGCGCTTTCCACGCCGCCACGGCTTGCTCGATGCTGTAGGGGCAATATGGAGTGGGGCGCAGGTTCGTGTGGTGCCCCGAGGTTGTCAGGCCCCAATTCCCATCGGCAAAGTCGTAGGTCATGATGTGCAGCTCGTCAAGCAACGGATGGACGGAGGCGACGGGCATCTTGATTTTCTCAGGCGCTGCGGTCACGCACATGGCCAAGCGGAAACCAGGGCCCAGAGCCTTCCGGAGAGCTTTGAGGAACAGGCACAGATTGGCGGGATCGGTGGTCCTGACTGCGTTGCCTGCCAAACCATAATTGATTCCATCGTCTGACAGGTACTCCCAATCGATGGTCACGCCGTTGAACAGACCTGGCCACTGCATCATTATGTCCACCAGAGACTGCACTGCAAGGTCTCTGGACGCCTGTGTGGCCATGGCATCGCTCAGACGGGCGCTCCATGTCCATCCACCGATGGCGAGGGCCAAGTTGAATCTCTTGCCTGCTTTCCTCAGCTTGGCAAACTGCCCGAAATTCCCCAGGCTGGATGGAGGACTGTCCCATGTGTTGGGCGGATCCACACCTTTGCCGATGAAAGGGTTTTGAAAATCTGCCCACTGATCACCGCTCGAAATTGCACCATTGGATGCCACATTGAAGAACGCATACGCCACGTCCGTCACCACATCTCCTATGGGCAGATCTTTCACTTGGAAGTCACGGGCGTAGTTGGACCATGATGTATGGTAGTAAATGCATCGCTTGCCGGATGGCGCCGTGTAGAAGGGTGCGGCGCGTGGGAAGGTCATGTCAGGCATCGAGAAAATATTTGGATTGCAGAAGCATGTACCGAGCCAACATGAAGTTCTTCATGCAAGCCGGTTTTTCGGTTGCCACCTTCACATTCTGCGTCGCCATGGTCGCCACCGGTCACGATCAATCGGTGTACCTGCCGATCCTGACCAGCGTCATTGGGTACTGGTTGCCAGCTCCTGAATTCCAACATGACGTGCCGGCACCCCCTCTCGGCCCGAACGCTGTGTGAATGAATATATTTTGTGCGCTGAGAGGATACCAGGCATGCACCTAGCGATCGGGGCGTGCGTGTTCCTACTGATAGCCTGTCTCGGTGTACTGCTGCTTGTGGTCACAGGGTACCAAGGGTGCTCATCCGAAGGGTTTGTCGGCAAAAAGGTGAAGACCCGGTCCTTCAAGGGCGTGGTAGGTCTGCGTGCCAAGTTGACCACATCGGCCCCAGTGCCTGTTCGATATGCGGTCGTCTTCCACGTCGACTCCAAAAACAAGCTCCTGGCATTTCCCATCATCCCATACGAAAACCAACCGCTGGCAAACGCATTGATCAGGTTCAAAGCCATGTTTGGTGCACGCAACGTGGAGACCCTTGCCATGACCAAAACACATGCAGCGATCAAGCAAGACAAAGTGGTGCTGGAGTACGACCCAAAGACTCGGCGCGTGACGCAAGTGCTCATCCCGAAACGATGGAGCGTGTCACCCGACTACCTGGACATCCCCATTGGCACGCTGGTTCGCCTCAACCCCACTCAGGGTGCTGCAGTAGCAGGCCCATATGTGGATATCCGCACAGACGCCAAGACCGGACTCATCACATCGGCGGTGCTCTCATCGTAAAATATCTGCGTGTAGGACACCAAATGGCCCGAGCAAGCTCCAACAAAGAGATTCAAGAGCATGTGACCTTTGGCGTGCTGCACCACCTCGCGTCGAAAGATCCCTCGAAAACCAAAGCCCAGCGAGCGTCTCACCGTCTGGCCGCGAAGGCACATGAGCACACCGTGGTGCAACACCTCCGCCTGCGCACACTCAAGAAGCGCCGGGCGTCATGAGTTTTGTGATGCCGGCCGGCAAGCGCGCGTTGATGGCTGCCAGTTGCGTGGTTGATTGCTTGATGCCATTTGCGTCAATGACCCATGCATTGCCAGGACACGCGCCCAATTGCCCCAGGGCCGCCTGGTAATTTGTCAGGAATCCCGCGTAGAGAGCCTTGGCCGCAGCGGGGGTCGCCGTGGGCAGCGCGGAGTCCAAATTCTGGATGAGGTTTGTGACCGTGACCCTTGCCCAGTAATTGACCGCCCAGCAATTGGATTGTTGCTTGAAGAGTGTGTACACATAGCCTTGCAGCGTCAAGTTTTTCAGGGTGGGTGGCGCGGATGGCAGGCCTTTATAGGGATCACTACCTTGATTTTGACTCCATACAAACATGATGGCTAATGATGAAATGCACACCGCCATGAGACAAATGCACAGACCCCCGCCAGCAATCATACGCGTGCGTCCTCGTGCCATGCCACTGTCCAATATTATATTCTGAGCAGGTATGACCGGCACCAATGGCACGCGATCACCACAATGTGTATGCCCTATTGGCGGTGTGCATTGCAGTGCTTGTTGTGGCATGGGCGCTTCAAAGCCGCGACACATACGCAAGCGGTCCTCGCATCATCATGCATACGCGAGAAGTTGGCGCGTGGCATGCTCAATATGGCCGGTACCCCTACATATGCCAAGTTTTAATGCCAAGTTTTGACGTCTTTTGCACTGGGTTCCTCATTGGGCCGCAGACAGTCCTCACGGCTGCGCATTGTATTTACACCCACGCGAAATCTCCCGCAGATGTGAAAGTATATGTTGGCCATGGGGCCCGTGTGGGCGCAGCACCCGCAGATGCCATAGCCAATGACCTTGCGACGGGAGTTATGGAACTGCACTCGGTTGTTGCAATCAGGCTTCCTATGGCATATCCAGCCAACGCCACCATCGATTTTGCGATTTTGACACTCGATCGACCATCTTCAAAACCACACGTCAAAGTGCTCGGTCTGACCATGCAAGGACGCATGCCGAAATCGGGAACGGCCGTGATATCCATAGGGTATGGGAGAGCCTACCGCCCGGATCAACTCAATGATGGAAACCCGGTGAACCTGATGGAGAATACCGTGTCTTTGACCACCATGAATAACACAACGCTGGTAACAGATGGAAAACCATATGCGTTGCCTGCTTCGGGCAATGAAAATGGAGTTTGTTATGGAGATAGCGGCGGTCCATTACTGCTGAAGGGACGCACTATGGATCGAGATGTGGTCATCGGTATTTGTAGTGCCGAGGTAAATAGTGGAAACAATAATGAAATCAGTTGTGACTCATCTGATAACTTTACTCGAACTGACATCATTGGTACGGCCCAAAAGTATACGTGGCCAAAAAGTATAAGTAAGGTGACCCCAAGCTAGGGCTCCTGTGGGTGCCCATGTGTCATGTCAGCCCCCATGTCAGCGTAATGCTTTGTGACATCGATGTAAGGAAAGTGAAGTTCGACTCTCTTGTGCCGAGATGAGTATGGAGTTCCGCTCCCGATCGGGCNTGACGGTTCGCGTGCATACACATGGTTGAGGTGCGTGAGTGACTTCAGGCTCAGTGGATCGTCACGATTGTGCTCCATCTGTACGGCCCTGACTTTGTCCAGCGTGGTCATGTCACCCCAAAGTGCCCATGCAGCCTGGGATGCTTTGGTTCCAAACACACACAGATTGCATCGGCCTGAAGTAGAGCACCATAGGATATCGACGCTGTCCCCATCCCTGAAGCATCGAAATGCAGCCTCCGCTTTCTCTACAAAACCTGGCCCAACGATGCACGTATCATGCAGGAGCAAGTATGCCCCGTCGGGACGAGTTGGAATCATGAAGCATGAGTACTCGTAGATGTTGCTTGCAAACGTGATGGTCTCATATCCAGGGATCTTACCTCCTCCATCGGCTCTGTCATTGAGCACAAAGAGCGTCTGGCACCTCGGCCACCCTACAGCGTCGAGCGAGTCCAGTAGTTTTGCACGGGCCTCGCCATATGCCGCATGTGTTGAGACCACAACGTAGTTTCGGGGCCCAGACATCCACAGCAATATGACCGCCAGGAGCGCCTCCAAGCACGTGAAGAACGTCGGCAATGGAACATCGGACATGTTTTAAGGAATGGAAAAGATTAATTTTTGGATGTTTGGTGCAGGATGGCACGCACGGCATCGGCTTCCTCGGTAGGCAGCGCTTTCAAGGGCATGAATGCGTACTTCTTCTGAAGGCGTTTGCGAATCAAGCGGAGCTTTGCGGCCACCAATGTGTTGAGAGCGTCGTCTTTGGGCTTCTCTGCCCAGGCATGGTGCAGGACCCTGATGCCCCTGGCAACCTGCGAGGCCTCGCGGGCCAGTTGTCGATGCTCTGGGCCTGGTTTACACAAGGTCACCGCTTCTTCTGCCAAGCCTTCGATGCACTTGCCATGCTTGGACACGCAATTGGGACACCGTTTCTCCGCGTGGTTGTGGTGATCTTCCAGCAGCGTCAATTGCTTGATGATTTCCCGCATGTTGAATTCAGGACGCATCACGGGAAGCAGACGAATAGGGGCCTTCCGTGCATTCGCTTTGGGTGTCTTTGACAGCTTTGGCTTTCCCTTTGCGGTCTTGGTTTTTTTGACAGCCTTTGTGGCTCTGGGTTTTTGCGAGCGGGCGCTTACACGCCGTTTTCGAATCATGGATAGTGTCAGCCAGGAAAAAAAGCACCCACACCGAGAGTCAGTAGTTCGGGCCGCTCAAGCTGTCCAGTTTGACGGGCTTGACGTTGAAGCGCTTGCACACCATGGCCAGTTGCTCATCCGCGTACCCGTCCAGCAACTCCAGCTGGCTTTGCGCAGCCTTGGCAGACCGCAAGCCTGCTGCACGATCCATGTCCCCCGAGTCGGCCACCATGCCCAGTAAAATGTCACGCGTCGCAGCCACGACCATCTCCAGCACCTGCCTGAGCGCAAAGTCACGCAAGCGTTTCTTCTCGCGGCGCTGGAGCAGGACCTTCATTGTCTCCTCGTCTATCTCGTCATCCAAGTACTGCAGCCGAAGATCCATGTTGTCCACTTCCGCATTGCCAGGAAGCTGACGCAGGGTGACCCGCTCAATGTGTCCGGCGCGCAGGTGGTACGCCGCCAGGGCATCTGTCAGTCCACGTGGAACGCCCCATTGGACCAGCTGGGTCCCGAGTGCACGCCACTGGTAGCAATCCCCACCAGCTCGTCCAGCCCGTCCAACCTGTCCGACAGCGGCTTCACGCGAGACCCAGGCATGGTAATGCGGGTTGTGCACCAGACCAGTGTCCACCTCGCCAGTATTCCAACTCCAGGCGGTCCGGCAGATGGTACACCACATCTGGTTGCACCCGCTGATGCGATGGGTCGGTGTGGCGCACGAGGGGCACGGTTTCGTCGTCTTGGTGATCAGCATCGCGGCCTTGACGGTCGCATCGTCGCACACATGGTCATTGGAATCCAGCACCCGCTCGTGGCATGCCCCGCACGCCTTGACGCCACAGGTCCCGCACTTGAGTCCGGCTGACGCGTCTGCATCTCCTTCCACCACCCGCAGCAGGAAGCCTCGGCATGCGTCGACAGGGCAGCCACGTACGATCCGTTTGGAAGCGGGTTCGGGGGCATCTGGAAGCGGCGCGGGTCCAACTCGGAAGGTCGTCCGGGTGAGACGGGCCAGGCGGTTGATGTCAATCCCCACTTCCTCGCTCAGCTCCGCGGCTTGGCGGCGCAGGTCTGCGAGGCGGCGCTTCTTGTCGGGCAATGCGCTCTGGGCCGCCTTGTACTCGCGGTAGGGGGCCAGGCGGTCTTGGGTCGCTGGAAGCAGGGCACGCTCGCGGTCCAGGAGCACACCCTCACGATGCGCCTTGTACTGTGTGTTGACAAAGCTGATGCCCAGTGCGCCATCAAGGAACTCGCGGTCCCACACATGGTTGCAGTTCATGCATCGCGGGTCGGCAGTGAGCCCCAGCAAGTACTTGCGTGCGCAGGGACGGCAGGTCACGTAGTCACATGAGGCGCAGTTCACTTGGACATTGGGGCGTACAGGTTCGCAGCACACGGGACACGGCGCACATGCCATGATGAGGTAACCGTGGCGGGTGAGCAATCGATATTTGAACTCACTGGAAGGTCACGCTGCACACTAGGTCACGCTGCACACTAGGTCACGCTGCACACAAGGTCACGCTGCACACTAGGTCACGCTGCACACTAGGTCACGCTGCACACTAGGTCACACTGCACACAAGGTCACGATGCCCCTTGGGTCACGGTACATACCAGGTCGTGCTGCTCCTTGGGTCACGCTGCACACAAGGTCACGCTGCACACT
>JGI24890J29729_1001323_pt1 | contig 11444 bp, 13 predicted proteins | sample FreactcultureFD7_FD_29729 | JGI IMG/M metagenome (IMG submission 29729)
TGGTGTCTCTTTGCGCTTGAATGCAAAGCCGGGAAAAACAAACCCACTGCGCTTCAAGAGCGGGAGTTGCAGCGCATCAACGCTGCCGGGGGCATTGCCCTCGTGATTAACGAAGAGAACGTCAACAACCTCAAGGAGTTACTAAATGATTGAAGAGATCTCAACCGAGCAGCTCGTCGCTATGCTCAGCGACATGAGCATGGGGCAACGTATGCAGCTGCAACACCTAGTCGGGCAGTTGCTTGGGTGCTGCGGCTCAGAGCCGGAGAATATGTGCGTGGCCGTTATCACCAACCCCAACAAGGGCACGATGATGATCCACGCGCTCAACGTAGAAGAAAGCGAAACCGTGGAGTTTTTGTCGGATGCGCTGGAGATCAGTATGTCTGCGGCAGCTAACGCCCCCTCGCCTGTGGGAACGCTTCAATGAGCGCACCCTACGACACCATCCTGACGATCGATTTTGAAACGCGCTGGTCGAGCAAGGACTACACGCTCTCTAAGATGACCACTGAGGAGTACCTACGTGATGAGAAGTTCAAAGCATTCGGTTGCTGTGTCCACGAGTTCGGAAGCGATGACGACATCCAGTGGATCCCCGGAGAAGACCTTGCCGACTACTTCGACAGCATTGACTGGACAAGAACGGCGGTATTGGCCCACAACGCACAGTTCGACGTTAGCATCCTCAGTTGGCGTTACAACGCCCGCCCGGCCTTCATCTTCGACACACTATCAATGGCACGCGCTCTTAGAGGCGTGGAGGTAGGCAACAGTCTTGCCCGGCTTGCGAACGACTTCGGACTGCCTGAGAAGGGGCGGGCTGTGTACTCAACGGACGGGCTCACCACCATGACGCCAACGATCGAGCGAGAGCTTGCGGACTACTGCAAGCACGATGTGTTCCTGTGCGAGCGGATCTTTGAAAACTTGGTCAAGGGCTACCCCTCATCCGAACTCAGACTCATCGACATGACGCTCAAGATGTACACGCAACCCACGTTGCAGCTTGACCAACTCATGCTAGTCAACGCCATCTCAGACGAAAAGGAAAAACGTGAAGCGCTATTACAGAAACAGGGCGTCAGCGAAGCGGATCTTGCGTCCAACCCTAAGTTCGCCAGACTACTCGAATCTTTGGGAGCTGCCCCACCCTACAAAACCAGTAAGACAACTGGCAAGTCAACGCTTGCGCTGGCTAAAAACGATGCGCACTTCCAAGCGCTACTCAACGGGGAGCAAGAAGAGATTGCCCTTCTATGCGAAGCTCGCCTCGCGGTTAAGTCTACGACCGAAAGAACGCGTGCGCAGAGGTTTTTGGAAATTGCTAAACGAGGGGCTTTACCAGTACCACTTTCTTACTATGGCGCACTATCGGGCCGTTGGACGGCCTGCTTAGTTGCAGATACAGAGGTTATGGTGTATGATCGGCATAACGGCCAGTGTATTAAACGGATTGTAGATGTGCTGCCGGATGACCTTGTGTGGGACGGCGTTGAGTTTGTCCAACATGAGGGGGTTCAATTCAGTGGGTACAAGGAAGTAATGACGTATGACGGAATCACCGGAACGCCAGATCACAAAGTCTTTCTCGACGATGCCACAACCATCAGTCTTTTCGATGCGTGCACAAGCGGCGCGAGAATTATGGATGCAGCAGAACCCGATGCTCGGGCTTTGGACGCTGCTCGGGCGCGACTTAAAAGGCTCCGATGGTAGTTGGCGCATAGCGTGTGTCTGTCGATGCGGGCGTTACGCAGAGCCGCGATACAAGGACTTGCGCGCGGGAAGTTCAAAGGGGTGTATGTCGTGCACAACAAGTGAGCGCATGAAGCGGGAAATTGCGGCTTCCCCAGAAAAATACCCGCAGACACAGAAGCGCGCAACGCCTCGCGTACGCATACAACCCGAACCGTACAGTGACGCCGAACTTCGTATTGTGCGAATCATGCAAGGTGCTAAGGCACGCTGCGAGAATGTGATGGAACCCGCGTACAAAAATTACGGGGGGCGCGGTATTCGTTTTGGTTTTGCATCTGTGCGAGAGGCCGCGCAGTGGATATATGACAACATCGGGAAGCGCCCAACCAATACGCACAGCATAGACCGCATCGACAACAACCGAGGGTACGAACCCGGTAACCTGCGATGGGCTACACGGGCAGAGCAAGCACGCAATAAGCGTAGCTACACGGGGTATGTATACGGTAAGCGGCTAAAGCGCTTGCTGGCACTACGCCAAGACTACACCTATGAAGGCTTGCGCAAATACGTGCTTGCCGGATTCAGTGACGAAGAGATTATTAATATGCCTAAGCCGAAAGGCGGCAGACCAAAGAAGGAGAAATTGTGATAGTACCTGTATATGACATTATGAACTGTGGGCCGCGATCACGCTTTGTTGCCAACGGAAAAATTGTGCACAATAGCAAAGGGTCGGCCATTAACATGCAGAACCTCAAGCGGGGGAGTTTCCTACGCAAAGCAATTATGGCTCCCGAAGGCCACCAACTCGTCGTGGGGGATCTCTCACAGATTGAACCGCGAGTACTCGCGTGGCTTGCGGATTACGAGGAAATGCTTGACATCTTCCGGGGAGGCGGTGACCCTTATGCCGCGTTCGGTGCGCAGATGTTTAACATACCCGGACTTAGTAAGGAATCGCATCCAGACCTACGGCAGTCTGCGAAAAGTGCGCTCTTGGGTTGCGGTTATGGCCTCGGTTGGTCGTCGTTTGCGGCGCAACTACTTGTCGGCTTTCTTGGTGCGCCGCCCCAAAGGTACACCAAAGATTTCGCAAAGAAGCTCGGGGTCACGTCAGATGATGTTGAGCGCTTCCTTGACTGGGAGGACAACGTAACGAAGATGATGGAGATCCCGCACACCTGCTCGGACAAGGAGCTGCTCATCCACTGCGTAGCAGCCAAGCGCATCATCGACATTTACAGAGCAACGGCGTATCCGGTCAAGTCGTTTTGGGAAATGTGCAGCGGCCTGATCGTCTCGGCGCTGCACGGCGGCAAAGAGCACAAACATAAGTGTTTGACTTTTCGCAAAGGTGAAATAGAATTGCCCAACGGAATGAAGTTGTTGTATCCGAATCTGCGTCAGGAGAAGGACGACAAAGGTAGGAGCCAGTGGGTATACGGGCCAGACGCTACCAAGTTGTACGCAGGTAAGGTGACCAACAACGTGACACAAGCGGTTGCCCGCATTGTAATGACAGACGGCATGCGGCGTGTTACGAAGAAGTACCACATAGCAGGGACGGTGCACGACGAGCTGATCGCCGTTGTGCCGGACGCAGAGGTTGAAGAGGCGAAGACTTGGGTCTTGGCCCAGATGACTGTGGAGCCACGGTACATGCCGGGGATTCCTCTGGACGCTGACGGCGGCGCNCACCGTAGGTATGGGTTAGCTAAAAACTAAGGAGAAGCATGAAAGTAACGACACCACTGCCAAANCTCATTCGCATAGGGCAGCGCAGGTATTCGNTCGAGGTTGTGGAAGCAATGCTTGAGAAGTGTTGGCAAGGCTGCGTGGACTACACAGCCAAGCGCATCCGNGTTGCTCGCAAGAGCAATGTCTCAGGGCGAAGCTTTACCGACCACGAGATTCAGGATACCTTCTGGCATGAGACCACTCACGCCATACTGCACGACATGGGTAGCCCGCTGTACAAGAACGAGAAGTTCGTTACGGCATTTTCATCACGACTAGCGCAAGCTATTAAATCAGCGAGGTTTTAATGAAGCCAGTATCGTGGAGCCACTCGGCTCTCAAGGACTACGAAGGTTGTCCCAAACGCTATCAAGAAGTCAGAGTCTTAAAGAACTTCCCGTTCCAAGAGACCGAAGCTACGCGATACGGAACCCAGCTACACAAAGCCGCCGAGGACTACGTGCAAGACGGAACAGAACTGCCCGGGCAGTTCGAGTTCATCAAAACCACCCTCGACGCCCTTATTGCCAAACCCGGACGCAAGTTAGTCGAGCACAAGATGGCGCTGACCAGTCGGTTGGAGCCCTGTGATTGGCGCGATTCTCGCGTTTGGGTGCGAGGCATAGCCGACTTAATCATCGTGGACGATGAGAACCTGACCGCTTGGGTCGTTGACTACAAGACCGGCAACAACAAGTACCCTGACCGTGAGCAGCTCAAGCTCATGGCGATGATGGTGTTCAAGCACATGCCCCACATCCGCAAGGTGAAAGCGGCGCTACTCTTTGTTGTCAAGAACGACATGGTTAAGTACAGTATGTCTGTGGACGAGGCCGAACCTGCATGGTGGGAATACCGCGAGCGTGTCGGGCGCATTGACCAAGCAATGGCCGCAGATGTGTGGAACCCCAAACCCTCGCCCCTATGTCCGTGGTGTCCCGTCACCACTTGCTCAAACCACCCTAAACACTAGGAACCATCATGGCGACCAAACGCGACTACAAAAAAGAGTACCAGCAGGACTTAAAGACTGGCAAGTCTGGCCCCGACTCAGATCAGCACGAGCGGCAACGCGCTCGGCGCATGTACGACAAGAAGGGCATTGATCGAGGCGGCAAAGACATTGACCACATCAAACCCCTGCGCAAAGGCGGCAAGTCCACGCCCGGTAACCTGCGACTGAGAAGCAAGAGCGCCAACCAAGGCGACAACAAATAAGAGAAGCAAATGCAAATCGTTGAAAACAAAGCACTACTGTTTCGCACTCGCAACCCACACAAATATAGCATCATCCCCAAGCACAAAATCTTTGAAGTCGATGGAGGCTACGAGGTCGCGGTGTACTGGGGGCTGGATGAATGTCGTGTGCTGCGAAACCTAGGCGTCAAGGATGTGCCCTCGCCCATCACCAGGCGCTACAACTGGCCGGGCAAGTACAAACCGATGGCTCACCAAATGGAGACGGCATCGTTCCTCACGATGCACCGCAAAGCTTTCGTGTTCTCCGAACCCGGCACAGGTAAAACGCTCTCCGCGCTGTGGGCAGCAGACTACCTCATGTCGATCGGCCAAGTCCGGCGCTGTCTCATTCTGTGCCCACTGTCCATCATGCAGTCAGCGTGGCTCGGGGATTTGAACAACAGCATCATCCACCGCTCTGCCGTTGTCGCGCACCACTCTCAAGCTACCCGGCGCATCGAGATGGTGCAAGAGGACTACGAGTTCGTGATCGCCAACTACGATGGGCTCAACCTCATCGCTCAGGAAGTGATCGCTGACGGACGGTTTGATCTGGTGATTATCGACGAGGCCAACGCCTACAAGAACATCACGACACGGCGGTGGAAAGCGCTCAAGTCCATCCTGCGCCCCGAGACACACCTGTGGATGATGACTGGCACACCTGCTTCGCAGTCGCCTGTGGATGCCTACGGCCTTGCCAAGCTCGTCAACCCCGAGGGCGTGCCGATGTTCTTCACCGGTTGGCGAGACAAAGTAATGCACAAGCTCACCATGTATAAGTGGGCGGCAAAGGCAGAGGCCCAGCAACTGGTACACGAAGCGCTGCAACCGGCCATCCGGTTCACCAAAGCGCAGTGCCTGGACTTGCCCCCTGTGATGACGATGACCCGGGACGTGCCGCTGACTCCGCAGCAGGCCAAGTACTACAACCTCCTCAAAGAGCGCCTGTTGGTGCAAGCTGGTGGCGAGACGATCACCGCAGTCAACGCTGCGGCAGCGGTCAGCAAGTTGCTTCAGATCAGTTGTGGTGCAGCCTACACCGAGGACAAGGAGATTGTGGAGTTCGACTCTGCACCAAGACTGAGCGTGCTTGAGGAAATCTTGGAAGAGACCAGCCGCAAGGTCATTATCTTTGCACTGTTTCGATCCATCATTGATACCGTCATCACGCACCTCACCAAAAAGGGGTACGCAACCGAGTGCATCCACGGCGACATCACACCGCCCAAACGCGCTGACATCATCCGCAGGTTCCAGAACGAACCCAATCCCCGCGTACTCGTCATGCAACCGCAGGCTACCGCACACGGGATTACCCTAACTGCTGCCGACACGGTGGTGTTCTACGGCCCGTTGATGAGCGTCGAGCAGTACGTTCAGTGTATCGCCCGCGCCGACCGTAAGGGTCAGGACTCCGACAAGGTGACGGTGGTGCACATCGAGGGCTCGCCCATCGAGAAGAAGATGTTCAAAGCCTTGGTCAACAAGGTGGACGACCACGCCCTGCTCACGCAGATGTTCGACACTGAAATTAAATCGTAAAAGGAGTTGTCAAAGATGGAAAACTGATGTTAAACTGTCAAACGCTTTACAAATTTAACCCCCAAAGGAGAAGCAAAAAATGGATGAAGAAGCAATCCCACTCGACAAACTCGCGCAGATCTACCGCAAGATCCGTGAGAAGATCGACGTGCTGACCAAGGAGTACGACACGCAAGTGGAGACGCTCAAGGCTCAGCAAGATGAGATCAAGTTTGCGTTAAAAGATCAGATGAAGGCGATGGGCGTCAAGTCTGTGCAAACAACCTACGGTACAGTCTCTTTGGTGACAAAGACTCGGTACTCCACCCAAGACTGGGATTCATTTAAGCGGTTCGTCATCGAACACGAAGTCGTTGACCTGTTGGAAAAGCGCATTGCGCAGACTAACATGGCGAACTTCCTCGAAGAAAATCCCACCCTCGTTCCCCCCGGTTTGAACTCAAGCACCGAGTTCGACATTTCTGTAAGAAAGCCAAGCAAATGAGTAACATCGCAATTTTCAACGGCGCAGCCGTCCCCGCCTTTGCTCGTAACAACGAGCTGTCCGAAACAGCCAAGGCCCTGTTGGGCGGCGCAGTCAGCACGACCAAGCGTATCAGCATCAAGGGCGGCGTGTTCCGCCTGATGGCTGGCGGCAAGGAAGTGGCTAGTATCGAAGAGCGTCACCTCGACGTGGTTGTGGTCAAAGCCGCACCCAAAGTCAGCCGTATCTTCTACGCTGGCTCCTACGACAAGGACGCTGCTGCTGCACCTCCCGACTGCTGGAGCAATGACGGTGAGCGCCCAGACGCTAAAGCCGCCAAAAAGCAAGCCGTGACCTGCATGAGCTGCCCACAAAACGTAGCCGGTTCGGGCCAAGGTAACAGCCGCGCTTGCCGTTATCAACAACGCTTGGCTGTGGTTCTGGCTAACGATCCTACGGGAGACGTGCTACAGTTGACCTTGCCAGCAACTTCCATCTTCGGCAAAGAAGAGGGGGACAAGCGTCCGCTGCAAGCGTTCGTTCGCTACTTGGCTGTGCAAAACCCGCCGATCAACCCCGAACAGATTGTGACCCGCATGAAGTTCGACACCAAGGCTGAGTCGCCTAAGCTGCACTTTGCCCCTGTGCGTTGGTTGACTGAGGACGAGTACGCCGCGGTCAAGGTTCAGGCTGACTCCGAGGACGCCGCCCAAGCAGTTAACATGACTGTGGCTCAAGCTGACGGCGTGAAGGCTCCCCTGTCCTTGCCCGGCAAGAGCCCTGTAGCAGCTGCGGAAGAAGCCGAAGAAGCCGAAGAAGCCGAAGAAGCGCCTGCACCAGCGCCAGCACCAGCGCCAGCACCTGCACCCAAGGCCAAGAAAGCCCCCAAGGAATACCCTGTGGCCGAAACTGCGGAAACCGAGGAAACTGCTGAGCCGGAAGTGCGCAAGCCTGCGGCCAAGACCACCGCAGTTCCTGCGGCAAAAAATAAACTAGCCGACATTGTGTCGGACTGGGACGACGAGTAAAGTTTAGGGGGGAAAGCGGATGCTGGCGAGTCGAAAGACCGTAACGTAATGGCGCTTGATTGCGGCCAGACGCAGCGAGTACCCCCACCTAACACTATGGCCTACTCAGACAAACTAAAAAAACTGGTACGAGATGCACCGCGCACCCCGGGCAGCACGCTCGGGCGATGGGCCGTGCACTTGGAATTCCCTGTGACAAAGCTTGCCTACGCCTTGGGCGTGACTCGCCAGACCATTTACAACTGGTTTGCCGGAGGTGAAGTGTTTGTCGCCTACCAACAACGCGTTGACTTGATGACCTCCATCATGGCAACCTCCACAACTGCAAAAGAAGCATGGAACAGAATATGCAAAGTCTACAACCTCGATCCCTCACCAACGAAGAAATCAAAAGCTACACCGACCTGATCGGCGCTGACAAGCTCCCCGCTTCTTGGGTCACTGAAATTCTGCGCCGAACCGAACAGAACTGGGCCAAGCCCCTTGCTGAGAATACGCGGCAACTCGAACTCGACTTCTCCTAATACAACCCGAAGGTAACCTATGCAACCGCTTGAGTTTCTAGCGGAGGTTTTGCCGCCCCCGGGAAATGGTAAGTACTGCTTTGCAGAGCTTACTCGGAAAAAAGAGCACGTGTATGTAGACCAGTTGGAGGAAGCGCTCCCCAAACTGGACTTGTGGAAAAAGAACGGCTACGACATCTACTTTGCGCTCGGCACATTCGGCGAGGAAGCTACCCGCGTCAAGGACAATGTTCGCCACGTCAAGTGTCTGGCCGTTGATGTTGACTGCAACCACCCCGAGGATATTCCCGATCCTTCAACGGGTGTCATTTCTAAAAAAGCGTATGCGTCAGCCGAAGCTGCCGTTCACGCCATCATGCAATTTGCTGATGAGGTTGGGCTGTCCGATCTGGGCAACCCTTGGATGGTCGCGTCTGGCGGCGGCGTGCACGCCTACTGGCCGTTCAAAGAGACGGTGGACATTGAAGAGTGGAAGCCTGTAGCCGAGGCGTTCAAACGCCTGTGCTTTCAAAAGAAGCTCGACATTGACCAGACCGTGACTGCGGATGCGTCCCGAGTCTTGCGCGTACCTGACACCGTGAATAACGGCGTGAAGGGTAAAAAGAAGGTTCGTGGGCTGACCAAGGTCGTGTTCCAAAACGAAGGCGACCACTTCGAGTTCGAGGACATCAAGGCGCTTGTCACCAAGCATCTGGTCGGCACAGCCTACGAAGTGAAAGCACCAAGCGGCCCAACGCTCACCCTGCCGGGCATGCGCCCAAGCGCAGAACCAACGGCGATCAAGTTGTTCGAGAACAGCGTGACCAAGTTCGGCAAGATTTTCAAAGCCACCAAAGCTGGGCAAGGCTGCGAACAACTCCGATACTACGTTGAGAACGCGACTGAGGACGGCATGGAGCCGCTGTGGAGAGCGCACCTGAGCATTGCCCAAAAGTGCGAGGACGGCGAGAAGGCTGCGATCTGGCTGAGCAACCTGCACCCCTATGCTGAGGATAGGATGCGGCAAAAATTGGCTGAGATCAAAGGGCCGTACCCTTGCATCAAGTTCGACTCGGAAAATCCGGGCGTGTGTCCCAACTGCCCGAACTGGGGCAAGATCACAAACCCGCTGGCGCTGGGCCGCGAAGTGGTGACCGTCACCGAGCCTACCATCGTTGAGATCCAGCATGAAGACGGCGAGCAAGAACGCATCCTGCGCCCCGAGCCACCCCGAGGCTACGCCTACGGTCAGCGCGGTGGCATCTTTCAAGAGAAAGAGGATGTGGACGCCAACGGCAACAAGATGAAGCGCCAAGTCATGTTGCTGCCTTTTGATTTGTTCCCTGTGGACATCCTGAACATTGACGGCGAACACGTGGTTCACCTGCTGGCTTGCCGCACCTACGGCACGCAAGAAATCATCATGCCCCAAAAGGCTATGGTGAGTAAGGACGAGACTGTGAAGGTACTAGCTGCACAGAACATCCTGTCTGCGTTTGGCTCCGGCAATGACAAGAATTTGGCCGACTATGTGCGTGCGTCTGTGGCAAAAATGAGCGACGAGCGTCAACCGATTCGCGTGCCGCTGCACTATGGCTGGCAAAAAGACGACAGCTTTGTGCACGCCAACATGGTCTACAAACGCGACCAAGAACCTGTGCGCATCCCCATGCCCGGGCTGGAGAACCTGACGAGCAACACCCAGTTGACCGGCGAGCTGGACACGTGGACTAAATTCATCAAGCTGCTCGTGGCGCGGGAAATGTGGGATCACTTGGCGGTCATTTTCATGGGCGCTGGCTCACCGCTGATGCGCTTCACCGGGTTGTACGGGCTGACGATCCACTGCTGCTCAACGGAGTCAGGCACGGGTAAGTCTTTGGCGCTGGACGGTGCGGCTTCCATTTGGGGCCATCCTATCCACTACCGCACCGGCTCGGGCACATCTCCTGTTGCTATGCAACAACGCTTGGGGCTGCTGCACAGCGGCCCGTTCATTAGCGACGAGATCACAACCAAAGCCCGGGATGATTTTGAATGGTTCCCCGGCATGACCATGACGGTCAGCGAAGGCCGAGGCAAGGAGCGTATGGAGTCCGGCGCTAACAAAGAGCGTTTGAATCTGTCGATCTGGCAAGCCATCGCCATCTTCTCATCCAACACACACGCGGTTGACTACATGACGGGCGCTCGTAAGCACTCTTCCGAAGGTGAACTGCGGCGCTTGCTGGAGTGGGTCATGGACGAAAAGCTGGAGTGGAACGCAGACGAGGTGGAGATCATCAAGTCTGTGCAGAAGAACTACGCCGTGGCCGGAGATGCTTGGGTTCGCTACATGGTCAACAGCGTTGACACACTGGCGAAGTTCGTGCCCGAGACGATCACACGGATGTACAAGTACTTCAATGCCCCCAACGATGAGCGCTTCTGGATGGCAGGCATCGCTTGCATGGTCACGGCGGCTGTGCATTTTGGGCGCAAGTACGCAAACATCGTGGACGTTCCCATTGAGCCGTTGCTGGAGAGCTGCCGCAAGGTAGTCGAAGTCAGTCGCGCAGCAATGAAGGCGGGCAAGCGCGATGCCGAGGATATTGTCAACGGCTTTGTCCAAGAGTACTACGGCAAGTTCGTCATCATCCGCTACGGTGAGAAGGCAGGCGTTCTTGCCAGCTTGGGAGCCGATACCGCGATCGACAAGCATACTACCCGCAGCGAAGTCATGGGACGGATTGAACACGGCGTAGCCGCAGGGTACGTGGACTTCTACATCGAAGAGCGCTTGCTCAAGTCGTACTGCGCTCACCACAGCTTTGGCTACACCACGCTCAAAAAGCAGTTGGAGTCAAAGTTCATGGTGGCTTACATCCCCAAAAAGGATTTGCTGTCCAAGACCAGCGGCCCCCCGATGCGTGTGAACGTCATCAAAATATCCCGCAAGGAGGACGAGGTTGTCGAATTTACGAATCCTCTGGCCTTGGAAAAAAGTTGAGCGCGGGCAGGGGTTTTTTGTCCCCTGCCTTGACCCCGACCCCATAAGGGTCGAGGGTCTCGATCAAGCTTTGAACGCCCGCATATTCAATGCGGGCGCTACCGTTGGCATACAAGGCAACCTTATTGGGGTGTTGTTTTACCGCCCGCCAGTTTCAAGAACTGTGACGCATCGGCAGTCCGCTGAGCAATCAGAGCATTCCGTTTCGCCCGACCTTCTTCGGGAGTTATTTGACG
>JGI24890J29729_1001324_pt1 | contig 11444 bp, 11 predicted proteins | sample FreactcultureFD7_FD_29729 | JGI IMG/M metagenome (IMG submission 29729)
GACTTGGCTGCGGATTATCCCTATTTACAACATTTTTACCATGCCCATAAGTTTCCCTATGGTTCCACAATCTCTTTTTCAAGGACTGGGTGGTAGTTGTATCCTAACAGGACCTTCCTGCATTTTGACGGTGTTGCCCCATGTGTCACAGGACTAGCATTGACTTTAACAATACTATTGAAGGCAGTTGTAATGCTACTGTTTACCTCCCATTTCGTTGTTATACTTAACTCAAAGAAAAAAATTTTTAGACAATAGGGCGCGATTTAATTACTAGGTGATGAATATTTTATACTAACACTTTAAACTTCTTACAAACAGTAATTCCATGTCGGAATGGAAAATCATGACTATGTTTATTACGATCTGTTGAAATACTAAAAATATCGTATCCTAAATTTTTAAATATATTAACCATATTTCTTTCTACTGGTTGATGAGCATACGCATCTTCTTTTTCAATATAAACTCCAAAATTATGTATGTGATAAGGAGGATAGTGTAGATTTGTATCATGTAATGCTAAAATAGTATTATCATTTATAATGTTATCATTTACAAGCTTATGATAAATATCCATTTGCACCATATCGTGACAATCAAAGAAGACTAAATCCAGAGGTTTATTATCTAAATCTTCTAATGTTAAATTTAATGCATTTTTAATTATAACTTTATGATTTTCAGAAAGAATAGGAACTGGATTCAAATCACATGTATATAAAATACCATTGTTATCAAATGACAGTGCTTGTAAAAAATTTTTAGCACTGTATCCACTTAATCCACCAATTTCTAAAATTCTGTTTAATCTACAACCACGAATAATAGAATATAAAAATAAAGCCTCATCATCTTGAATAGGACCACATACATTTTGATGGTCTAATTGTGTCAAATGTGTTAAATCATAGTTAACCATTTGTATTAAATAAAATACAATTTATAAATTATTAATTTATTTAGAAAGATCAACTTACACTTATAAACCGTATTTCTTAAAATGAAGATTTATGCAGTTACATGTAATGAAGACCGTATGATACGTTTAAGAACTGCTGCAGAACCATTAAATTTAGAAATAATAGCAATAAAATCACCATTTCATACAGATGAAGAAGTTCAACGAAGAGGAAAAACATGTTTTGAAAGAGGCACATCTTATCCAACTGGAATGGCTGCTACACTTGGACATATTCGTGCTATGCAAGCATTTGTAGATTCGGGAGATGACTTTGCAATTATAATTGAAGATGATGTTCGTTTTCATAAAAAATTCAATGAATATTTGAAAATACTAATTCATCATATGGAAACACATCCAGTTGATATTTTTTCATTAGGGTTTTGTAGTTATCCAGTATCGCAAGGATTAACAGAATTTCTTGAAGATATTGAAATTATGGAAAATACACATATTTCAAATCCTTGGGGAGCACAATGTTATATAATAAAAAGGTCTTATGCAGAGTATTTTACAAATTTATTTTCAGTAGACGATGTTTCAATACCTTACCAAAACCATTTTGTAACAGATTGGGTAATGTTTGATCCAATATTAGGTTGTAAACGTTCAACTTTAATGATTCCGATTGTATTAGAATCTCCAGATGAACAAACAATTGCAGGAAGTTATAATAAACCAGATATGTTTCAAATAGTAAATAAAGATGATTTTTATTTATAATCTGGAATAGGTANATTTGCTTCAACATACATAGCATACCACATTCTTTCACACATATATACATATACAAGNTGGGTATCAAGTATATTAAAAATTCGCGTATAATAGTCTTTGGAATATTTTCTAATTAATTCTTTATCAATTTTAAACATTGCTGAGAAAAAATAAGGCGTCATACAATTTTCTTTATACGGAACTTCAAAAAACTTATGAAGTTCTTTTCTTGAACAGTTAGTGTTTAACACTATTCCTGTGTAATGTATTATAGCAGCTAATCCTTCATCATAATAAGTTGGATATATATCTAAAACATCTTCGTCAAAATGTAAAATACTATAATCAAATCCTTCAAATTTTTTACCGTAAATGTTCTTTAATTCTTTTGGAGGTAAATGGTNATTAAATTGACTAGTCAATGGTTGAAAAGAAGGCATTTTTTCAATAATTTCAGGTTCTAAAAATTCAATTAGTTTTTCTTGATGTTCAAATGGGTCTCCTTGTAAAAATATTACAGAATCTGGAAGATTATCATAATGTTGTAAAATATACCAAATATAACTATGTCCTTCTCTACCATTTACACTATTTGGAATACAAACACAATTTGGATTATCAATTGGGTCTCCTTTATTGATAATTAAATAAGGTATTTTTAATTTAGAAACCCAAGATACATCTTCTCTATATCTTGCAATAACTGCTAATACTGATTTTTTTATATTTAATGATTTTTTATGAAGATTGAAAATATAATACCAAGAACGTTCCATAAAATGAGAAAGTTCTGTATTATTTGTTTTATGTTGACATTCTAACATTTTATAAAAATCTTTTGGCCTACTCAAAATTGCTTCTTTTCTTACCGAAAAAATGGCAGCCCAATAAATATTTATTGGAGAATTTCTTATGTCTACTTCAGAATCTATGAATTTATTAAACCATACATCTCCCGGAAATTCACATTGTTCAAGATTACAATTTGCCCAATTTGTTATTCTATAATCAGTTAAATAATAACTAAAATATTTAGAAGAATCATAATTTTCACTACACAATTGATTTNGTTTTAAATTCAAGAAATATGATATATCCTGTGAATAATGTTCTCTAATACTTCCTTGTGTAAAAAATACTACATCTGGTAAATTATCATAGTTTTCAACTATATATCTTAAATATGTATGAGATTCTCTTCCTATATTTGGAAGAATATGTAACGTACAATTTATTCTAGGCGGATTCCCTTTACTATAAACGTGCAAATTATTACCTTGATATTGNTTTAACCAACTTACATCTTCATTATAATGTGCTACTACAATTTGTGAATTATTTGAATTTAAAAAATGTTCATTAAAATATGTTAAAGCATTTGCAATTGCTTCGTCCATATTAAAATATTTATAATTAGCTAATCTTCCTATCATATGAACATTATTTTCATTTTCTGCTAATTTTTGATATTGTTTATATAAGTTTTTGTTTGTTTCATTTGGAATTGGATAATAAGGCTCTCCTTCAGAAGAAGGATATTCTTTTACAATTATAGTATGATTTGATTCATTATTTGGAAGATGTTTGTATTCAACAATACGTGTATATGGAACATCTTCTGATGGGTAATTTACAACTAAATTTTGTTGAAAAAATCCATAATTTTTAATTACTTCTTTTTCAAATTTTAATGAACGATATTCCAATTTCGGAAGATGTTTAAAATAACTATCAATTGGACCTGTATAAATAAGTGTTTTGTATTTTATAGTTGTTGTTTCAATATCAAAATTAGTATTTAATTGAACAGTTATATTTGGATGACTAAGAATGTTTTCAACAAAATGAGTATATCCATATTCTGGTAATACTTGATATTTATCAGAAAAGTATCTTGTATCGTTATTATTTCTTACAGGAATTCTTGAAAGAACAGATGGATCTAGTTCTTCTGGATATTTTGTCCATTGTTTTTTAGTGTATGGTTTGAACATACTTTCATATAACTTTTCACCAACTCTAGATAACCCAATATCTTTACTATTTTGAGGATTTTCACATGGAACTTGAACTGTTTTTAACCATTCTTCGGTTTCTGTTTCACTTTTTAAATTTTGATTACATAATACATTAATTGTTTCCATATTTACTGGGACAGGAACTACTCGGTCATCTACTTTTGAAAGGATTTTTGGATCGTAACGATACCACCCAGAAAATTGATTTATATATTGCCAAACTTCTTCATTATTTGTATGAAAAAAATGGGGACCGTATTCACTTACTAATATTCCAGTTTCTGCATCAATATAATCATAACAATTGCCAGCAACATGATTACGTTTTTCTAAAATAATTACTTTTTTGTTTAATTTTCTAGCAAACTGGTCTGCCATCACAGCGCCTGAAAGACCAGCTCCTATAATTAAAACATCGGTCTCCATATTACTTAAGTGCTATCTGGACAGGTTTAAATGATATTATTACCAAAATAGTTGCAAGAATATGTGAAATTATGTTATATGTCAAATCTTCAAGAGTCATATGTCCTAAAAAGTAAGACGNGAATCCACTCATTGGTGAAAAATAAGAAGTTGTGATTCCATATGCTATAGTGAACATAGCAAAATATACAATTGCCATAACAGTTGGGTTTCCATCTGTTAACAATTTAGCATAAAGAATAGTGACTACGCCAATTAATTCAATAAAATATTTATACATTCCCATTATACTTTACTCGAAAACCATTCTTGGAACAATATGCATAGCTTCAAGTTCTTGAGTCCAAAGTTTTACAGCATAAGGAATTGTTTTTAATTCAAATTGAGTTGTAATTCCACAAGAACCACAATGATATATATTTTCGTTAGCATTTACCACTGCCAAAGTTCCACATGATTTACAGAACCCAGTAGTGAATGGGTCTGATACATCCATTAATCTTTCTTTTGTGAAAATTGCAAGACCATGTGATAACATACAATCTCGTTCCATTTCTCCAACACGAAGACCACCATCGCGAGACCTTCCTTCACAAGGCTGACGAGTTAATGAAACAATTGGACCACGAGCTCTGCTATGTTTTTTATCTAAGACCATGTGTTTCAATCGTTGATAGAAAGTAGGACCCATAAAGATTTCTGCTTCCATCATCTCACCAGTTTGCCCGTTATATAATAATTCATTACCGTAAGGATGCATTCCAAGTTCAAGTAATTGTTCTCGTAAATTACCAACTTTTAAATGAGAATAAGGAGTTCCATCGCCAAGAGTTCCTTTTTCACAACATATCTTACCAAACATTGTTTCCATTAATTGAGCAATGGTCATACGAGAAGGAACAGCATGAGGATTCATAATTAAATCAGGTCTAATACCACTTGCAGTATAAGGCATATCCTCTTCGTTCAATAAAATACCACATGTTCCTTTTTGTCCGTGTCTTGAACTAAATTTATCTCCAATTTCTGGAATTCGTTCAGAAACTACACGAGCTTTTACAAATGGATATCCATCTGAATTCTTATCTTGCCAGACACCATCTACTCTACACTTTTCAGAGTTTTTATGAGTCGTAGAAGAATCACGATATTGATATCCATTTGGGTCACCTTTAATACTTGTGACCTTTCCAATTACTACATCATTTTCATTAATTTCAGCATTCAGTNACGGAACACCATTTTCTGAAACAGCATGGTAAGACGATGTTTTAAATCCACGAGTGTTTTCTCGCCTTGGTTTTGCAAACTTTTCTTCTTTCCCCGATGCTACATTACGATGTTCTTCATCTTTATAAATCGTATAATATAGAGTTCGGAATAATCCACGATTCACTGAGCCACGATTTAATATAACGGAATCTTCCTGATTGTATCCTCCATAAATTCCAATAGCTACCATAATCATATCTCCTGAAGGCATATCTTGTGTTTTCAAAACATTCATCATACGAGTTTCAACAAGTGGACGCATTGGAGAACATAATATATAACCATTTTTATCAAGTCTTTTTGAGTAATTTCTTGCGAAGATTCCCATAGCTTGTTTACCCATAGCAGATTGGTAACAGTTTCTTGGAGATTGATTGTGGTCTGAAAATGGAATGCTTGAAGCCATATGTCCAAGAATCAAAGTAGGATGGATTTCACAATGAGTATGATTTAAATTCACTTCAGAAGGAGTCATAGCTACACGAATAGTTTCTGATTCTAATGGGTCAATGTATTCAATACATGTTTTAATCCATTCATTCCAATCTTTGTTGTTTTTAGGAGGTTCCATGATTTTTCCGTTTTGAACTCTAAATAAAGGTCTTACAATTCTTCCACCATCTGATTCAATTGAAATAGAAGTTTGAAGAATATTCCAAGCAACTGCAGTATGTGGATGAATTTCAAACGAATACTTTGCTTTCTTAAGACGATTATAAACTTCTAATGGGTTGGAAGTATAAGCTACAATCACACCATTTACTAAAATCATAGTGCCAGAATATTGAGTTTCAATATCGGTTATCCAATTTATTAAATTGATTTTTTGAAGGACATTCATAACAACTGCAGAAGGAGTGTGTTGACTAATTGAAGTAAGCATGGACATAGCCTTGACAATTCCTACAGAATGACCTTCTGGAGTTTCTACCGGACATACAAATCCCCAAGAACTTCCGTGAAGTTTTCGTGGAGCTAATAATTTACCCGATTTTTCAACTGGTGTTTGAATTCTTCTTAAATGACTTATTGTTGCAGAATAGGATAATCTATTCAATACTTGTGAAACACCTACTTTAGTAGCATTTGAAAGTGAACCAGAACTTGAAGTTCCAAGTCCTTGAACTGTAAAATTACCAGTAGCTAATGCTTGTTTTAACTTTCCTTCAATCGTTGAAACTTTCAAAATTTTGTATAAATTATTAACATTTAAGATTTCAAGTGGTCTTGGGTCTCCTTTTTTCCAAGTATCATTATTTACTTCATGAACGAATTTGCTACGAATATCTTTACATACTTTTTGGAATAATTGACGAAATAGATGAGTTAATAAAGACCCAGTTGTAACAACTCGTTTATTTGGATAAGCATCACGGTCATCAATAATAGAATATCCTTGTTCTGTTAATATTAATTTACGAATCATCCAAGAAGTTATTAATATTTTTCGCGCTTCCAATACTTTGGTAGAAGAAGTATCACCTCCAAATTTCACATGAGGTAAATATTCTGTTTCAAGAAGAGACCGAACATATCCTTTCTTGTCTTCTGAAGTTGTACCATATTGTAGATGATGAGTTAAATATTCTACTGCATCTTCACGGCTATACACTTTACAATCCGAACATTCTTTGAACGAAGCAGATAAACTATCAAGTTGTCTTTCGTCTGGACTTTCACCCCAAATTAATTTTACAATATCTTGGTCAGCTTCTACTCCAAATGCTCTAAACATAATCATTAAAGGAATATCTTCACGAAATCGTGGAACACATAAAGTTAATGGATATCCAAATCCGTTGAATTTAGTACTCATACGAATTTCAAGTTTCTTTGGAGGAGTAGTGAATGATTCATGTAAGGATTTCATTTCCACAGAATATGAAAACTTTGCAGATGCCTTTTTGTTGTAGAAAACCATAATTCGGTTATCAGCGACTTTTTCCTGACATAAAATTGTTCTTTCACTTCCATGAATTAGAAAGTATCCAAATGGGTCGTACGGACATTCTCCAATTTCTTCTTTTGATAACGGATAATCTTTCATAATACAGAGAGATGACCCAAGCATAACTGGAATTTTTCCAAGAGAAACACCTTCAAATACTTTAACTTGTTCATCAAACGTATCAAATTTTTCTCCTTTATAAGTCCTTGCTACAAATCGTACATCACAAAACATTTGGGCGGCGTAAGTAAAGTTCCTCATACGAGCTTCTTGTGGAAACATTGGTTTAATACGACCAGTTGCTTCTTGAATTCGTGGTTTCATATAAGTGATATTTTCAAACGATAATCTTAATTCATATTTGTATTTCTTCGTAACTTCATCTTGTTCGTGCCACACAATAATAGGAGCTGTGGAAGAAACAATTAAAGGCAATTTATTACGAATGAAATCTTCAAATGATTCAATCTGATGTTCTACTAATTTGGAAACTCCTTGCGCTTCAAAATATGATGTAATAGAATCCCAATCCATAGTGATAATATAAGATGAAATGGCAGTAAATCAATTCTTATTCGTTTTTAATATAAAGGGATGAATGTGTCAAAACCGATTACAATCGTAAAAGTCGGAGAAGCACCTCCTCCAGAAAAAAAGGAAGTTCCTCCAGTAGCAGGTAAGCGTAAAAGCTTAAAAACATTTCCTCGTGGAATTTTGAAGACATCAAGGTCTAAGTTTCACTTAAAACCAACCTCTGATCCAGCGAAGCCACCTCCACTTAAGAAAACGATGAAAAAACACACTATACGATTACTAACTGATAAAGGCGCTCGTCAACATCGTAAAACAATCAAACATCGTGTTTCCAAAATGTCAGATGAAAAAGTTAAAAAGTTAGTAGCAGGTGCAGGACTTTTGAAAAATCCTACTACTCCAGTTTCAGTTATGCGTGAGATGTTAGAAGGCGGAATGGTTGCAGGATTCCTTTCCTCTGAATAAACAACTGAAAATGACAAGTCGTTGGGGTCCTATGGGGTGGATGACACTCCATTCTATTTCTCTGAATTATCCAGAAAATCCAAGTCCGGAAGACAAAGCAATTTTAGCACGTTTTCTTCAAAAATTTGCAGAATCTATTACATGTCCGTCATGTAAACAACACTTTTTTGTTATTTTTGAAAATTATAGAAAAAGACATCCAGAATGGGCAAATAGTAGATATGATTTGTTTTTATTCACNGTTCGTGCCCATAATACCGTGAATAAACGATTAGATAAACCAATTCTACAAACTGTAGAAGACTGTTTGAATACTTTGAAAAATGTAACAAAAGTTACAAGTTTTTTAATTTATCGTCAAAATTATTGTAATTATGTTATGAATAACTGGGCTCGTCAATTTGATGGAGAAGGTATGATTATGGCAAATTCTGCGAAAGAAATGATGAGAATAAATAACGATTATTGGAATTTAAGAGAAACAGATATTAATTCAGTTTCATTTCCAGAAGCGAACACCATGGAATTTGTTTCGGAAGATAGAAATGTTGCACCGCCTGGATTAGGAGTAGTTANACCACACCTTTCAGTAGGATTTAGATTTAGAGCGGGGAAACTGTCGTTAGGTTCTCGCTAGGATTCCAAGGTAGAGAAATACGAGGTTTCATTTCCCAATCGTGTCGTTTCATCCATGGATTTCTAGTTTCAGAATGAATTTCATCTGCAAACATAACTCGTCGTTTTGATAATCGTAAAGATGATTGGGGCATTATAAATTGAAGTTGTTGTGTAACTGTATAATTAAGATCTCTTATTTCAATTGACTTTGTTTCTGGGTATTTTAAAATATCCATAATCAGAGGAGCGTCAGAGTAAGGATATACCCAAGACCAATTATTTGGAAGACTTGTTTGAAAATAATGAACTGTCCAATGAAATGTTTTCCAATATGCATCTACTACTGGTTTCATATTAGTAACTCCATCTAATACATGAAGTCCATATTTATAAGAAATAAGATGATGATTTTTTCCAAAAATTGCTTTTTCTTCTGGTCGTTTTCTCATAGAAATGATTTTTCGTAAAGTTTCAACTTCTTTGTCTCCAACACATTCAAAAAACTGTCGTCTACCATAGGCTGTTAATAAATCTGGTTTTCTTGCTTGTTCATACATTTCTAACGCTCGTTCATATCCATCTTCTCTTAATGAAAACAATCCTAAACTTGGCATGAAATCGTTTCCAAAACAAAGAAAGGAAAGAATCATATATTGTTCAATTGGAATTGGAAGTTGTTCTAAAAGTCCCCAAATATTTAAGGTTGCAAATTCTGCATTTTTTAATTTTGGGTCATTGAATTCTGACCCTTCTCTCAGCAAAAACATATTAGAAGGACTTGAAAGTTTATGATGTTGTAAACATATCAAAATTAAATCAGCATCTAATCCATAAATACAAATACTTTTTCTTTCATTTTCTGGAATCTTTTTAAGTTCTAAAATCAATTTATGCTCTCCTTCTCCTGATTCTTTTGAACCGGAAATAGTAGCGTAAGGATACTTTNCTCTGAGAGCAATTTCTAATTCACNCATATAAGGGGTATCGGGTGATATTTGGTTTCTATCAAACGACCCATTTCCTTCTTTTACTCTCATCCGTCTGTATCGTTGCTGTACCATTTTAGCGTACGGAACAAGTCCATCTATTCCAATAATTAATTTTTTAGGTTTGCAAATATGTTTCAAAATGTAATCAAACGCATCTACAACAGAATTTACTGGATTTTCATCTTTTAAGTATCGGTGAATTAAACAATTAAAATCAACACCGAGAACATCAACTTCTAATGGAATATTTTTCTTAACAGTGTTTACGATATGTTTGTGAGATTTCACAAGACTTGCAAAGTAAAACGGGATTCCCATGTTAAATAATATTATGAATTCTCTTTTTAAACAACAAATGTGGTGGATAATTGCGATTGCTATTTCTGTATTAGCTGCTGTTGCGTATGCTTATAATATCTCTGGTTCGGTGAAAGTAGCACCTCNTAAAGAAGGGTGCAATTCGTGCCCTAAGAAAGATAATCCAATGAACTATTAAAATGAGCTGTGCTTCTATGACTGGTGGTTATATTCCCGATGAAGACCTTCCGGAAGGAGGTCGTAAAATTATGCGTAAAGGATACACACGAAAATCATTCACTCGTAAATCGGGGGTTCATGTAAAGGGTTCTCATGTTCCGGGACATCGTATTCATGATGTTGGTGCTCCAGGAAAGTGGAAGTCTATTCACGGACCGGGAATTGGACCAATGAAAGAAGGATTATTAACTTCGTTGGGATATTCTGCAGAAAAAGGAAAGACTGTTCGTCACAAGGCAATTCGTAAAGCCGTCAAGAAATACGGCGCACTTTCTACTTTCCGAAAGCTTCAAGCTGTATCAACTTATACCAAACGAACTTCCAAGGGTAAAAGTAGAACTTATAAGGCCGACCGAAACTGGGTAAGAAAAATGTTTATGTAAATACAAAAATGTGGATTAAATTGATTCTTTCAGCCCTTGTGTTCGTCGCCTTTATCCCAGGTGTGTTGGTCACCCTTCCTCCAGGTGGAAGCAAGACAACTGTTCTTGCTGTCCATGCTCTCTTGTTCGCCCTCACTCATCAAGTAGTTATGAAGATGGTGTGGTCTGTCGTCAAGCGTATGTAAAAACCTTTTAGTAAATATAAATGGACTTAATTAGCAGTATTCTATCAGCCCTGCTCTTTGTTGCTTTTGTACCCGGTGTACTTGTAACTCTTCCACCAAATAGCAGTCGCGGAACTGTTGTGCTTACACATGCTGTATTATTTGCAATCGTTATTTCCTTAATAATGCAATATTACTGGCACAATATTAGACATGTATTTGAAAAGATGACTAATTATGGAGATACTTGCCCAAATGGATATGTTGAAGGAGTAAACCAAGCTGGACAAAAAGATTGTGTGCCTGTCGGTCATGCAACTGCCAGCGCCACCACTGGATTTAAGTCTGCATAAACAATAAATGATGACGTGGGTTAATACCTTGTTAAAAGGAATTGTATTCGTTCTTC
>JGI24890J29729_1001325_pt1 | contig 11443 bp, 18 predicted proteins | sample FreactcultureFD7_FD_29729 | JGI IMG/M metagenome (IMG submission 29729)
AGGGGCGGCCCCAGGCCGCCGGCCAGGATGCCTTCGCCGACCCCGCCGAGACGGCCTTCGCGGCTGGCGGCGCGGTGCGGCTGAACAGCTCGGGCCGGCCCAAGGGCGGCAAGATGCCATGCTGAACCATCCGAAGTTGCGGCCCTGGCTGCTGTCGACCGCCGCACGCTCGGTGTTCCCGGTCGCCGAGATGTCGGCCGCCTTCGTGCGCCGCGCCTCCCAGTCGCTGTTCCTGCCGGCCGGCATCTATGTGCCCGGCCCGCGTGGCGACAAGCTGCGCGCGCTGCTGCCGGCGCCCCCGGCGATCCCCCTCGTCTGGGGCGACCTGGGTGGCTTCTGGCGCAGCATCGGCCAGCAGCACGTCGCGTGAGCGCCGACCTGCTGCGGCGCGCGATCCGCACGCTGCGTGAGCGCCGCGCCGTGCAGGGCGCCGAGCTGGCGCTGGGCGGCGCCAAGGATTTCGCCGAGTACAAGTTCCGCGCCGGCCGCATCGCCGGCTTTCTCGAAGCGGAGCGCGACCTGCTGGAACTGATCGATCCAGAGTCGCGCAAGGCCCTCGATCAAGGTGACGACACATGAAGCTGAGCGACATTCCCGCCGACGTGCGCGACCGCGCGCCGCACCTGATGGAGCTGATCAGGGCATCCGACATCGAGCTGCCCGATCCCGAGGGCTGGCAGCTCCTCTGCCTCCAGTATGTGCGGGCCGACAACATCAAGACCGCCGGCGGCATCATCATCCCGACGATGGTGGCCAGGGAGGACGAGTACCAGGGCCGCATCGGGCTGGTGCTGGCGGTCGGGCAGAACTGCTGGAGCGACAGCGCACGCTTCCCGACCGGGCCGCGCTGCATGCCGGGCGACGCGATCATCTGGCCCTCGGCCGGCGCCGCCGCGCAGCGCTTCAAGTGGGGTGCGGTGCAGCTCACGCTGATCCCCGACACCTCGGTGCTGGCGACGATCCCGCATGAGGTCGACCTCGCCAAGGTGGTGGGCGGCTGATGACCCGCCGCCGCGTCACGCCCTCGACGCCGGAGCCGCGCGTCGACATCGAGGCCCAGGTGCGCGCGATGCGCGACCCGCGCCACCCGAAGGACGCCGTGTTCGTGGCGGCCGGCAATGAGGATGCGCTGCCCGCCGGCCGGGCGCGCGGCGAGCGTCGGGTGCAGACCGGGGACGGCACCCTGCTGACCAACAACGCCGAGAAGGCCAGGGCCTTCGGGCGTGGCGTCGACGACGCGCAGATGGCGCGCATGCTCGGCTACCCGCAGCCGAAGGATCAGGCCATCGTGCCGGGCGTCAGCGTCGTGCAGGCCCGCGACCGGGCCGGCGCGGTGGTGTCCGAGGCGGTGGCTTCGCCCGATGCCGTCGGCCGCACCGCGCGGGCGCTGAAGCGGCAGATGCCCGAGGGCGGCAGCGTGGTGCGCGGCACGCCCCAGGCGATGCAGGCGCGGCGTCAGGCGCTGCGGGGGCGCGGCGATGCCGGCTGACACGCAGGCCATCGAGGCGCTGATCCTGGCCACGCTGCGCGCCCGCTACAAGGTGCAGATGGGCCGGGCCGGGCCGCGCAGCGAGTGCGACCGGCCCTACAGCATGTTCTCGACGACCTGCGTCGTGGCGCCGGGCGCCGAGCGGGTGGTGCAGAGCGCCTGGGTCACCCGCGCCGTCGATGAGCTGGTCGACATGGTCGGCCCCGATACCCGGCACGGGCTGCTGGTGATCCGCGATGGCGGTGCGGTGGTCGAAGACCTGACCGCCGGCGCCGAGCATGCCCCGGTCTGGCGGCTGCGGCTGATGCTCTACGCCCACGGCTCCAGCTACGAGGAATGGCAGGCGATGCAGCGCAAGCTGCGGGAGGACACGCTGTGACCGACGACCTCGAAGCCTGGGGCGCCGCCACGCCGCCGGCCCAGGAACCTGCCCAGGAGGCGCCGCCACCGGCGGGCTTGCCGGCCGTCGAGCCAGCCGAGGCGAGCGTGCCCGAGGTGGCCGCGCCCAGCGTGGAGGAGGCCGAGCGCCAGCGCGCCGAGGCCGAGCAGCGGTACTGCAAGCAGCAGCTCCGGCGGGTGCTGGAGCGCGCCAAGTCGGACCTGTCGCTGAAGCCGCACGCCTACCCGATGATGGACGCCTCGGCGATCTGGAGCCGCACCATCGGCGGCTGCCGGGGCGACCTGCCCGATGGCCGGTTCTGCGAGATTGACCGCGACGAGGTGCGCTTCGGCAACATCAAGTTCGCCGGCAGCCGCAGGACGCCGCTGACATGAGTGGCCCCCATAGCCTCGACTGCGCCACCCGGGGTGGCCCTGGCGTCGCCTCCGGCCCCTGTGACTGCGGTGCTGAGCGTGAGGCCGCCGGCAAGCCGGAGCTGCGCGTGGTGCCGCTCTACGAGCAGAACCTGCGCGACGTGGCAGGCCAGCTCCGGCGCGTCGCGCAGAACATCGACGACGGTCTGGTCAATGGCCGCTCTGCGGTTCTGGTGGTGGAACTGGGGCAGGGAGAGGTAGACCTCTGGAGCTGGGGCGACACCGACAACTGGCGCACCTGCGGCATGCTGATGCAGGCGGCCACCATCATCTCGACCGGCGAGATGCCGATCCATGACGAGCCGCCTGGGCCGCCGGGCGGTGCGGCATGACCTGGGATCACCCCGTCGCCGTCGCATGGTTGGCCCGGCGCGGCCCGCATGTGCGCGCCCGCATCCTGCGGCTGAACCCGAACGGCCCGGTGACTGGCGTGCTTCTGCGCGGCTGGCGCCGGAAGATGACGATGCGCGACCACTTCTTGGCGGGTGGCGGCCTCAGTCGCGGCGCCTTCATCGAGGACTTCGGTCGCCACACCTGGGAGCGGATCAGCGCCCAGCGCCCCGATGCTTTGCGCTGGGATGGGCGGCGCTGCTGGGTGTCTCGCATGTTCGTCGAGCGCTGGAGGGATGCCCTGGCCGATTACCGAGATGGGCGGATTGCCGCCTTCCCCGGCCCGGCCACGCGAGTCTACCGCAAGCACAGCATCGACCGGCAGACATGGATCGCGCCATGACCGCGCCCGGCAAGACCCTCGAAGACTTCCTGGGTGAGGCCTACGCGCTGGTGCATGGCGTCAAGGAGGGCGACGCCGAGGCTCTGGTGGCCAAGCTGGTCGCCAGCGAGATCACCACGGCCGAGCTGGCCGAGCTGCGCGACACGCTGCGGCAGGTCGAGGGGCGCTGTGTCGTCTCGCGCACCAGCCGGGCTTTCCTCGACCGCGTCTTGTCGGGTCGAGAGTTCGCCTAACCGGCATCAGGCCGAACCTGCCGGGGGCGCGCGACAACCCCTTGCAGCTTGTCAAGTCGCTATGGTAGAAAAATGTCAGACGGGCTTCCCCCAGGAGGGGATGGCGCCACCGAGGACGAACTGGCGGATGCCGGCGGTTCTCAGGCGCATGAGGGTGGCGCACCAGCCGGCAATGGTGTGGACGGAGCCGAGGCGTCTTTCGAGCGCACAGGCCAGTCGCGGCGAGAGTCCCGGCGGATCGACCAGTTGCTGCGCGAGCGCGCGGAACTGCGGGGTCAGTTGGACGCGACCCGCACCCAGCGTGACGCAGCCATCAGGGCGGTGCGGCACTCCACGGCACAGAGCATCGACAGCGACATCGCGGCGCTCACGGCCCAGGCCGAGCAGGCGTTCCTCGATGGGGATGCGAAGACCCACACGCAGGCGCAGACCCAGCTCAATGCGCTGGTCGCCCGCAAGGAGGTTCTCGCCGCCCAGCCGTTGCCCCAGCAGGGGGCGGCAGCGCCGCCGACGGTCAGTGCCGAAACCCAGGACTGGATCGACCGCAACCCGCGCTTCCGCACAGACCCCGCCTGGGGTGGTGAGGCGATGAAGGCGCACCGCGCGGCGATGGCCCTGGAGCTGGCGCCAGACACCGCCGACTACTTCGAGTTCGTCGAGCAGCAGATCGAGCGTCGCTTCCCCGGCACGGTGAACCGCACCGAGGGTGGCCAGCAGATCGAGGAGCAGAGCGTGCAGTCTACGCAGCAGCAGCAGCAGACACCGAGCCGCCCCGGCTATCGCGGGCCGGCGCCGGTTGGTCGTGCGGCGCTGCCTGGGCGGCCCGGCCCGGCGACGCGCACCGTCGACGTGATCCCAGCGAACATGCTGGCGCGCGTCGATGAGTTCGCCAAGGCCTCGGGTCAGACGAGGGCGGAATACTGGGCCTCGGCCCGGTCGCTCGCCGCCGCCGGCAAGATGAACCTCGACAGTCTGAAGGCATAGCACGATGGCCAATCCCCGCCCGCCCCTGGCTCCGCAGCAGCCGATGCCGCCCGACATGGTCGGCGCCGGTGAGCCGCTGGGCGATGCCCGCGCCAGCCGCGCTTCCGACGAGCGCTGGGCCGACCTCCGCGATGACTTCGAGGAGGCTGGCGACAACGACAGCATCCTGCACGTCCCGCCGCACCTGATCCCGCCCGACACCGAGCTGCGCTGGGTGCGGGAAAGCACGCTGGGCGACAAGGATCGCGGCAACATGCAGGGCGTGATGTCGCGCGAGCGCTTCCGCCCGGTCACCTCGGCCGAGTTCCCCTCGCTGGCGCCGCCGCTGCTGCCCGGCGAGAAGGATCAGGAGGAGTTCATCCGCAATGGTGGGCTGATCCTGATGCAGCGCCCGAAGGTGCTGGGCGACCGGCATCGTCAGCGCCTCGCCGAGGTCAACCGCGACGTGTTGCAGACCGTCAAGCGCGACCTGAATGGCCGCATGGACGGCAAGAACACCTACGTCGACCCGACCAGCAATGTCGAGGTCACTGAGACGACCTCCGAGGGCCGCCAGCGCATGTCGCGCCAGCGGTTCGCCGAGTAGCCCAGGCCGGCGGCTCCGGCCGCCGGTAACCCCTCCCCTCGCCAGCCAACGGAGAACCCCACCATGGCGAACACCAATGCTCCCTTCGGTTTCCGCCCGGTGGGCCGCGTCGCCGGCCAGATGCCGAACGGCTCGATGACCAAGTACCGTCTGGCCTCCGGCACGGCGGCGAACATCTTCATCGGCGATCCGGTGCAGTTCCTGTCCACCGGCTACATCACCAAAGCCAGCGTCAGCGCGCAGATTCGCGGCGTGGTCGCCGGCATCAAGTGGATCGACACCAATGGCAAGGACGCCACGTCGTCCTACTGGGCCTCGGGCACCACGACGTTGAACGGCGCCGATGCCGACATCTACGTCTACGACGACCCGTTCGAGATTTTCGAGGTCCAGTATGGCTTCAACGACGGCTCGGCGCCGGCGCTGGGCGACCTGGGCCAGACCTTCAACGCGATCCTGGGCACGTTGGCCGGCACGGTGACCACCATCGGCAACACCGCCGCCAGCACCAGCCCCGGCAACTTCGCCACCGGCATCAGCACCGCCGCCATCGACACCTCGACGCGCGTCGGCACCGCGACGGTCTGGCGCCTGCTGGATTGGTCGAGCAAGCCCGACAACGACACCACCTCGGCCTATGCCAAGGCCCTGGTGACGCCGAACCTGCACGACTTCCGCGTCAACGCCGGCGTCTAAGCCGCAACCCCTGGAGCGACCACCATGACGATCACAACCTCCCAGGTCCGCGACTTGCTGCTGCCGGGCCTCAACAACATCTTCGCCACCTACGACACGCTGCCGGCCGAGTGGACCGACATCTTCGAGGTCAGCGATTCGGAGATGCAGACCGAGCGCGATGTGGAGATGAAGCTGCTGGGCCTCGCGTCGCAGCGCGCGGAAGGCTCCGGCACCACCTTCGAGGACATGGGGGAGCGCTACGTCTCCACCTACCGGCACATCGGCATCGCGCTGGGCTATGTGATGACGAAGTTCGCCATCCGCGACAATCTGTACAAGTCGCAGTTCAATCCGAACACCACCGCGCTGCGCCACTCGCTGATGCAGACCAAGGAGGTCTACGGCGCGGCGGTGCTGAACAACGCTTCCTCCAGCTCCTACCTGGGTGGCGATGGCCAGCCGCTGCTGAGCGTGGCCCACCCCATCGATGTGGGCGTCTACGCCAACACCCCGGTGGTCCAGGCCGAGCTGAACGAGACGAGCCTGCAGGATGCGCTGATCGCGGTGCGCCGCTTCCGCGACGCCGCCGGCCTGCGCGTGCTGGTGCGCGCCGAGAAGGCGATCATCCCGCCCGAGCTTCAGTTCGTGATGAGCCGGCTGATGGGGTCGGAGCTGCGGACGGGCACCGCCGACAACGACCTCAACGCGGTTCGCAAGCTGAACTTCCTGAACGGCGGCTACAAGATCAACGACTTCCTGACCAACACCAAGTCGTGGTTCCTGCGCACCGACGTGCCGAAGTCGCTGCGCCACTTCAAGCGCGACCCGGTCGAGAGCGACATGTTCGTCGACTTCACGACCGACAACCTGCTGGTCAAGGCCACTGAGCGGTACAGCTTCGGCTGGAGCAACGCTCGCGGCATCTACGGCAACATGCCGTAGGCCGCTGACGCCGGCCGTGGCAACGCGGCCGGCATCGCTCCCCCACCGCAGCAGAAGGACAAGCGGCCATGGTCGCCACACACAACGCAGGCCCCAACATCGTGGTGGGCTACTACCCCGGCAGCGGCGGCTCCAACCCCGAGGCCGGCCCCAGCGCGACCTATATGGCCGACAGCATCCTCGACCCGCGCTGGCCGCCGAACCCCGGCGCGACCGGCCCCGGCCATGTCAAGGGCTTCCTGAACCACCCCTATCCGACGCTGATCGACGCGGTGCCCGCGACGGCGGCGGCGGCCCAGGTCTGCCCGGCGCTGGCCGCCAGCACCGCCATCGCGGTCGCGGCGCAGACCTTCCCGATGCAGACGACGAACAGCGGCCTCGCCCGCGCGGTCAACATGCCGGTGCCGACCTTCGGCAAGCAGGTCACGGCGGCGAACAACACGCCCTGCATGGTGCTGGACCCCGGCCACACGATTGGCACGACCTCGGTCGGCAGCAAGTCGGTCACCGCCGTCGGCGATACCCGGCTGCTGGTCCCTGGCCAGTGGATCGCCATCCCCGGCGCGCTGACCGCGACCACGCCGCTGATCGCCCGCGTGCTGGCCCGCACCGCGACCACGCTGACGCTCGACACCGCCGCTGGCGCGGTGGTGACCGGCGGCCCGGTGATGGTGCTGGACCCGACCGGCATCGGCCTGTGGCCCGGCATCAACTGCGGCGCGGTGCAGATTTTCGACCCGTACAGCTCGCTGGCCCGCGCGGTCAGCGTGGTGACCACTGCCAGCAACGCGGCCGACGCCGGCTATGTCGTCACCGTGTCGGGGTTCGACGTGTTCCTGAACCCGATGACCGAGGTGATCACTTCGATCAACGGGGCCACCGCCCAGCTCTCCACGGCGAGCGGCAAGAAGGCGTTCAAGTACATCAGTGGCGTGACCATCGCGCGCGGCACTGGCGGCGCCACGGTGACCGGCTCCATCTCGGTCGGCACCACCGACATCTTCGGCTTCAACCTGCGGGTCGAGAAGTACGAGTACACCACGATCTTCTGGAATGGTGGCACGATCACCTCCAACACCGGCCTCGTCACCGGTCTGGCGCTGGGCACCGCATCGACCAGCGCGACGGCCGATGTGCGCGGCACCTATGCGGTGCAGAGCGCGAGCAACGGCAGCGCCCGGCTCGCGGTGATGATGAGCGTGCCGCTCCAGCAGCTCGTCGGCAGCACCTATGCCGACTACACCAGCCTGCTCGGTCAGGCCCAGGCCTAAGCCATGGCGGGGGCCTCGGCCCCCGTCTCCCGACCTTCCAACATATCGAGGCCAGCAGCATGATCGTCGAGCGCAGCTTGTCGGCCGTCGCTAACAGCAACATGGTGAAGGTCAGCCACCTGACGCCGATCTTCAACCAGGGGATCGGCGTGACCTTCACGGGGGGTGGCTCGGCGGCGGCCAAGGTCCAGTACACCTTCGACGACCCCGACACGGCAACCGATGCCACCGGCACCGGTCTGGCTTGGTTCGACCACGCGACGCTGACCGGCCTGAGCAGCAATGCCGCCGGCAACATGGCCTTCCCGGTCAGGGCCATGCGTCTGGTGGTGTCGGCGTGGACCGGGCCGATGGTGGTCAAGGCCGCCTTCATCCAGGCGGGGGTGTGACGCCATGAGCGGCAGCCTCTCGCCCAGCGGTTCCGGCGTCTCGCTGATCCCGCCGCTGCGGAGCATCGACACCTTCAACGCCGTCGACTATGGCGCGGCCCTGAACGGCACGACCGATGACGCGGCGGCGATCACCCGCGCCATGGCGGCGGCCTCGGCGGCCGGCGGCGGCGTCGTCATCGTGCCCGGCATCGCGCGCTGCGCCAGTGGCATCACGGTGCCGAACGGCGTGGTCCTCAGTGGCTCGGTCAATCTGGCCGGCGCCAGCCCTGGCCCCTGCACGCTGATCTTCGACCTGTCCGTGGCGACCTGCGTCACCGTCGGCAGCGGCACGACCGGCGCGGCCGGGCTGCGCGGCCTGTTCATCAACCGCGCGGCGGGCACGATCCCGGCCGGCAGCAGGGGCGTCTACGTCTTCGGTGGGCAGAACCCGCTGGTCGAATATGTCGTCAGCCAGCGCCACGACATCTGCTTCCAGTTCTCGGCCAACGGCCTGACCGGCGGCATCTCGGCGCATGTCGACCACCTCTACAGCGGCGTGGCGCAGGACGCGCATCTCGTCATCGACGGCTGGCCCGAGTTCTACTGCTCGAACAGCCGCTTCGGCAGCAACGGCGCGGCCGACCTGACCTGCAACGCCTATGTCCGGGTGACCGGCGGCGTGGTCGGCGGCGGGCCGAACACCATCAACTTCGGCCAATGCCAGTTCAACCAGGGCACCAACACCGCCGCCGCGATGCTGGAGTTCAAGTCCTTCACCGCGACCGGCGGCGTGGTCGCGCAGGAGTTCGGCTTCACCGGCTGCCATGCCGAGCAATGCCTGACCGGCATCAAGTCCGACGCGGGCAGCGCGAACATCACCCGGCTCACCCTGTCGCAGCTGTTCTGGAACACCACTAACCCGTTCCTGTCGCTGAACGCAGCCACGCAGATCATCAACTGGACGATCAACAACTGCCAGTTCTACGGCGCCCTTACCCTGGCGCCGACCGCGCAGATCAACTTCCTGATGATGACCAGCAACTACTTCCTGGGCGCCGTCTCCATCACCAGCCCGGCCGCATCGAACAGCGTCGCCGCGCTGATCGGCAACGTGTACTCGGCCGGGGTGACGCTGACCGGGCCTTGGGCCTCGTTGATCTCGCATGACGTGATCGCGGGCGGCTCGCAGACCCTGACCGGGATCTCCGGGGCCATCGACATTAACCCCGGCGCCGGCAACATCACCCGCACCTATCCGGCAACCTTCAACGGGGTGCTGATCGGCGGCAACGGCGTCAGCCAGCAGGCTGCGGCGACGGCGTTGGCCCTGGCCGGCGGCACCACCGGCGCCGTCTCCCTGGGCAACGCCAATCAGGCGGCGGCCCTCTCGGTGCAGGGCGCCGCCTCCGGTGTCACGCAGATTTCGATTTCCGGCGGCACCACAGGTGTAGCGCCGACCATCACGTCGCAGGGCGAAACCAACACCAGCATGTGGCTGGCCACGACCGGCACCGGCAACATGCGCTTTGCGGCGGGCGGCGTCGAGCAGGCGCGGGTTATCCCGCTCGCATCTGCGGTCGATTTCGTCACTTTGCAGGGCGCTGGCGCGCTCTCGGGCAACACGGGCGGCGCGGTCAAGATCGGCGCCGCCGGCACTGACACCGACATCAGCGTCGCGATCGTCCCGAAGGGCGCGGGCGCGGTGCTGGCTGCGGTGCCGGATGGCACCACGGTCGGCGGCAATGCGCGCGGCGCGAACGCGGTGGATTTGCAGACGGCGCGCTCGGCTGTGGCGCATGTGGCGAGCGGCGCGCAGTCCGCCGTGCTTGGCGGTCAAGCCAACACAGCCAGCGGCCAGCGCTCTGTCGCGGCGGGCGATTCCAACAGCGCAACGGCCTATGCCTCGACAGCATTTGGTTCGATTTCGAACGCAACAGGCGCCTTCGCGACGGCGATTGGCAACAATGCTCGCGCGGCTGGCGTCAACAGCGCGGCGTTTGGCAAAGACACCAGCGACCACTCGCTTTACGGGGCGCATGTTTTCGGCTCTGGGCAGATCGCCGCCCAAGGCGACGCGCAATCCGGCACCTACATCCTGCGCGGCCAATCCACGGGCGGCGCGGCCAAGCGCCTCACGGCGGATGGCACCGGCACGGCTGGCGCGGCGAATGTCTGCAACCTGCCGGATAATACGGCGTGGGGCCTCAGCAACAGCACCATCATCGCACGCGACACCACGGCCGGCAGCACCAAGTCCATCGTCATTCGGATGTATGGCTGCGCGGTCGCTCGTGGCGCTGGTGTGGGCACCGTGACGCTGAGTTCGGTGAACTGGGATGCGGTAGTCACAGGCGGCAGCACGGCCTCGATCAGCAACTTCTCGCTGACCGCCGACACCACCAACGGCGGCCTGAACCTCACCTTCATCCCACCGGACACCAACACTTGGAACGTGGTCGCGGTGTTCCGCGCCGCCGAAGTCCAGTAAGGAACCGCCCGCATGGCCCTCATCAAGACCCTCCCGTACGGCAACCCGGCCGATGGCTGGAGCCTGTCCTACTGGCGCCTCGTCAGCGCCACCACCGACGTACTCAACGGCAGCGTGTCGTACTCGCTCGCGGGCTACGCCAGCGCCGAGGCGCGCAAGGCCGGCGGCACCCCGCGCGAGACGTTCAGCGCCACGGCCGACCTCGCCGCCCTCGGCGCCAAGAGCGTGTGGGAAGTAACCCCGGCGATGATCTACGAACACGCCAAGCGCGCGACCGATCCAGTGGAATGCACGCAGGCGATGGTGGATGCCGGCCAGTTCGCCGAGAAGTTCCTCGGCAAGCTGGTGATGCCCGAGGCGGCGCCGAACCCGCTGGCCGGCGCGGTGGACGCCTGAGTGTCCCGCATCGTCGTGGTCGAGTGGTGAGTGTGATCGCGCAGGAGTCAGCATGAGCAACGAGGACATGATGCGGGCCGGCATGGCGCGGCGCGCCAGCCAGAGTTGCCCGACCGGCGGTGGCCGCTCGAATGGTGGCCGGGTGGCCAAGGCCGCCTACGCCTCCGGCGGCAATGTGCAGGGCGGCAATACCCCACCGCCGCTGGGCGGCACCTGGGCCGCGCCCAAGGGGCCGCAGCAGCCCAGCGATTCCGCCGCGAGCGCGGCCACGACGGCGACCAAGCCGCATGGGTTGTTCGCCGGTGGCGGGCGCGTCAGGGCTGGCCGCTGATGGCCCGCGACGACGATGTGGAGGCCGCCTTCGAGCGCGCCGCGCGCCGGGTTCGTGCGCCGCTGACCCGCGCATGGTGGACCGGCAGCGCTCGGGAGGCCCGTGAGGCCGCCCAGGAGCGCGCCCCG
>JGI24890J29729_1001328_pt1 | contig 11441 bp, 12 predicted proteins | sample FreactcultureFD7_FD_29729 | JGI IMG/M metagenome (IMG submission 29729)
CGATCTACTATAGTAAATGGTGATACGGATGTTCGTAAGAGTCAGAGTATCATGATCGCGAGACGTGATGATACAGAGTGGATCTATGAGCGCTTGTTAAAAGTCGCCCACGAAACAAATCAGGCCAAGTTTAGATTTAACATAGACTACAACTGCATTCTCGCGATACAGTTTACAAAATACGAGGAGGGTGATTATTATGATTGGCATGTGGATACTGGCCCTACTCAGGATACGTGTTGCCGGAAATTAAGTATTACAATTCAGCTTTCCGATCCCTCCTCGTACAAGGGTGGAAAACTCGAGTTTGGTATGAATGACCGTAACATATTGGCTGCATCTTCGGATCAAGGGAGTGCTACTATCTTCTGCTCACTTGCGAGGCATAGGATAACAGAGGTTACTCATGGAAAGCGGTATTCTCTTGTTGCGTGGGTAACTGGGTTTCCTTTCAATTAGAAAAATATATCAGTATAAAAATGCCTAAAATTGTTGTTGTAGGTGGAGGGTCTTCTGGTTGGATTGCAGCGACAACTCTTCTTGGTATTCCAAATATAGAAGTCACCGTTATCGAATCACCAAATACACCTATTATAGGAGTTGGAGAATCAACAATTGATGGGTTTATAGATTGGATGAACCTTGTAGGGATATGCCCGGAAGATATGATGAAGGACACGGATGCATCTTACAAATTAGCAATTAAATTTGAAGGTTTTCTTGGGGAAGGGCATTCATTTTATTATCCATTTGGAACTCAGGGGATCGAACAAAAAAAGTATGAAACTTGGGCAAAGCGTCGAATAGTCTCCCCCGAAGAGCACAGGTCATTCACAGATACTTTTTGTCCGAATATGGCTCTTGTCAGGCACAATAAAATGAAGAAAGATTCGTCTACATTTAATCACAACTGTCATGCTTTACATTTCGACGCTGCAAAATTCGGTCCCTGGTTGCGTGAAAATTATTGTAAACCAAGAGGCGTGCAGCACATTCAAATGGAAGTGTCAGATGTCGAAGTGGGAGAAATCGGTATCGAGCGGCTTGTTTTATCAAATGGCGAAAAGATTACAGCAGACTTGTTCATCGATTGTACGGGGTTCAAGTCGATGCTATTAGAAGGAGCACTTAAAGTACCATTCAAAGATTACTCGAATGTGATTCCGAATAACATGGCATGGGCAACCCACATGCCATACATCGACAAGGAAAAGGAACTTACTGCTCTCACGACTTGCACTACCCTAGAGAATGGGTGGGTATGGGATATTCCTCTGTGGTCGCGTATAGGGGCGGGTTATGTGTATTCAAACAAGTTTGTATCCGATGAGGAAGCACTTGACGAATTTAAGAAACATATTCAGAAAAAAGGCCGAGACCCCGAAACACTCAAGTACAAAAAAATTCACATGAAAAATGGAATACATGAAAAGATATGGCACAAAAATGTGATTGCGATAGGACTAGCCGCGGGTTTTATCGAACCTCTCGAGTCGACAGGGCTTTGGTTTACACATGAATTTGCGTACATGCTTCTTAGAATTCTTTATAGAGGAGCTCCCCCAAGTCAGCACGATCGTGATTTGTTCAACAAGACTTGTCAGATGCAGTGGGATAAGACGGTCTACTTTGTAGCTTTGCACTACGCGCTCAGTGCTCGACGAGACACACAATATTGGAAAGCAATCGGTGAAACATCCTTCCCGTTGGACGATAAATTTGTTTGGGATTCGTGTCAGATTGAAAGCAGATTTGGTGGAAATTGGCCCGGTCTAAATTGTGTAGTGCATGGCCTAGAGTACTATTTTTTTGACGAAACATATTTCTGGACACGGGCTTTCCCTAAGAATTCAAATTGGAAGGAATATTTCAAAAACGAATTCAGGGCTCTTGACTGTGATTATAAATTGTGGGAAATTGAGGTTGAAACAGCTCCGAGACTCATCGATGTTCTTGAGAAGATTCACTCTTCCAAAACAAATCTCGACCCCCCCTCACATCAGGGATGACGCGTATCAAATCTCTGATTTCCGTCACCATTTTTTTACCCTCCACAAAGTCCATAAAGTACATGAATGGAAGAATGTGCCAATTTTTGTCTGAAAATTCGTTGTATATATCTTCAGGAAGTTCAAACTGCTTATCGAACGTGTTGAATATCGGATGAATAAATACACACAGGTGAGCGTCCCGTGGATAAATATAGGAAGACTGGACAAATGATTCGCTGTGAAATTTATTCGTGTAACCAAGTCTCATGGTAAATCCATTCACTGGGGGAGAACAGCATGGTATCTCTTTCGTATACTTCCACATGCCGTCTGGTAATTTTTCCACGACATCACAGAAATAATCAAAACGATGAAACAGACAGGAACTTTCGTTCATCTGCCTAAATACCATTTTAATCATTTCGTCGCGGCTAAGAACCATAGATTCTATACCTTTGAGTGATCTCGCAATGTACTGGCAGTTATACCTAAACCCATGAATGAACGCCGAAGTTCCTTTTTTGTAGTCTCTAGCCTGTGAAGCCGCACCGATGAAGAAAAGGCCACGAGTCTTGGTACTTTCGAAGTTGTCCGTCAAGAGTGGAAACCCTGATTTAGGACACAGGTCTACCAAGTCTTTTATAATTTTGGATTCAAATTGAAAACCGATACAGAAAATGACAATATCGATCTTGTGTAAGATGTCACTCGATGCAGTTTCTAGCTGTTCTTTTAGCATCTGATAATCAAGAGTATCAACATACCTGTCACCCGGGGTCCCTGCAAAAACTGTGAATGATGCCGCCTTTAGGAAAAAACTATCAATTGATGTATAATTTTTACTACGAGCATGACCTGGATAATGACTGTTCCAAGCATTCATATTTCTGCCAAACATGGTAGTAAACTTGGTCATCGGTGCTATGTAATCGGCCGTCTCGAGTGCCGCATTTCCAGTTCCTATGATAACTACCGTCTTGTCACGGTAAACCTCCTTGTCAAGTGGCATGTTCGCATAACTAAAGACGGTAATTGACGGGTGAACCTTGACCATAGGTTGACGCGGAACCAGACCTATCCCAAAAAATACCTTTTCAGCGGTGTACTCACCTCCATTAATTGAAAATGTGCCGTCCGGAAGTTTTTCGATGCTTTTCACTTCGTAGTTGAATCGGATCCTGAGATTTTTACGCGTGGTAAAATCTTCCGCGTACCTGAGGTAGTCGTCCGCACTCGGATACAGGTCTTCCGAGTAGTCCCGGAAAGATTTGGAATCGCCTAAAAACGAGTTCCAATCGAACCGCAGGTTTCTAGCCTTATTAATGGAAATAAAGCCTCTCTGTCGAGGAAAGTAACGGAAAAAAGAGCATACACTCGGTCCTTTTTCGAGGACGATGTAATCGTCGAGAAAAGATGCCATTTGAATACCAGCCGGGCCAGCTCCTATAATGACATATTTCATATATATAATTACACACTAACCTTTAACAAGTTTCCACGCTATCGTAATCCGAAGGCCGCTCACTTGTTTCGAAGGTCCGAATCCCCTGTGAAACATATCCGATCTAAAAAGTATACCTAAATTTGGTTCAGGTATTTGAGAAAATCTACCGTCATTTGTTTCAAATTCGGTTTGACCACCCCATTCATTCATGTGGTCAGGGTCTATCGGATTTGCATACAGTAAAAATGTCCAACACCTGTGATTTGTAGAATCTTGATGGAATTTCCCATTTTGTCCGAAAGTTTGTCCGTTCGCGTACACTCGTTCAAGTATCCAAGGCCCGTTCGGTATCCTTTCAAACAGAGTTTTCGAAAAAAACTCGTTGCCGGACAGATCAGTGTACCAAAATTTATCAGGGTCCCCGTCACCCACCGTTGAATTTCCCTTTAGTATCCATGGTGCCGATGGCATATTTTCCTGTATAATCTTCCATTCATCCGGTGATGTGAAATTTTTCACCTTTAGGATATCTGGTGGAGTCTTGGGTAATTCTTCTGCTATATTGAAAAATATGGTAATAGACCATCTCGACCCTGGACCTTTCATAGGCTGCACACAGTGATCTACACACGAAGGGAAAATAATGAGCGAATTGCTTTCGATAGGAACCTTCACATTCTGTAAATAGAAATCACCCCCTTCAAATTCACCTTCAAACATGTAGTATATTATACTCAAGGTTGACCGGTCTTGGTGGTATTTGTACGTGTCACCATCCTCATATAAGCTTATTAGGGTTCCTAATCTGTATTTATTTTTAAGGTAATTAAACACCCAATTTGTCCGAACGAGCTGTTCGACAATAGGTTGACTTATAACAGTGTCGAAGATACCATTGATACCACTGTTACCTTTCAAGTAAGCATGCTCGTGTAAAAATATACCCTTGCGCTTCACGGCTAAGTCACCACCGTTGTTCTTCGCCGGGTTCGTATCCTTTGCAGACAGTAAATAAGGTCGCAATGTGTTCAACTCGTTCTTAATTTGCTGAACCTTTTCAGTGCAGCAAAAGTTTTTTATCAGACAGAATGGAACTGGGTGTGTATATGTTACTATATCCATTAATTACTTACTTAAAAGATTAATTCTTTATACGGTCAATATGGACTTGAAAACCTTTATGGGGTGTCACAAATACTCGGAAATTACAGAAGAGTTTCCGGACAAGGAAAAGTATCCATTGTATTACGAAACATCTCGACAAGAATTTACGATTCATGCGGGTCAGAAACTGTTTATACCTGCCGGTTGGTTTCATTTTGTGTTTTCGGAAGAAGTCGAGGAAGAGACTGGACTCAATTTCGCTCTGAATTTCTGGTACTATCCTCTTAATAATTGGTCACATGGGAAGCCTTCTAATCTACTTCCCCGTGTAGAAACCCATAACATACCCAATTTAGATCCAAAAGATGTATTTGGAGACCGACCCGTCAGAAGTACATGGGCAGATTTGGGAGGTGTATTCCCTGCGGATAGGGTATTTCACTTTTTCGATGGAAAAGTAAGAAATGATTACATGACATTCGACGAATTTTACAGGGCCAAAAATCCTAAGATGTACATAGTTCAAGATGAAAACCGGGAATTGGTCGAATATGCTCCACCGTATCCTACACCTATTTATCTTTCATCAAGCTGGGTAAACTACGGAAAGTGTCGTAGTCTCATTCATTGCGACGAACACGACAACTGGTTATGTCAAATTAAAGGTTCAAAAAGGGTCATTTTGTTCCCACACGAAGACAAGGACCGACTGTATATGTTTTGGAAGATTCCTTCAAATGTATTTGCCGAAATACAGGATTTATTGAGCCTGAAAGAACAGTTTATTTCTGTACTAAATAATGGCAAGATCATTGTTCCTACAGTCGAATATTATAGGGAAACCTTGATAGGTTACTCTGAAATGAAGCTTAGTCCGTTTAAAGCTAGACTTCCAGACTTTAACCTTCCGAAACAAATAGTATGCATTGACACACATAATCACGACTATTCGCGGTCACAAAATTATCCAGTCAACTTTTTTTATGTGAAGGAGGGAAAAGGAACCATTACATTTCCAGGCAGGGGTTCCCACTCTCTCGACGCTGGTAACACTATCGTGTTCCCGTGCTCATTTTTGTTCCCATTCTTTATAGAAGGAGACTTAAAGTTGTACATACCCTTGTAATAATGGATTTAGTGTACGAAACTCGTAATAATTTACCTACCGACTTGTGTGCACAAATAATAAAACGATTTGAAAGTGACGACAGAAAAGGACCAGGTGCAACATCCGGTGGGTTTAAACCTGACATGAAAAATTCACTCGATTTGATGATTTCAAATTTGATTGAATGGGAGGACATCGTTCGCGTGCTCGATGATAAGTTGAAGAGGAACATGATGAATTATCAAGAGTTTCTGTATTCCAAACTACCCAACGGGTATAATATTCTCGACACGGCACATTCTTCCTATCAAATCCAGAAGAGTGGGCATTACAGATGGCATCATGATGCTAAGATCGAGTACGGACGAGAAAGAATTCTAACTTTCATCTGGTACCTCAACACAATAGAAGTGGGGGGTGAAACTGGTTTTATGTTTAAAAATGTAAAACCAGAAGCAGGCAAGTTTGTTTTTTTTCCATCGACATGGGACTATGTACACTGTGGTTTTGATGCAACGGACAAGTATATAATCACCGGTTGGATGTGGAGGCCTCTTTAGACTGCATCAACTGCACCGTCATAGAGCGTTTTCAGGTAATTGTAAATGAGCTGGTGTAGAGGAGCATTGAGCTGATCTTTTTGTAGTACAAAAGTGTAATTAATCATGTCTATCACATACATGTCAGTGCTGCTTTGGTAAACTTTAGCACGGCCCTGAATAGTGTATGTGCCGTCCCAATTGTGCTGAATAATAGGATTCTCAAAACGAAGAGAAATATAAACATTATTGAACACGGTCGGATTCAAGTTCTCAACTTTAACATATCGTGGGACACCGATCCCCATTTATTATATCTTGATATTTTAATAATGTCCTTCCAGGGGCCCGGAACCGGAATCTCTGGGTACTCAGCCCAATTTACAGTTGGTTACGCAAACTCTGCTGGAAACATCAACGGGTATGCTCCTGTTGCTGGAAACATCAACGGTTACGCCCCTTCTGCTGGGTATGCAAATCAGGGGGCAGCAACTGCAGCGAATATTCAAAGCGCACAAGGAATCAACGGAACGTCCTGGGCATGGTCTGGTCAGGCAGGGACGCCGGGGTGGCTGTGGGGCGCTAATGCATCAGGCCAGTATACAGTGTGGCAGCCTGGTCAAATGACAGTCGGAACCGCCAACTACACAAACGGAAATATCGGAGGTAATGCACCGAATGCAGGCTACGCAGGCTATGCAGGAAGTTTAGCTGTACAGGGCATAGGAGGAACGACTTGGACATGGGCTGGTCAAACAGGCACTCCCAGCCACTTCTGGGGGTCCAACCAAGGATCCCAAATGTATGTGTGGCAAGCTGGTCAGATGACAGTCGGAACAGCCAATTACACAAACGGAAACATCGGTGGGTACGCTCCCGTTGCGGGCAATATCAACGGATACGCTCCCGTTGCGGGCAATATCAACGGATACGCTCCTTCCGCAGGAAACTTTACGGCGAACGTCGATTGTTATCTTCAGGGCCATTATTTGTACAGTGGTAACGGCCGTTTAAGAGGACAGAATAATGATGTGTGCATCTACGGCGGTCAAACGAATTTCCCAGGGAACGGTGGAAGTGCTGCTATAGGACTTACTTATGGAAACTTTGGTCGTATTGCTGCGGTCGGTATGACATGCTACACAAACAACTCTTTGCAATCAATGTACGCTTACGGTGACGGATACCAATGGTATATAAATTGTGACAAATCTTACTACGGTGAAAATGGATGGGTGAATTGGTGGGTCTGTAACTATTTTCTGTTGTAAAAGTATTATGGGTCTTTTGACAGTAGACGGTAAATACGTCAGTATTCGTAACAGTCGTATCAATATCGAACAGGCAAAGAGTCTGGATGTCATTGCTAATAATAAGTTGAGTATACAACCAGGTGTCTACAATGTCATGGTCGAGTATGGCGTATATGCCAGTCAGAAAGCTGCTCTGAACAATAAAAGAGAACTTGAAGTCAAATTTATCAACTGTATAACACCCGCCGACAAACTAAGTGGTACAAATATTCATCAAATAGTTTATGACAAACTTAAAGAACTGTTTCCGGGTTCGACCGATTTATAATATTTTTATGTATTAATGGGCTTACTCATACCCACTGAGATTGAACTCCCAGAAACTGGACTTGTTACATCGAATGTATATATTACTTATGGTATGAGAACATTTTCTGTCGTACAGTATCAATTTTATATGAAAAAAACACCACAATCCGACGTGATCACGGGTCCTGCACCAGACTGTTATGTAATCTCAAATACGATAGAGTTTTTCAACAAGGACAGGACTGTTAATTATGAGCATTCAAATGTTCAATTCTTTGTTACAAAGGAGGAAATATCAACAATTCCAATTTATGATCTGGCGTATCGTGAACTTAGAAAACTGTATCCAACGGCAATAGACGCTATTTAAACGGTGGTCCTTGTACCAGTGCACACATGACTTGTCCATCAAAATTCATACGCAAATACATCGGAAAAACCAGCATCATACCCGGTTCAGAATATGTTTCATCTCCAACAGATACTATACCCTTGTATATGTACACACACCACAGTTTACTTTGACTGTCCACTAACATGTCGTATTTGAAAGCATTCCCAAAAATCTCAAAAAAGAATAATTTATTATTCGCTTCCGCGACCACCATCGGCATATCTTCAAGTACAGTATTTTTCTTTACAAATACATCTTTAAATGTGAAGTTGTATGCATGTGTATTATAATAACTAATTGGGTAATACTTGATAGTCACATGTGGTGAAGTCAGTTTAATTCTGTACTGGTAATAATATTCATCTGGAAATATTATACTCGAACCTTTTTCGAGTGTACATGTCTTTCTATTAGTAAATTCAATCTCACATGATCCTTCTTGTATTTCAAAAAATGTAAAGTCTGATTTATTTTTGTACAAGAATATAGTATCTGAATACACATTCAGAATTTGTATATTACCGTTTCTTACCTGTCGTCCTTTAAGATATCCGGTATCTACCAACCGTTTCGTATATCTTAAAATAAAGTCTCCTGTATCGATATCTTTTGCAGTCAATATGTAAGCATCATTTATTTCACTTGTAATTGAATGTAATTCTATCTTCTTAATAAGATCAGGGTGATAATGGTTGTACAAGTACAGCTTATCTCGCTGATTAGGATTAATTAATATGACGCGTTTAGAACCTTCCACTTGGCACAAAATGTTATCGTAGCTGTCACTGTGAAGTTGCGTGTTGACATTCCCGAAGTTTAGCCAGAAATTCGTCATCATATGATCACCCGGAACTTCCTTGTGAGGAGGGGCGGTCACGGGATGTTTCATTGAATTTTGTTGAATATAAGTGTAAGGATTTCTTTTCCTAAGAAACTTAGATACTGTAGATGAATAGCACTTCATATCGATATGATTAAAAAACTTCTCAGAATGTGCATAATTCGAAACAAAAAATGAACAATTCGATTCGCTAACATCGACTATGTCATTTGCGTATTCGTCGAGATCAATAGTTATGCCATGTTCCCCCGTGTAAGGTTGTATATCTTCCGAATTCTCTCGTGTTTTGACATACCAGAAATTTACAGCAAGATTAACATCGTGCGAACCCGAGGTATCTTCTGAAAAAACGAAATGATACCAATCAGATGGTATAAAAAGGTACTCTCCCTTTTTGAGGGTAATTTCTATTTTCTCAGCGTCATAGTATTTTTCATACAATTTCTTGTCCGGAAATTCACACGGAACTCGTGAATATCTCTGATCTGATATAAATCGTGCAAATTCATCCGGTAAAGACATATAAAAATAGTATAGTCAAGTCTTAAAGTATGAATTTCATAGAAGAATTCTATATAGACCTTGATTTATGCGATGATCTCATCGTGTACATGGAAAAGTATGGAAAACAGTTTGCAGGTATTAGTGGAGGTGTTGTAGATCAATTCACAAAAAAATCGGTCGATTGTAATCTGAGTGATGATATATTACTTGAAAAGTACCGTCAAGAACTCCAAAAGTGTATCGATGACTACATTGCTAAATATGAATACGCAAAAACCCCACTTACACTTGATCCGTACATAAATATTCAGCGATATGATCCGGGTAATGCTTATTACAGATGGCACTGTGAAAGAATCACCGCTGATCCCATGGTCTCAAAAAGACATCTTGTATTCATGACATATCTCAACGATGTCACTGACCAAGGTGAGACTGAATTTTACTATCAAAAAGTAAAATTCAAACCAAAAAAGGGATTGACTCTCATATGGCCAGTTGATTGGACGCATACACACAGGGGGATTCCTTCACCAACCCAAACCAAATACATTATAACCGGTTGGATAAATTTTGTAACCTAAAATTAGTATGGACACGGTGACAATCTACGCCGACTCGAAGAACAGGGACTCGAACCTGTACCCGAGTGGTAACTCTTATGTCCTCCACCTGACCAATCCATTGACAGACATTGTCCAGGTGGATCTCGTATCCCTCAAAGTCCCCAACACTCAGTACAATCTCGATGACGGCACTGCAGCTTTGACCTTCAATGGGACCGTCTTGAACCTGACACCAGGCTTTTACACTGCCGCCGGACTCGTCGATGAAATCAACCTTCGTCTCGCGACCCAATTTTCAAATGTCCGTTGGGAATCATTCGATGGTCGCTTCCTGTTCCAGAATAATGGTCCATTTACAATTGTAGTTTCTAATTCTATTTCAAAAATACTCGGCATGAAAGCAGGGACACACACTGGTGTCCTCGCATCGAGCGACCCGGCCTATGCACAAAGCCTCGCTGCAGCGGCGTACTACATCAAATCACAGACGATAGTCGACCTGTCTGTCGATGAGTACCTGTTCCTGGACATTAACGAGCTGAGAACCCCCACGACCGGCGAAGCCCTCGCCATGAACCCCAACGGATCAGGGACATACAGCGGAGGCAATGCACGGAATTCGTTTGCCATGATCCCGATGAGTATCAACTCCGGTACAATCAAGTCGTTCAGCGAAGGGGGTGACTACGCAATCAAGGTGGAGTATCCCCACCCCATCAACAAGATCAGCCGCCTGACTGTCAACTGGATCGACGGCAACGGAAACAGTGTCGACTTTCACGGATTCAATAACAATTCGTTCATCCTGAGATTTCACAAGGCGAAACGAGAGGAACCCCCACCCCCACCCCCTGTAGACATGGTCGAACTACGAAGAATTATGGAAGATATGATTACAATTCAAAAGCCAAAAGAACCCGAAGTGAAGCGGCCTCTTGTGGGTCGGTGGACCCTAATCATTTTTTTACTAGTAGCTGCTATAGGTTATTACACCCTGAATAGGGTGCGTGCTGTCGCGCCTGTTGTTGTGCCTCCACCTGTTCAGCGGGTTTAAGTCCAGTCCGAAGGAGGAACCGAAGCTTCGCAGGCTGGAACTTTAGCGGGTCACGGCGTAGAGGGGCGTGCTGGGCTCCTTGATGGCCACATTGGTCACCAGCGCCTTGATGGACATGTACACCAGGATGGACAGCAGGGTGGTGAAGATGGCGCTCAGCACATAGTACTGGCCACCGTTCTTGCTCACCTGGACCACCTGGGAGATCATGTAGCGGACGGCATCCATCCATGCCACTGCTGCGGCGAAGGAGAAGCCGGCCACGATAGAGTTCAGAGACTGAGCCTCGAGCTGAAGAGCAACGGATCCAACAACGCCTGCCATATGTACTATT
>JGI24890J29729_1001329_pt1 | contig 11432 bp, 13 predicted proteins | sample FreactcultureFD7_FD_29729 | JGI IMG/M metagenome (IMG submission 29729)
CCTTGGATCTCATAGGTCAACGTGGAGTTGTCCACAGTGTTCACAAACGAGGTGAGGGCGCTCATGTGCGGCCATCCGAGGTTCGTTGACGCCGAGTCCGTATAGCTCAACGGGTTGAGCGAACCTGACGACGCAGAACCCACCACTTCGTCTGCCTGCTCGGAACCGTCTTCGTCCCAGGTGTATTCAATTGCAGTTGAAAGGTCGAGCCGCCAATCGTTGACGAGTCGAGGCGCGAGGTTGCCGTAGGAGTTGCCCGTCGTGAACGACACTGGGTTCGACGGGTCGTCCTCGGAGGTGTACGAACCGGCAGCGACCGAGGCGCTGATCGTCACCTGGTTGAGTCCCCGGTTGGTGCTGGTGATGGTGGCGACGACGGTGCCACCTGAGTTCTTGACGTTGGCGCCAATGACCGGCTGGTAGCCCGAGTAGGTGCCGGTCGTCCCCGCTGAGGACAGGGTGATCTTCGTTACTTCGTTGGAGGTTTTGGAGCCTCGTCGAGGAAAGTCGAAATTCATCACGAACAGCGGAACTGAGCCGGTGCCGTTCGCCCAATAGCCGTCAATGGCGAAGTCGTAACCAGCTTTGTAGCCGGCGTCGGAGTAGCCCACGACGATCTGATCTACCGACACTCGACGAGAGAGTGGGAACGACGGGGCGAAACCGCTGCCAGACCCGAGCGCCCCGAGCGATGTGGTCACGCGGTCTGAGAGCTGCATAGTGGCGAACGCCGAGTTGACCATGTTCTGCGCCCCGGCGATCACAGCGTTGCCAATGTACGGTCCGTAGTTCGGGCGGGCAACGTTGCCCCAGAAGTAATACTCCGGGACGAGCGATGAGGTCGGGAAGGACGTGTAGTCGTTTGCCTGGTGGCGAGAGGTGAAATAGTCGAAGCACTCTTTGGCGGTGACGTCAAGGGTGTGGTTCTTCGTGTCGAACGACCGAGTGCGCACGATGCCCGCCCAGACCAGTTGGCCGTCGATGTCGACGCAGAGCAGCGTCTTGTTCGGTGTGGTGGCGGTAATGAGCGTCGCCGGCGGGATCTGCGAACTCTCAAGCGAGATGGAACCGGTCATCTGGCCAGCAGCGTTGAGGCGCTGGCTGAACGTCAGGTTCTGCAACGGGATTTCGCCGTGGCTCGTCGGGCCGTTGCCCAAGATGGCGTAGCCGCCCGTGGCGAGGGGTTCGAGCTCAGTGACGCCATCTGCACGTAGAACTGTCCGTAGTTCGATCCTCGAGAACCGCCGAATGAGTAGGTCAGCGTCCCGGTCTGGTTGTACGCCGAGTTTGACGTCCCGATGATGGTGACCGAGGTGCCGGCCGACGCGAACCAATTTTGCACGCCCCAGCAGCTCACGATTTTGGTCGTGGTGTTGCCGATGGCGCCGCCGAAGGGAAGCGCAGCGTCGTAAGTCGGGTACAGTCCAGTTAAAACGCTTCCTTCCTCAACGCCGATCTGCTGTGCCTTCTCTGCCGTTGAGATGCTGCCGCCAACGATGGCGGTGTCACCGACCGATGGGCCGAGCTGGGTGACGTTCGACAGGCTGAGGAGGTCGTAGGACCAGACGGTGACAACTCCGCTCATGCGAGGTATGCCGGGGCGTAGTCGACCTTGAGCGAACCGCTACCAGAGCCGGTCCATGACGCCGAGATCACGGCGGACTTCGAGCTGGACGTCATCATGCCTCCAACGAGGGAAATGGGGTTCGGCCACGTCGGCGCCGTTGCCGATGCGGAGTAGTAGGCGCTGCCGGCCTTGGTGATGGTGTGCAGGTCGGTGTTGATGACGTAGGTTGTCGCCGTTGGCACGGTGCCAGGCTCCAGGTTGATACTCCACTGCGCCCCGCCGACCGTGCAGGTCACGGTGACGTTGCTCATGCCGGTACTCGTCGAGGCGAAGGTCACGATGGGGTTCATATCGACGTCGCCGGCGTAGGTAATCGTCGGGATGGAAGCGGTCGTGGCGCTACTGAATGACTGCGTGGTCGATACCGGGTTGCCGTAGAACCGAGGGTCGGTGGCGTGGAACCACAACTCAGGACTAATGCGCCCAGAGTTGGCATAGTCGAACGTGTAGGGGTACTTGGCGTCTTTGATGCGCACCATGGCGCCCATGACTGGCCGGTTGGGAATCTGAATCCACAACGGCAACTCGGCGTTGACAGCGACCGTGTTCGTCAAGTTGGCGTTGATGGCGACCTGAAGATTCTTGAGGAGCGCCTGCGAGGTCAATGCGGCGTTCTTGAAACCGAGGTCAAGGCTGATGTCGATGTCCCGGCCGCCGAGCAAGTTGTAGCCAGGGAACTCGCCGTGCGCACGCGCTCGAGCAAGATCGCCGGTGTTCANCATTGGCAGATCCGAGACACCTTGGATGCCGACAATCTCGTAGGCGGTGCCTGCGCCAAAGGTCAGACCGTTGAACTGCATCTGCCATGGGCTGAGCGATGGAGCGGAGTAGCCAAGGGGGAACGCCATTAGCGGGCTCCTGCGGATCGAAGGGCACGGGATACGGCAGCTGCAATCTGCTGCGGAGAAGCGTTAGACGCGACGTTGAGGGTCAGAGGTGCGGTGTTCTTGGACGGCTTGCCGGATTTGTCCCACGCCTTGGCCAGCGCCTCAGCCAAAGCGTCGATTTGAGTCGCACTGAACTTGGTCCCCGACTTGGCGAGGCCTTGGTAGGTCTTGGCGAACGCCGAGAACTGCGAGTTNGTAAACGCTACCGATTGTCCCTTGTCGGGTCCCGCACTGAGCAGGAACGGGTGGTAGCCGGGACCGTTGATGAAGTTCGACATGCCGACAGGGTGTCGAGCAGTTGAGATTGGTCCGTGCGGAGCCGCTGCTTGCAGGATTTTGCCAACGACGTAGGTGCCAGCGACGGTGCCGATCAACGTGCCAGCGCCGATCAGTGCTTCGCCTGCAACAGTGCCGCTGCCCGCTGCGTCTGCTGCTGCGCCTGCGAGGCCCTTTGCCTTGCTGATAACTCCGCCCTTGGCTGCAGTGCCGCCGCCGACCGCCTCTCCGCCAAGTGCAACGGTGTTCGCCTCGGTTGCTGCGGTATTCGTCGCAAGCGCCTCAATCAGCCCACCCTCGCCGCCAAGGCTTCCTGCGGCTCCGCCACCGATCTTGCCAATCGACTTGAGGACTCCGCCGGCATCCTTCATGGCCGAGAAGATGCCCTTGACTTTGTTGAAGCCCCAAATGACGCTCAACGCAGCGCCAATGCCACCGACAGCCTCGCCGAAGTCGGCCACTGCGCCTTTGTTGCGAGTCAGAAAACCGACGAAATTTGAGACCCAGCCGGCGGCAATGGTGAGCTTTGGGATGAGCCACTCGCCGAGCTGCTTGCCCATATTCGTGATCTGCGCGTTGAACGCCTGCATCTTGCCTGGCAGGGTGTCGGAGAACCCTGCGGCGGCACCCTTCGTCTTTTGCTGAATGGCGTCGAGGATGGTGGTCGTGGCGTGGGCGGACGAGTTGTATTTATCCTGGGCGTTCTTGACGGCAATTTGAGCGTCCTGCAACGCCCACTGACCCTTTGCGCCTTTCAAGATGTGGTTGTTGAGTTCGTACTGCACTCGAGCCAACTTGATTTCGGCGGCGATGACCGCTTGGTGCGCCTTGGCCACCGAGGTCGCAGACCCGGACTGCACGTTGAGATTCAGCCCGAGCTGTTTGACGATGCGAGTGCTGCCACCCATGATCTTGGCCACGGCGGACGCTGCGTCGGCGAGACTCATGTGCTTGAGGCGTGCGAGGTCGGCCACCTGACCCATGAGGGCAGTTGCCTTGGCGGTTGAGCCGGTTGCCGTAATCAAGGTGGTCAGTGCGACGTTCGTCTGGTCGGCGTTGAACCCCAAATTGGCCATCGAGTTGTACGAAGCGTCGATTTTGCCCTTTGCCTCTTCAAAGGACTGGCCGGAATTCTTGACAGCGACCTCAAGATTGGACTGTGCCTGCGCACCGTCAAGGGCGATCTTCACGGACTCGCCGGCGATACCGACGAAGGCTGCGAGGCCGGCGCCGGTTGCAGCTGCGCCGAGCCCGGAAATCATGCCGAGGAACCCGTGGCCCTTCTTTTCCGCTTCGCCGAACTTGTTGCCGACCTCGGTGAGCACCTTGCCGAACGGCGTACCCATGGATTCGGCGTGCTGGCCGAGACGGGTGAACAGACCGCCGATCCGGTTGGTCGACTTATCGAAGTTGGATTCCATGTCCTTCGACACGCGCTTGGAGACTTCGCCGGTCTCAAGCATGGCCTCAACGGCGGAGCGGTTCTCGCCGACGAGGTGCAGGCGGACAATGAGGTCGTTCAACGCCATTAGAGACCTCCAAGGACTGAGATGGCACCACTGCGGTCGACGCTGATGCGCTGCATGATGTCCGAAACGGCGTGCTGGACGCCTTCGGCGAGTTCGGTGCGGTGCGCTTCAAGTGCAGGGGCGAGGAATGGGTAGCGGGCTTGGTCAGCCCACGCGGAAGCAGACCCGTCCGCTCGAGGGCGGCCGGGGTGACGGAAGATGAGTTCGCCAGATGCACCGGTAGCGGTCGATGACCTGCGACGACGGTTGCGCTTTCGACCCTTCTCAAGGTTGCCGATCTCGTAAAGCCGGGCAAGGACGTTGCCCTTGCCGCCGGCGGAGATGGTGACCGCTGAGCGGTTCGAGGTGAGGCGAATGGTGTGAGCGATGGTGGTGGAGTGCTCCGACGCACGTTCCATGGCGTCAAGCTTGATGACTTCGGCAGCGGCCTTGAGTCGGCGTTGCATTTCAATCCGCAGCTCGGGCGCAGCCTTGTCCAGGGCACGACCGAACGCCTGCAATTGGCTGGCGTCGATGCCGGCAACGCCGGTGAGCTGCTGGCTCTTGAGCGGAGATGCCACGGTCAGCCTCCAAGTGCTGCTGCGATGTTCTGGGCTTGGCGCTCCTCAGATGCGGAGCGGTGAATCATGCCGACATGCCGTACTCGGTCGAGCAGGTGCGCCGGTTGCGCTTCGATGATGTCGGGGGTCCATCCGGTGATTTCAATGATNTGGACGAGTTCCTCCGTGGTTTGCAACCAGTCCGGGAGATCTGGATGCTCCATCTGCCCTCTAAGCGCCAGGCTCAGTCGCTCGAGGGCTGCGTAGGGCTCTCAGGGTCCGGGCTGGGTTCAGCGACGAAGAAGGCCTTGTCCTTTGCGTCCATGCAGGCNTTGCCGAGCACGTCGGCGGCTTGTGCGGGGATTTGGTCGTAGCCGTCGGNGTCAACGGGNAACCCGAAGGACCACGACTCAACCATGCACAGCACAGCGGCGATCTCGAGCGCCACAAAGCAGTCNATCTCCTCGTCGGAGACCGCTGCGGTCGTTGGCTCGGCATCGTCGGGGGTNGGGGCGCTGACCGAAGCCTCCGCCTCCATCCGCCGCAACATTGCGCGCTGGTAGCGGATGGTGGCGACTTCGACAGGGAGCCGCTGCTTGCGGGTGACGCTCTCGGGGTCCCGAAGGACTGCGGAGTTGTCGCCGGGCAGTTCGATGGTGACTGGCATCAGCAGTAGGTCGTCCCGCTGGCGATGGCGTTCTTCAAGGTGACTTTGGCGGGGCTGACGCCACCACCGGCAGTCGTTGCGTCGGTCGAGTTGGCGATGCCTTCAAACTCAAACTCTTCGATGACGTAGGGCTTGGAGTCGACGACGATCTTTGGGTTGAAGACGTTGCACTTAGTCATCTGGACGTTGAGGCCGGTGGTGGTACCGGAACCCTGCGTCGAAGTGATGACCACGGCAGGCTGGGTGTTTGCGGTGACGTAGTTGTATTGCACGTCATCGTTCTTCCAGTAGGTCACCTTGCCGGTCACCTGCAACGTCCGACCCAGATGGTTGCAGGGTCTTGCTGACCGGTGAGGGCCATCACGTTCTCGCTGTTCTGGCGTGAGAAGTTGATCTCAAACGACTGCGCTTGGCCGACTGCGGTGCCGGCAACGGTGAGGCTCCCGGTCCATGCTGCAAGCGGCTTGAGGGTTGACACCGAAGCGATAGCTGCGGAGCCGGCGTAGACGCCGGAAGCACGAGCCATGAACTTCGCCGTGTACGCCATGAGCGCACCGGGGTCGAGCGTGAGGGTCAGGTCGGTGAATTTGCCGCCGGCGTAAACCCGAGTGTTGAGCCCGTCGTAGAACCACAGCATGACCGGGGTGGGCTGCTGGTTCCGTGGTGTTGTCGACACCGAAGGCGTGCTGGCTCGGCGTACCAGCCGTGTAGTCCTCAGCGCCGAAGATGCCGCCGACGAGGTACCCGAAGGTGTCGGCAAACACTGCGCCCGAAATGTCCCAGGTGGAAGTGCGCATGCCTTGGATGGCGGCGTAGGTCTTGACCGAGGAGCCCTGGTAGGACTGATCGAGCAGCTGGGCGTACTCGTCAGCCGGGGCGATCTTCTCGAGCGGCAGGTAGAACGCCGGCGAGTTCGTGGCTTGGATCGCAACGTAGGTGTTGGCGTTGTGCGTCAACGTCGGCGTCACGGTGATCGTGCCGGTCGTGCCTGAACTGGATCCGGTGGTGTAGGCGAGCACTTCGGTGTTCGGGCCGTCGATGATGAAGGCGTACCCGGTGGTGGCGATGCTGCCGACCACGTTGCTCAACGCGACGGCCTGTGAGCTCGTCGTGGTGATGGCTGCGCTCGTTTGACCGTTGATACGGTCCATCGAACCGCCGACCCACGTTCTGAATGAGGACAATGGCATCTGGGTCTCCTAGTTGGAAGGGTCCGGGGTGGACGGGTTTGTCGGGGCTGGCGCTGCCGGGGCTGCGACTTCCTCGAAGAAGTTGGGGTCAGGGTTCTCGTCAGCGGTGACGATTTCGCCTGGTTCGACCACACGACCGTCGAAGAACCGACGCTCGTAGGGGTAGGTCATTTGGAACTGCGCCATGAGTCCTCCTAGAGGGTGGTTTCGGCGTGGACGGTGATGACAATGTCGGTTTGAACACCGGCAGGTTCTTGGATCGGTGCGGGTTCTCCGCCTCGTGTCCCAGAGGGGTAGCAAACCTCGACGAGCCCGCCGACGGTGGGGTCGTTGCGGATCGCCGTTTCGACGTAGGCGGCGATGACCCATGCACGGTTCATGCAGGTCGCACCGTCTTCGTTGCTGTAAACCGAGACGTGCACGTCGAAGTCGTAGGACTCTCGCAAGGTGCCGGCTCCGAACCCACCAGTGAACGATTGGAAGGTGGAGACCCGGTTAACCTCACCGGGGATGTAGACAACCTCGTCCTCAACGTTCGGACCCGGTGTACCGAGGCAGACCGTCATGGCGCCAACGTTTGAGTCGGTGGCAACGACCGCAGCGATGTCGGCCAAGATCGCCTGGACAACCTGTGGAGCGGTGGAAACCGGGATCGTCACTAGAAGACCGCCGGTGGCTTCTTGGAGGGCAGCAGCAGCTCACGAACACGGTTCGGAACGAAGAAGCCCATGATCTCGCGCCCGGGCTCTTGGTCGTCGACCTCGTAACCGGGAATGCCGATCTGCGGACGTCGACGCTGCGTCTGGCTGTAGTTCACTCGCAGCAGCTCGAGGGCGCCGAGGGTGATGTTGGGCTCAATGGTTGCCCGGCCGGCGTAGTAGGACACCTGCACGGTCTGGCGCCCTGATGTGAACGCCGTGGTGCCACCGCCGACGGTGCGACGGACGATGCGACCAGTGGAGAGTTCAACTTCGCAGCTGTAGATCTGACCGTGGCTCGGGTCTTGGATGATGGCGAGGGGCCACGCAATCGGTCCGACGTACTCGGTGACGGCGATCACGGCTGAAACCGGGCGCTGACGAAGGATGACGGTGTCAGTGCCGCCGTCGTGCCACTCCTCGACAACCTTCTGGATCACGGGGCCAACGATGAACTCGACGACGGGGCCGAGACCTTTGATCATGCGCACGATCTTGGCGTCGTCGGTCTTCATGGTCGCCGGGATGTTCAGGTAGTCCTTCGCCTCGGCGAGCGAGATGATCAGGTTGCCACCTGCGGTTGTCAGGTTCTCCTCGACGAGCACGTCGATGTAACCGTCGGCCGGTGCGGTCTGAATGGAGCCGTCGCCGTAGGTCACAACGAAGTTCGCCATGAACTGCCCCGCCGTGGCGGTTTGGGTGCCGGAAAACGAGAACGACACGGTGCCGGCCGAAGCGTTGGTCACGGTGGCGCTGGCGTTGATCGCCGGCGTGCTCGAGGTCAGGGTACGCATCACGAAGTTGACCGTGGCGCCGGTGAGGTTGAGCGCCGCACCTGTCGCATCGGTCAGCGTGTAAGTCAGTGCAGGCTTGGTGTCGCCCTGCCGAATGACGAAGTCGTACCCAGGATTTGGCATCAGATGAACGTGACCTCGGTTGTGCCGGTCGTGGCGGCGCTGGCGTTGATGACCAGCGACGTCGCAGACGAGGGCAAGGGAAGTGCTACGAACGGGGCGTAGACGGGGTTGCCGATGGTCACTCCGCCGCTGTCCAAGTTGGTGCGAACCTTGATGGTCTGCGTGACCGAGGACGGAATGACGATGAGCGCAGCGATAGCGCCCGAAGGAATGGCGATGGTGTTGTCGCCAGATGCCAGGGTGACGTCAGCCACCGTCCCGACCGTCGTGCCGTTCGTGGCCGACAGTGGACCGATGATCTTCTCGCCGGTCGGCATGCCGACAACTTGGCCGGTGATGGTCAGGGTGCTCGACATGATTAGGCGGTCGGCGCAGCTGCGGACTTGGGCGCTGGTGCTGCGACTTCCTTGACGTGGGTGCCGGGCTTGATGCCGAGTTCGGTCTCGATGCGAGCAAGCTCAGCCTCGATGTCCTTGACGCGCTGTTCGGTGGCGGTCTTCACTTCGCCGACAACGTGCTCGACGAGACCCTTGACATGGTCGTACTCGTTCTTCAAGCCTTGGTAGTACGACTTGGCGCGCTCTGTGGGCGTCGCTTCCTGAATGGTGGTCATGTCCATGGGGGTTCTTCTCCGTGTTTGATGGGTGGACTGGTGGGTCCGCAGAGCGCCGGGGCATTACGGCGCTCTGCGCACCCACCCGAGACCCGAAAGTCTCGAGGGGTGACGCACTGAGTTGTGAGCTCAGTTGGGACCGACTAGTAGCCGGTCGGAGCCGTGAGGCCGGTTCCGCTGATGACCGACACTGCGCTGGCGTACCGGGGAAGGAACGCGACGTAGTTGTAGACCTGGAAGCGGACGCCGAGCGTGCCGGAAAGCACCTCGGGCAGGACGCGCATGCGCATCGAGCCTTCGAACCAGAGCAGGTCGTCACCGCGCACGGCGTAGACCTCGTCCTGGTTGGTGCCAGTGCCGTAGTTCGAGGCGATGTTTCCGTCAATGGCGACGGGAACACCGGTCGAGAAGTTGGCGACGTAGCCCTCGGCAGCTGCGGCTTCGGAGGTTGCCATCGTGTTGAAGGCGACCTGCGACGGCACGACAAGCGGACGGTTCTGGCTGTCAAGCGAACCAACGAGCCAGAAGTAGCGGCTCGGGGTCATCCACAGCGTCACACCGTCGACGCGCTTGCGGTTCTTGGCGATCTGCGAGACCGCTTGGAGCGCAGGCGTGAACATCTGGTACCCAGAGGGGCTGGACGCCGTGAAGGTCACCGAGTTGGTGCCCGACAGAGCGTGGATACCCGTGATCTGGCCACTGGACCCGGTGCCGGCAAGGGCCTGCAAGTCGCACTGCTGGTTGTACGCAGAAGCGAGGTCCTGGAAGATCACCTGGTCGAGAAGCCCGTTCGGAGCCTGCTCGAGCAGCTGGAGGCTGATGTCCTCTTGGCCGGCAATGGTGCGAACCGGAGCGTTGACGAAGCTGGCAACGAGGTCCGTGGACGACACCGAAGCGTTGTCTGCGGTCTGGATGGCAGCGGACGTACCGGTGGTCACCGACGGGATGTTGATCGAGTTCGTGCCTTCGGGCAGGTCAACCTGACGAAGGGAGTTCACGAAGGGGCGACCGAAGCGGAGGTACTTGATCCACTGGTCCTCGAGCCACAACGGCGGGATGAAGTAGCCGGCGGAACCGGTCGTCGAGCCGGCGGCGCGACGCTCGAACGAGGCACCCTGCACAGCGGCACGCTGCTCGGTGCTGCGCTTGGCGCTGCGACGAGCAAGTTCGACGTCCATTTCCGTTGCGTGGCGCTCAAGGCGGGCACGGGCTTCGCCGGGGTTGCCACGGCCAACGCCGGATTCGGCGAGGGCGAGGTCGGCGTAGTAGGAGGTCGGGGCGTGGCGCTCGTAGGTGAGCGGCTCGGCCTTGACGGAGACAACGGGGGCAGCGCCGGCGGCGGCCTTGCGGGCCTCGGTCACAGCCTCGATGTCGGCGATGCGGTCGGCGAGGTCACGCAGCTCGGCGGTCAGACCGTCGAACTCAACGCGCTCTTCGTCGCTGAACGAGCCGTCACGGCTTTCGGCTGCGGCGAGGATTGCTTCTCCACGCTCAGCCTTGGATGCGCGCTCGGCGCGCAGCGTCTCGATGAGATACATGGCTCACTTCCTTTCAAGAAGTAGTTGGGTTGGTTGGTTCATCGGGCTGCTGCCGAACGAACTCCAAGGCAGGGGACCGCAGGTGCGGTGCTTGCGTTGGGGCGCAGGGTGCTGGCGCGAATCGGTACTGCGGGTACTGCGAACTAGGCGCTGAGGAGCGCCAACCGGCGACGTGCGACCTCGAGGTCGTTGCGCGCCGGCTCGATGGCTGCGGGAGCCAGCGAACGGATGAGTGCGAATCGCTCGTCGAGGGCCAGAAGCACCTCGTCGGTCAGTTCGCCTCGGGAGATCAGGGAGTCAAGCGCCTCAACGAGCTGCTCGGCAGACGCCTCACGGCCAGCCTCGCCACGGAGCGAAACGAGGCCGGCGGTGTGAGGGTTCGCGCCGTAATTCACGGCGGAAACGTCACCGTGGTGAAGGTTCACTTCGGTGATGGACCGGTCGGTGTAGTCCTCGTTCCAGACTTGGCTGGTGACTCGGAAAGCGAAGGACATCTCGTCGATGTCGCCACGCTCGACGGCGGAGCGAAGGGCAACGACCTGAGGGTTCATGGGGTCGAGGCGTGCTTCGGTGAGCAGACCCGTGAAGTCCTCGGACAGGCGAAGGGTGCCAGGCTTGGTTCGAGCAAGCGCCATACCTTCGTGGTTGATCAGAAGTTGACGTCGGGCATTTCGCCGAGCGTGCGACGGAACGCACCTTGGGCGACGCGCTCAGTCCAAGGGCCGAGCATGTCCTCCATCTCGTAATCGGCGTTGGTCACGCAGGCGTAGCCGGTGTAGATCAGGTCAGATCCGCCGGTGCCGTTCGGCACCTCACGCAGCTCGAAACCGGTCGTGGCAATACGACGGGATTCACGCACGTTGCGCAGGTCGTTTCGGACGGAGCGCAGGTTCTCAAGGGGAGCGACTTCGAGGGTGTCCATGGAGCCTCCTATTGGCCGGACGGTGACTT
>JGI24890J29729_1001330_pt1 | contig 11423 bp, 8 predicted proteins | sample FreactcultureFD7_FD_29729 | JGI IMG/M metagenome (IMG submission 29729)
GGGACTTGCCATAATAGCCGGTGACTACCGCACTGGTGTCGGAAACTTTACCCTGAGCGCCAGCGGCACGCCGGCGGGTGGCACCTACAAATGGTACGATCCTTCCGGTGTGTTGCTAACAACCGGTACTTCGTATACAACGCCCACACTTCAATCTACAACCTTTAATTTTTTATATGTAAATCTTGTGGATGCCCTCGGATGTACCGGATCAAAAAAATGGATAACCCTCACGGTCAACCCCGGTTTTTTCGATCATACCCACATCCGTACGAATGTGATCCTCGTGCCGGGCATTACCAGTGTAAGCCAAATTGATCCACTGACTTTCTCTTCACGCCAGGAATCCATTGAATACATGGATGGATTGGGAAGACCTGTGCAGCGTGTAGTGACACAAGGTTCACCATCCCATTACGACATTATTCAGCCGGTGCAATACGATCCATTCGGGCGGGAGAATAAAAAATATCTTCCTTATGTGAGCAGTACGAGCTCCGGCAATTACAGAGACAATGCACTCGGCACAACTTCGTATACAACCTCCGAGCAAAAACTTTTTTACGCCAACGGCACAGCGGATTACATTACCGACGATGCACGGCCGTATGCCGAAACGATCTTTGAGAATGCACCCCTCAACCGGCCATCATCACAGTATGGCCCCGGTGCAGACTGGGGTCCGTCGGCCAATAACAAATACATCGCACATCAATACCGGGAAAATATCTACAACGTTTCTTCAGCTGATCATGAAAAGATCATCGCCTGGGTGGTGAACGCATCAGGCATGCCGGTGCGTCGGGCTGTTGTTGCAGGCTATATTGTTACCGGAGGATATTATGCCAGTGATCAGCTCTTCATCAAGGTTACGATTGATGAAAATGGTAATCCTGTACGCGAGTACACGAACAAGGAAGGGAAGACGATCCTGAAAAAATTATATGTGACCGGAAGCAAGACCGATCTTACCAACACCTCCAACTGGGCGTTGACGTATTATATTTATGACGATCTCAATAACCTGGCATTCGTTTCACCTCCTGAGCTGAGCAAGCTGATCCACCAGAACGATACGTATAATCCGGCGCAAGCCGATCTGAATACCTGGGCCTATCAATATAAGTATGACGGACGCAACCGCCCGGCACAAAAACAGGTGCCTGGCGCACAGGCCGTGTACATGGTCTACGATAATCGCGACCGGCTGGTGATGACTCAGGATGGCAACCAGCGGGCGATCAAACAATGGCACTTCACCAAATACGACGGGTTGAACCGGCCTGTGCTCACGGGCATGCTGAAGACAAATGTTGTCGTCGATCAACCGACAATGCAAGGAAGAGTAAATACTTTTTATAGCGGAGCAGGTTCACAAAGCTGGTATGAAACCTATCAGGGCTCGGGCGTGCACGGTTACACTAACAACAGCTATCCGCAGACCGACACACTGAATAATTATCTGACCGTTACGTATTACGACAATTACAATTTCAAAACCTTATTCAATACCAGCGCTTTTAATTATACCAATACCGAACTTCAAGCAGACAACATTAACGGCTACCCCGGACAGGAGACGGCCGAGAACGTGAATGTTGCCGGCCAGGTTACGGGCAGCAAGGTACGCATGCTGGCCACCGGCACATGGCTGAAGTCCATTCATTATTACGATAACAAATACAGGCCCATACAGATCCTGTCCGACAACCAGAAAGGACATGAGATCTCCACCATCGTATACGACTTTGTTGGAAAACCATTGCGCACAAAAACATCCCTTCATACCGGCCAGCCGATCTCCTGGACGCACATAACGGGTGTTCAGGTTCAGGGTGACGGATTAGCGTGCACCGGCACCACGAACTGGGGCCAGGCGGCCACGTCTGTACAAATCCTTCCGGCCATTACCGATGGCTGGACAGAAGTGACGGCTCCGGAAGTGGCGACTAATTTTTACATCGGGCTGGCCGATCAATATGTGAATACCGCCACGGCCAGCATCGACTATGCGATGCAGGTAGGCGGCGGCCGGCTTACGGTGTATGAAAATGGTGTGCAGAAATTTTCATTCACCAATGCCACCTCCGGCGATGTGATGCGGATCGAGCGCGTGAACGGCATTGTGTATTACAAGAAGAACGGGGTGATCGTTTATACCTCCACTGCGCCGTCAACAACTTCGCTGATGACCTACGTGTGTATGCTCAACACGGGATCGAAGATCTACCGGCCCAGAGTATCGAACACATTTTCCGCTCCTGCAGCGCTGGTGGCCGAATCATCTTTTGTAAAACGCTTTACCTACGATCAGTCCGGAAGGTTGATTGACACCTGGCATAAATTGAACAGCGGCAGCGAAATATTGCTGACCCATAACATTTACAACGAGCTTGGGCAACTGATCGACAAGAAGCTTCACAGTACCGTAGTGAATGCCACCGATGCGAAACAAAGTGTAGACTATCGCTATAATATCAGAGGCTGGCTAACGTCGATCAACAACGCCGAGCTGGCAAACAACGGCACGACCAACGATGACACGGGAGACTTGTTCGGCATGAACCTCTCTTACAACGATGACCTGGGAACAGGCAACACCTCAAACCTGCAATACAACGGCAACATCAACGCCATCAAGTGGAGCAGTGGTTTGGGACTGGGTGCTGTTAAAGCGATGGCGTACAACTTTACGTACGATCCGATGAACAGACTGCTGGGCGCCACGCACAAACAAGCCAACACACTCAACACATGGATAGTGGGACAATACGATGAGAACGGATTGAGTTATGATCTGAACGGCAATATTAAAACATTGCAACGCAAAGGCACAGGAGGTATAACCATTGACAATCTGACTTACAACTATGGTACAACAACCAGTAATCAGCTGCAGTATGTAAGCGATGCGGCGGCCGCGGCCGACAAAGCCAAAGGCTTTAACGACGGTAACACCAGCGGCAACGATTATGTATATGATGCCAATGGTAACATGACCATCGATAAGAACAAGACCATTACCACAGCCATGAGCTACAACTATCTGAATCTTCCTGAAAAGATCGTGCGCAATGTGGGAAGCGATTATTTGATGTATTACTACGATGCCACCGGCGTGAAGCGCACGCAGATGACCAACCTGGGTGCACAGCAGACGTGGACGGATTATATCGGTGCGTGGGTGTATGAGAATAATGAATTAAAATTCATTCAGCATGATGAGGGAAGAATTGTGATCGCCAAAGAACAGCGGCTGTATTCGAACACCTGTAATATTGTGAGTACGGATTTAATACCAACGGCTAATGTTACCTTAAGTGCGCAGAGCATCAACGGAGAGCAATATGTGAAGGTGACCGGCGCGGCAGGCACATCGCTTTCAAAGTTGGGTGTAATGCTGGCAAACAATTATGTTGTAGCCGAAGGAGAGCGTTACCTGTACCGGGTGAAAGGATATTTTAATTCGGCCATTGCTGATCTGTATGTGAAAGGCAATACCACAGACCTGATCTGGTCGGATACCGATGTTCCGCATACCTCGATCAACGAGGCGTGGGTGGAGAACACCATCGTTATACCTGCGGGGATAACCCAAATAAGTTTGGGAGTCTTGTGGAACAATACCTCGACGGCAGGCGATTACTTTTATATTAACGAAATAGAATTTTATAAGCTCAGCACGAATACGATTCCCGAATATCAATATAACCTCCGGGATCATCTGGGAAATGTGAGAGTGACGTTCACCACGCAAAACACACCGACAACGTATACGGCAGGTTTTGAAACGAGTTCACAGGGAACAGAAGCGAATAATTTTTCTAACTACCCCAGTGGTGCATATATAAACACAGCAGGAATCAATGCTCATACAGGCGCCAACTCACAATACCTGAGTGGAGGTTTGCACGGGCAGGTGGGTGTAGCGAAAAGTTTTTCGGTGATGCCTGGAGATCAGTTGAAGATACAGGCGTATGCTAAATACAATACACCATCATCTACGGCGAGTAACTTAACAGGTTTTGCCAGCGCGTTGTTGGGCGCTTTTAATCTTGCCGCTCCGGTAACGGGCGAAGCCAGTACCGCCTCGGCGGCGTTGAGCGCGTGGGGCGGACTGGAAGCAGGAGGTCATGGTGATGGCAGTACCGCCTCTTTAAAAGTTTTTGTAAATATTATTTTGTTCGATAAGAATTATAATTTTTTAGATGTATCTTATCAGGCAGTAAGCTCATCGGGGGCGCTGATGAGTGCGAGTTATACTGTGAAAGAACCTGGCTATGCGTTCATGTATATCAGCAACGAGCAGCCAGTGATTACTGATGTATACTTCGATGATGTGACTATGAGCGTTACACCAAGTATGGTAATTGCAACAAGTGATTACTATCCATTCGGCCTCGCCTTTAACTCGTACAGTAGAGAGAATAGTATCCCGAATGATTACCTCTATAACGGTAAAGAACTTCAAAGCGAATTGAATCTTGGTTGGTATGACTATGGAGCCAGAATGTACATGGCTGACATAGGCCGTTGGGGAGTTGTAGATCCACTTTCGGAGAAGATGAGAAGATGGAGTCCTTACAATTATGCGTTCGATAATCCAATTCGATTCATAGATCCGGATGGCATGGCACCGACAGGTCCTGGTCCTGGGCCCTATGGAGGCAATCCTTGGAATTTGTTTGCAAGAGAAATGGGCACCTATTTCAAGGCTGTCGGAAAGGCAATTGATAACGTAGGTGCAAAAGTTGAAGCTTTCTTTTCTTTCGGTAAAGAAGCAGAAGGAAAAAACGGTGAAGTAAAAGGAAATGTTTCTAATGAAACTAGAACAACTGTAACAGTCGGAACGACAGCAGAAGATTTTTTCACACCTACGACAGATAATAAACAAGTGTCATCATCGCCATTTGAGGTTAGTGTTAAGACGACAAATGAGACTAAAACAACAGTCAGTGGTAAGGTAACGGTTGAAGGTGTCGATGTTCATATGAAGAATGTAACAAGCCAGGATAATTCCACTGGCGAAGTCAACAACACCACAACGATAACTGTTGGAAAAGATCAAACCGGGCTTTTTGTTGAGAGTGGGACAAAAGGAACTAAAGCTGGAGTAAGAACAGAACAGAAAGTGGAAGCGGGTAGCTGGTTTATGAAATTTGGTGGTAGCGCATCAGTGGGAAGTGATGAAAAAAGGAGAGCGAATGATTAGAATTAGATACATATTATTTTTTAGCATAATCATCTTTTTCTCCTGTGATGGATTGAAGAATAAGGAGGAGAAAGTTGAAGCGTTGCAAAATCAAAATCAGCTTTCCGTGGTAAATGGAGATACATTAGAAACGGGATTTTGGATGTATGACGGTGGGATCAATGGTGTATCGAAAAGTGGAGCTTATACAGACGGGTATAAAACTGGGAAATGGATTTACAGAATGAATGGGGACTCAGTTGGCTTTATATGGAATATCTTCAATGAAAAGGGTGTAAGGATGAACATTCCAGATTACCTTAAGCCAATCAATGATGTCAAACTTCCTGTGCTATTCCAAGCTGATGTTGATGATAGCGATGACAACACTTACTTAATTTTATTGAGATATAATCTTAAGGAGATGAAATCTTCAGCCTATGATTACATATATCAGTACAACGAATCCTGGAAAAGCAATACCGAAGAAACTTTGCGATCAAAAGAGTTTAAGAAATTTTATTTTGAAGGGATCGAGATATTTAGGGCAAAGGTTGAGACCGAAAGAAGATCGAAGTACGAAGCAACTTCCTATATCTTTGTTGTAAAGGATTATTTGTATGACCTAACGTACAAGAACGCCATTGATAAAAGGAGTGCAATTGACTCGGAGATTTTCAATGACGTTCTTTATAGTATGCAGTGTGAGAACGTTGACTTATTTGATTACAACAGTAAAAAGTATTTGAAAGAAGAAAACGTAGAATTTAAAAGTGATCCAATTAACTAGCACCCGCCTTTGCAGTACACACCCAAACTTGATGAAATAAGTCACAGCAATGATAGCGAGGCAGATTGTGTTTCTTTCTTTAGTTGCAATAACCATTGGAGTGATACTCTGGAGAGCAGGTAGAAGGACTCTAGCCAAAGGCAAATTATCGGAAGCGACAATTGTAAAAAATGTTTTCTACCCCAATGAACTTACGCTAATCCAAAAAGAGCTTGGCATCGATGATGATGAGTCTGGAACTTACTATCCTGTTATTCAGTTCATGACGGAGGAAAATGAACTCATCACTAAGCAATTAAGCATTGGATTTAATCCGCCAAAGTCCGTAGGAAGCAAATTCTCTGTTATTTACAACCCTAGCGATCCGAGTGATATCGTGACCTATCCGAAAATCCAGCTTGAAGTGATCCCAAAATCATTAATGGCTATTGGCGTAACAGGATTAGTTGTAGTTATGCTTGACGTCTTTGAGATAGTAAACATTATTCCGAACTAAGGCAAGGATTTACTTTACATCACTGAGGACGTTCGAGAGGGCGTCCTTTAGTTTTTTCTTACCGATGAAGGCATCGAGCACAGCATAGAAGGCGATTTTATCTTTTTTGTCGAGCCCTTCGATGAAGGCAAGTTTTTCTGCTAGAGACTTATCGAACGAGTTGATATCCTTAAACACTTGGTCTGCCCTCGCCGTTGTTGGTGTTTGCGTGCGGCGAAGTGCGAGGGCCTCACCAACGACCGCCCGTTACGAAGATGGAGGCGGAATTCAGTATTAAAGTATTCCCAAAGAGTACTCCTAATTAACAAGTACATTTAGTTAACGCCGCGTTGTAACTCGGTCCATCCTGATTGTATAAATATCCGGAAGAATACAGATATTCGAGTGCTGGATTTTATCATAACTCGGATAAGCATTAGACTTTTTAGCTCACTACGACTGATAATGTGCACGTTTGTTGGAGAAGAACTCCAACAAAGGCGAGGGAGCTGTTCCTCTAAAGTCACTCCATTGCAATTTATCCTTATCGCTCCAATATTTTATGCTATCAGAATCTTGGCATAGCACGTCGGATGAAAGAATAAACGTAACAAAAACTATCAGGAGCAATTTTAGGGAGCGTATCAAGATCATTGCATTGTGTTTTGTTATAGTAAACGTAGCGCTCTTATTGCTTTCTACAGGCGCAACAACCCCTAACTGGTCCAAAGACTTCCGCTCTAGTGACCGGTTCAAGTTTCCACGCGAGGATGTGTGTTTGGGAACTTGGACCTATTATGTTTTAAGTCTTTGGACTTAGTATTGTCTTTCTGATGCTTATTTTGGATAAAGACCTAACTAAATATAATCCAGAAGGAGCAGAAAAAAACTGTTGTTGTAATTCTTCTCAAAAGCAGGAAGATGAATTGAAATTGCAAGATTGGCGCAGCCGGCACGACCGTACGGTTTGAGCCCCTGCGGGTTGACTGGCGTACCGCACTGCGCACAATCTTACCGTTCCATAATTTCATTATAGAGCTTATCGGCATCGATGTTTACGTGCTTTCTTCTTTGGTAATCCAGCACGATGTATTCGATCCAGCTTCTAATCCGTTTTACCTGCAGGTTTTCAAGGATCCACAAGGATACTTCACGGTCAATCTCGTCGAGTTTTGAGAATTCAACTCCTGTGTTCTTCATAAGAGGGTTATGATTAACGGGTGTATTAGCCGCTTCACGGCCAAAATCAAATTTTATTTGTGCAATATATGCCATTTTAGTAAATGTGCAATATATGCCGTAAACTATTTATCTTAAATATTCTCCATTTGTTAAATGGGGAAATCCAGGAAAATAGGCTCTGACGAATGGATAGTTCTGATTTCGAACAGGCTTAAGGAAATGCGAAAGGATAGGTATTCGAGCTATGAGAGTTTTGCGCTTGATAATGGGTTGGATCGTAAACAATACTGGCGCGTCGAGAATGGTTCGAACATTACCATTAAAACACTGGTCAAAATACTGAAACTACACAATAAAGATGTTGCATCATTTTTTAAAGAGATTGAAAATTCCAGGAAGAAATAAATTTATAGTTTTCTGATTCTTGTAAAGAACCTCGATCTTTTCTACGACACGGTCTGGTTCAAGTTTTGTACGCGTTTGTTTGGAGAAGAACTCCGACAAAGGCGAGAGGCGAGTGCCCGCGGCTCACTAACAACCATAGTAGGTGCCCAAACTAAGGCACTGGAACTTAGATGATGATCTCTTTGGTCTGCTTAAAAATGTACTTCAGTTAAATACTACCTTAAACCGTGGAAGGGATGGAGGCATTTGTCGGAGCTCCCGCCTTTACACACGCTCCATTCCCGCGCACGCGGGATAAACCTATGGCCATTCGGCGGAGCGACTGCCGACAGCCCGGTGCCGGCGAAGCAAGGCAGCCACTATAAGAGAAAGGGTTTGATGTAATCTTCTTGGTTAATAAACAGTTTGATAACGCTTTTTTTGCTAACTCACATGGATCTCTCAAGGATTCCATTCAGGCTTCCAAGCGAAATAGTATCCAAATAAGAATCCAGTCCGGCGGCGTAATCAAAAGCGTTCATCATTAACACGGTTGCAGTTTTGGATGAATAAAAGACTTCTATATAAAACGCATTTGTATGATACAAAAAGACTTTGGTTTCACCCACGGTACGATGCATGATATAGGTTGCTCCGAATGTAATGACATCACATTTTTTTTCGAAGGGCATTGTACGGAAGTCTGTTAGGGTAGTCATGATCTTTTTGTTTATACTATCCCATATCCACAAAGCATGCCAATGATAAGGACCTTAAAAGATGTTTAATCAGCCTGATAATCCACTTATTATTTGGGAGCATCCCAATTCTAGAAGTGTAATTCCCGGCTTTTTAGCATAAATAATAAGTGTCTGGTTGACGATAAAAAAGATACTTCTGGGATGTCGAAAGTTATAGAATGCGCGCCTACGTTCTCTTCACGAAAAGAAGAAAAATCTTTCGCGCATGGGACATGTTTCTTGATCCGGCATCTCACGAGCAGCCATCTCCATCATCGCCACTTTAAGTGAATTTTAATAACCCGCTATTGTATCAACCGTATTAGTCTCATATCACGTCAGTAGTAGCGGAACGGATTGAGCAGTGGGAATTCTATTGGAATGATCATACGTTTCATCGCCACAAAATAATTCCGAATGGGTCAACATTACTAGAACCAACCAACTCAAAACAACATGACCAGATTCCTTTTAATTCTCGCAATCGTCGTTGCGTGTACGACTAGTTATGCGCAAGATATTCTGACAACAAGAACGGGTGAAGACATTCTTGGCAAAGTCATCGAGGTCAACGCGACAACAATCCGGTATCGAAAGGCAGACGCTCTTACAACGGGCCCGGTATACGAACTGGCAAAATCGGACTTGCTGATGATCCGTTACGAAAACGGAACGAAAAACATTTTTACGGGTAACGATGCTGCACCTCAGGCGCTGACGGATGCTGAACTCTATGCAAAGGGTAAGGCAGATGCCGCACAATATTATACAGGGTACAAAGCCGCCGGTACGGGAACGTTTATCACCGGACTTCTTTCTCCACTCGTAGGTCTTATCCCTGCCATTGCCTGCTCGGCTACAAAGCCAAAAGATGCCAACCTCGATTACCCGGATGCGAGCCTCATGAAAAACAGTGAGTACTACCGGGGCTATACGCAAAAGGCAAAGAAGATCAAAAGCGGCAAGGTCTGGAAGAACTGGTGTATCACGCTCGGAATTAATTTTATCGCGACGCTGGCATTGGAAGCTGGTCATTAACCCCACAAACCCCCTCTCCCAGCAACCATATTCGGTCCTGGTCTCACAGCGACTGAGTATGGTTTGTCTTTCATAAGACCGGTACAATTAACCGCTATGTATAATTAGTTCCACAAGCGATTTTGTTTTAGTACGAATGCCTTTGCCCTTTTGCCGGTTTTGCAGATGGTATGGATTTTATGAACCTGAGTTTGAATTAACGCGGGAGAAATGAGCAGACACGATACAATATCTTCGAAGATCCTGAAACAGGTTTTGGTTTTTACACTGCTTTTTATTCCGGTTTTACTCCGCGCACAATTTTCTATCGGGCTGGAAGCTGGCGCCACAACGAATTACGTGATCACCAACACATCAAGCCTTCCTTTTACCGTTGCAGAACCGGTTACCGGATATACGATCGGAATTCCGGTTGAATATAAAGTGAACAGCTGGTTCAGTGTGATGGCCGATCCGAACCTTATGAAAAAGGACTATAAATATGTGCGCACGGATTTTTTTCAAGGGGTTTATGAAACACATCATAACACCTACCTGCAACTGCCGGTAATGGGGCATTTTACATTCGGCCCGGAAAGGCTGAAAGGTTTTTTAAACATCGGCGGTTATGCAGGATACTGGACGGGTGGGAATGTATCCGGGTCAGAACCGAATATTCTTAACCCGGTAGACGATGCCTTCTTTACGTCGAACCCCTCGACTGTTTTCGGCGAGAACAACTCGTATTCATTCTCTGAGAAATATGCTTTCAACACTACACGCGACAATCGCTGGGAGATTGGATGGGTGGTAGGCCTCGGCGTGAGTTATCAGATCACCGGCCGTTATAAAATATTCATCGAGGGAAGACAAACACAGGCGCTAACCGACCAGCAAAAGAATTACATGATCCATCAGATACCGCGCTACAATCAGACCTACGGACTGACAGTTGGTTGTCTGATCAGCTTGCGGAAGCTTGAATCATCCACTGAAACGAATACTTTAAACTAAACGAAAATGGCTTTAAAGATCTTAAAAAGATTCTCCCGGGCGATCACTCCGATCATGATCATTCTATTTTTGACGGGATGTGAAAAATCATTTCCAACGGTGAATGCTCCGCAAAGTTATCCGGGTGATAATTACAACGACGTCTTTGAAGGATTCTGGAATGGCATGAACAACAACTATGTATTCTGGAGCATCGATACCGTGAACTGGGATGCGATGCACCGAAAATACCAGCCGCTGTTTGCCAATTTGAAAACGTTCAACGATAACGATAATCAGCAGGCTGAAAAATACTTCACTGCCATGACGGCGAACCTGGTGGACTCTCATTTTAACATCACGTTCAACCTGACGGGAAGTCAGGAAGACCCTGCCCTTAACCGGAAAATAGCGATCGCCACGCAACATCCGGATAGCATATATGAATTACCGCCGGATTTTTTTACCAAAATAATTCCGGATCATTATATTGATAAAGCTTCTCTCGTCACGGGTACAGACTCGATCGTAGTGAATGCTGCACAGACGGGATTCACAGCGGTAACGGGCACGATCAACAACGACATCCTGTATTTATACTTCAGTGATTTTTTCTTTTCACTCGCTGGCGATAATACATTGCCGGTGCTG
>JGI24890J29729_1001331_pt1 | contig 11421 bp, 15 predicted proteins | sample FreactcultureFD7_FD_29729 | JGI IMG/M metagenome (IMG submission 29729)
GGAGGCAAATTCGTTCGGGAATGATGGATCTAGTGGCTTCTGCAGGTCGTCTACGTCGTTGGGGTGCTGTTGTTACGGGCATACCCATATTTACACGGCTGTTATCCGGGTCTGCTTCTTTTGGGTAGTTCTATTCCGGTAATTCCGTGTTCCTCATACCAACCCCGACCCTGATATACATCTAATACAGTTTGAAAATATTCTTCATACTTGGGTGCTATGGCTTCTAGACTAAAGTTTTCCAGGGCATAACGGCGTATGGGTTCTTGAGGCAATAGCGGGGCCTCACGTAATGCCCAGCAATACTGTTCAAATGTTCTGCATCTGTAGCCTGTTACTCCGTGTATGTTGTTTTCTGACATAGCACCCCAATCTGAACTTACTACAGGAGTGCCGGAAAAAAAGTTTTCTACCATAACTCCGCCAAAGGGTTCTAGGTATTGACTTGCTACTATGCTGACCTGGGCCTGGCTCATTAACTCGCGACGTAGGAGTCGATCAGCATAGCCCACGTGAGTCACGTGTGCGGGTGTGTGAGCATAGCCTGCCTGGGCCAAAGAGCCTTGTCCGGCAATGATCAATCGCTGTTGATTTCGTTCAGTGGCTTCTATGGCAATGTCTAGGCCTTTGCCTGCATATACACGACCTAGGAATAATACATAATCTTGTNNNNATTCAGGTCGGTACTCAAAATCTTCGGGGTCAAAGTAGTTGGGAATAACAACATCATAGTTGTCTTGTCTACACGTACCCACTGCTTCAAGGCCATAGTATGCGTGGTATAGTGCATAACTTTCAAACACTTTCCAACGTGCCCAATATCCACCAGCATAGCCTGCTCCGGGTTCTACTGTGATACAATCTGGATGTCGATCTGTAATTGGCCTGTGTCCTGAACCCCAAAATGGCAATAAAAAATCACCGGCCTGTTTGCGTAGGCCTACTTCACGTGCGGCGTTGAGATAAAACTCTTGATATGCCGCGTCCTCTGTGCTAAAACGAAAGAATTCGCTATGGAAATCGTGAAGGCCATAGACTCGATCGTAGGTTTCGCGTGTGATAACATTCACGTGTTCTGCGTGTTCAACTTGGCTGTCAGGGTGTCCATAGTGTATGACAGTATGTCCGCGACTGCCCATCATTCGGCAGAATTTAAGCACTTTGGCTGTGTATGCACAGGCTGTATAGTCTTGATTGGTTTTGGTGTGTGGTAATCCAAATACGTGGAATCTCATCGGGTGAATACTCCATAGTAAGCACGGCCATAACAGCCACGTTCTTCGAGTGTAACAGTACCGCCCGGGCCCCCGCACCATAGGTCGAGCGTAGTCGCTGTTAGTTCGTGTGGATGTCCTGGATGTGCGGCAATATCAATCCATTCAAAGATTCTAAGCACAGGTGCGGCCGCACGTGCTCTACGAATGATCTCCTCAGGATCATCTGTGTGCTGTAGACAATTATAAATCCACACTTCATCCCAACCAGATTCCGCACAAAGTTCTCCTGGTTTGACCTGCACTCGGATGCGTCGAGCACGATAGCGTTCGCGTGTCCATTTGGGATAAGCCAAAGGATCTATAACCAAGCCCTCGTGTAAGTTTATACATTTTAACAGCATACTGGTAGGACCACCACCAATGTCTATGATACGACGACCCGCTACATCAAAACTGTAGCCTCGGGGTTCAAGACCCATATAATGACCATATACATAGTGTTTTTGGTCTTCATCAAAGGTGTTGCAACAATCACCCCAATACTCTGCTTCAAATTGTTCGTGGTCGTTCATTGTGTAAATAATTCCTCAAAAGGTGTTGCGTTGTCGGATTCTCGCTGGCCCATCTGTTGGTATTCGACTCCTTCAACCCGAATATCTGGTAATATTCCTTGTGCAATACCACGTTCAATGTCATCTAGTATCACTTTGATCTTGGTACAGGCTTTGTCTGTTAAGTTTTTAGTAGAGCCTAGTCGAATATTGCTTAGGATACCACCTATCACTGAGGCTGCTGTATTAGTCTTATTGTTGTGTTTAGGACTGCGACCTAGATCCCGTTGTTCTGCATTTAGGTATTCAATTAGGTTACGATCCAATTGGTCTCGTGAGATTGATCTTTCCAAATACTCAATTGCTATACGTTCCAATTGGTCCAGTATCCATTTTTGTTCTTGTGGTTTCATATCCCAATAAGTGGCATTGGCACCACGACGTGGGTCATATACTATAGTTTTCATATTATACCTTTAATATTTTAAATTCAGTGGGTTGCATATTGCGTACAGGTTCGCTGTAGCCAGCATAGTGTTTCATTTCATTCCAGGTAATTTTACCTGCAACTTCGGCATCTTCAATCCATAAATGATAATGCATATCATCTCCCGACATCCAGGCTACCATACTTGTTAGCGGAACCATTTTAAGTTTCATTCCGCCGGAACGAGTTTCTTTGCGATAACAGGCTTTACCTATCCAAGCCACATCCAAATCATTATATAACTCCCAGGCCCGATTCAATGCTGGATCTCGTTCCCATCCCGCGGGCAAGTTTGTATAATATTCACTACGTTTGCTAGTTAATCGCCATTTAAGTTTTATAAATTGAGTATTGCTGTTTACGCTCATATCCATATTAAGGGCTAGACGTGTATAGCGTGTACCATCATTGTCGTTGGCTTTTGGATGCAACATACTCAATCGCATATAGGTTAATTGTGGGTTCGTGATCGGTGGGCGTTCTCTAACTATCTCTAGCCTTATGGCTTGACAGTCATTTGCCGTAGGCAAAGGAGATGGGGACGAAGTCCCTGAGAGCGAAGCGAGGCCAAGAGGGCCGGAGGTGTCAACCTCTTCTTCTTTATTACTTCTTCTTTCTTTAATATTACTTTTGCAACTAATAGGTATAACCAATGCCATTTTATTTCCTTTCAATTTAATTCAATAACTACTATTTGTATTTAGTATAACAGAAAAAAATCATTAGGAAAAGACTTTCTTTTGATTAGTTTTACCAAAGTCTGTGTGCCGAGATAAAAATGCTTGTTCTCGATCGCTACAAATACCGTAGGTTATTATCTTAGACTGTATCTTAGAGCAAGCCACGCGAACATTGGCATCTGTGAGGCCTTTTACTGTGGTTTTGAATGGATCTTGAACGTATTTCATATAATTATTTAACCTTAAGGTGCCGGTTTTTCTGGCGGTAGTTAAATACATAGTAACGCATAAGAAGGGTCTTGTCAAGTGAAGCGTGGGGAGTTTTCACCCTTTCATCCCACTATATAGCAAACTTGAGTGCGTTACCCTATTAATGGACGGCCCGCGGCATCAGTAAGCACAGTTCTTGTTTGTGCTTGTTGTGCTTGCAATGCACGTGCCGCATACTCTAAGTATTCAGGAGTCCAAGTGCCATTGGTGATAAAACCTTTTAGGATCATATTAACAAACGCAAATATGGCCGCTTCATCGAATCCAGCACCTTCAATGGCTAGGACTGCATTTTCTAAATCTAACAACAAACTTTTGTTTGGTATATCACTCATTTCTGTCTCCGTTCAATAAAAGGAAGCCCAACCTATGACGGGGCTGGGCTTGAGGAAAGTGGGGCGGAATACATACAAAGGAAATTCGCCAATGGCATTAGGAGAATTAAAGGATAACAAACCCCCGCCCCACACAATTATTTATTCCCGGGCCGGCGGCCACGTTTTTGTTGTGTTACCAAAGGAGCACAAGGTAACCATTTGTAATTGGTTCTAAATGCCCAACGACGACTACTTGCACGGCTTTTGGTCATTCCGTAACGTTTTGCAATATCATCTACATCGGCTGTGCGTATCCATTGTATTTCTTCTTCTGAATACTTATAAACACGATCTAGTTGTTTATGATTATAACTACCACGTTGATGACCCAATCGAGCACCACCTTTAATGCCATCTTCACGCATAGCATCTAATTTTTCACGTTGCGTACCTTCAACCAAGTGAGCCGGATTAACACACAACTTGTTATGGCAAATATGATTTACATTGCGTTTAACTGGTAAGCGTTGATTTTGAATCATAAATGCAAGACGATGTGTAGTCATCATTCCTCCATTTTTATTATCTTTGGTACTGGGTAATGCCAACCCGGTTGCAGGATCCTGACATCTAAATCCAATAAAACCATAACCTATGTTGCTGGTAACACCAGTCCAATTAATACAACCATTTGCCTGAGGTTCCTGATTGCGATAAAATAATTCTAAATTAACATAACGATCTACTACAAGGTCTACTAATTTTTTTCTGTTATCTGCCATTTGATATCCTTATTTGCTATAATTTTATTTACCTGTATAAATAAAAGTATATAGGAAATGAACTGAATGGGCAAGTATACATATAATCAAACGGAATCAGAATGGACTTGGTCCAGGCCGACACATCAAGATGTTGATGCTATTATAGCATTAATGGTTGAAAACTTTCAAAGAGAAATTGCCAATGTCTTTACAGCCAATCAAACACGTATGGCTTATCATTTGCACGACGCAATTCTAAAACAAAATTATAATTTAAACACAGATTTATTAGGTGTAGCCAAAATTGACAATCGATTAGTTGCTTGGCATTGGCTCACACGTGGTAAGTATCAACCTTACGCCAATGAAGAAATGGCTGTGGGGGAATTTATTCATTTGGATCTAAACTTAACAGTACGCCGGCGTATTACGCTTGTGGCACAGGTATTAGAACAATGGATTAGTTGGGCAGAAATAAATCAAATACCAGTATTATGCTCAACCAGTATTAGGGAAGAACAAGAGGCTTTTATGCGATTACACGATCAATACGGATTTCAACGAACAGGAAGTTTCGCTTACAGACGAATAGGAGAATGATATGCGAGCAATAGGAAAAAACATTATAGTTAGTAAACAAGAAGCACAGACAACAACATCTGGTGGTATTATTTTTACAGACAATTCACGTGCAACAATGGCTCGAGTTATTGCTGTAGGTGATGAAGTTACTAATGTAACGGTGGGTGAAAATTTAATTATTAATTGGGGTGCGGCAAACCCAGTTAAGTTAGAAGAAGAAACAAATTTTATTATTCACATTGATAATGTGTTTGCGGTGGTATAATATGAATCTTGAATTATATGATATCCGTATTACCACTGATCCCGACTATCCAGATCGAGTAGAAATAGAAATGTTAGAAAATGGAGTTGGAGTAGAAGGTGGCCAGTTTGATATGGCTGGACTTATTTCAGCAATTAAAAAGTTTTATAACGAAAATTATTAGTTTTTAAGACTGTTTTTAATATCAAGGATCAGTTGTTCGATGCGATCTAAACGTCGATCAACCTGATCTATTTTTTCTTCAAGTTTGCGGAATTGATATTCGTTATCACGAACGTGATCTTCTAAACGATGTAGTTGAGCAACTCGAGCCATTATTCTTCTTCTGTTTCGCCAATGGTGGCTTCAACCATCCAACGGAACTTGGCCAATTGACCAATTTGATCTTGTGCAAAATTTGAAATGTCAATGTAATTAATTTGTTCAGCGGCATCATTTAATTCGTGATATTGATCAATCATTGATTCCAATGCTTCATCTACTGTGGCAAATAAATCTAAACTATCTCCAACTGTGGGAAAATCCATAATAGGACTAATTGAAGTAACTGTGCTTAGATCGATTGGCATAGTTGCTTTAATGGTACGCAATTTTTCAGCAATAGTATCAATGTTGTCTTGGAAGTATTCATAAATCTTTTGTAACAATTTATGGTCTTGATAAAAGTTACGACCTTGAATATTCACGTGTGCCACGTGTGTACGATAGTAACTAACAAAGTTAGCGGCAAACGTTTCTTCTAATACTGTTTGTAAATGTTGCAAATTCATTTCAGTTCCTTATTGATTATTCAGACTTGGCATTTGTTGTAAAGCACGGCGACGATTAGCGGCACCAGCGGCACCTTGTGTTGGTGCTTCGCCACGAACCATCATAGCATATGGATTGTTAGCATATTCTGGTGCGTGTGGATTGGCACGAATTTTTTCTTGTTCGTGTGCGGCCATTTGATATGGTGCGGCAAATGTCATTGCTGGTGTTGCCATATTTAATCCTGTACCAACAGCACGTGTAACAGGATTGTTTAGTACAGGTGCCACTTTTTGTGCAATACCACCAAACTGTTGTGCCATACGTTGTAAAAATGTTTCACCTTGTGCGGCGGCTGGGCCACCAACTGGAGGAGTAGCAGGAGCGGCCGGTACCGGACCAGCAGGAGCCACTGTTGTAGGTTTAGGCATAGTACCAACTCGCTGTGCTACGCTTTCGTATGCTTGGTGTAATTTTGCCGGATCAATTGGTTGACCAGCCATACGTGCTTGATGGGCAATGTCGGCTAATGCTTGTGCATTTCTACTTGTAGAATAAGCGTGTGCGGCATCAACAGCACCTTCACCTAAACTAACAACACCACGACCAAGACGATTCATTTGATTAACAACAGGAATTTTACTAGCAATACTTCTTGGTAATGCTGTAGCGGCTGCTTCTGCACCGATACTAGCCGCGGTTGGATGTGCCATAGCAAATTCAGCACCCATTTGGCCAACTGCCGCGGCCTTTTCTAAATTAGAAGGCTCTTCAAATTTAGGATGTTGTGCTTCTTCGGCACGACGTGCTTCTTCTTCGGCACGTGCTCTAAATTCAAATTCTTCTTGTTCTGCTTGATCTGGACTAATTGGTGTATCGGCCATTATTTCTTCTCACTATTTCTTTTTCGTAACCACTCCTGGTAACGTGCTTCTTTACCTGCATCTTCATATGCTGTTGGTTTTGGAGGAGGATTGTTTAAGGCTTTACGATCTTCAGCCGTTTTGTTTTTATTCTTTTCAGCATAATCTAACAATTCTTGTGCGGCAGGACTATCTCCTAACATACGTTCTCTAAATTGATCTTTAGGCAACTTGGCTTTAGTCCAATCATTTTGCATAGCAACCAAACTGTTGCCCTGGAAGTTTTTCAACTCATCAAATACTGCTTTTTGTTGTGCAGGTGATAAATTAACATTTAATAAATGTTGTGCTTCTAAACGTTCTGTTACACCACCGCCACCAGGAATAATAGATTTAATAATCTCTGGTCCTAAAATCATAGCACCGGTCTTAGCATTAATTGGTAAATCACTACCGGTCTTACTACGGAAATCATTACGTATTTGGTTAAACAATGGAACGTTACCATTTTGTAATGCTCGGTAAGCGGCTTCAACATTGTCAATTGCACCAGCGGCTGTAACGTGAGCACGTAATTGCTGACTAATACGACTGTCTGGATTAGTAAATTTCTTCAATGCATCATAACGACTATCTGCATCTGCTACGTTCCAAGTTGGATCTAATTCTTTAGCGGCCGAACTAGCATAATGTTTTAACAAACCAGCATCACGACCACTAATGTCTTTTAAACGTTTGTCACCATTGATTAACATTTGTGCTTCAGAACGAATATCATCAGCACTATATTGAATACGTTTGTCGTAAGCAGATTTTTGTTCACCAGGACGTGGTTTTTCCCAATTGTCTAATATGCTTGTTTTAGGTACAGCATTACTTGGACTACCAACACCATTTTCAACTTTCTGCATAGCAACACGAACAGCACGTTGCTGATCTGCATTTAGATCGTTGTAGCCAAGTTTATTAACGTCAATGCCTGTATCCTTTTGAATACTTGCGGCATAGGCTTTAGGACTGTTGTTATCACTACTTGGAGCATAAGTTTGAATTGCTTGAGCAATAGTTTTGCCTTGGTAACTAGCACCTTTAGACAATAAATTGTGTTGTGCTTGATCGCCGGCTTCTGGTGTATTAAATTTGGCAAAGCCATCTTTGTCAACACCTGCATAACCAGGTTGACTACGTGTCCAAGCACTATCTTTAATATTTCCAGCGTTGTTGTTGCGAATGCCACGTGGAGCATTAGCGGCTGGAACATTATCTGTTGGAGCATTAGTAGTTGTAGCACCACCTGTAGGAGCATTGCCTGTAGCACGTTGTTGATTAGGAGTTTGTGTAAACTCTCCACCGCCTGTGTAATTAGTAGAAGCGGCACGTAATACATCAGCACCAATTTTTTTACTACGATTTTCAATTGCGGTTTCGTCTAATCCACGTGCGGCCAAATCGGCTTCACTAACACCGCGACTAATCCATTCATCACGTTCTTTAGTTAGACGTGCTTTTTCTGTTGTGTATGCGTGTGTTGCTTGTGTTTGTGCTGTTTTCTGATTAGCAATAGTACCACTAGCCATTAACATTTGTTGTTTAGATAATGGGTTACCTTCTTTATCTACACCCCAAGTAACTGTGCCATCTGGACGCATTTGCACAATAGCAGGAACGCCATCAACTGTGGTATGTTGTAGGACACTACCAGCACCCAACTTCATTTGTTCTTGTTTTGCTAAATCATTTAGGCCAAAGCGACTGAATAAGTAGGCTTTTAAGTAACTACCTTCTTCGCTTGGACGTTGAATTTCTCGAGCAATTTCTTTTGTTGCTTCTGGATCTCCGGAGTTAGCACGTTTTTCTAGATCAGCGGCTTTGCGTTGTGCTTCTTTTTCACCTTGATAACCAGTTAAATGTCCGTGTGCTTGTTTTGCCGCGGCCTGACGAATGTAATCTGGTGTATTTTCATCTTGTTGTAATTTTGTTAATTCCGTAGGATTATTTTGTGCGGCAGCCAACCGATCAATATATGGTTGATCTTTTACACTTTGTAATGTTTCTGCTGTTGATGGAGCACCATTGGTTGCATTACCGGCATTTAAATTTCTTTGTAAATCGTCTACAGCACCAACTGGTTGTTGTTGTGGTGCGGCAGGATTAACAGGAACAGTTGGAACTGGAGGTGCCGCTTCAACAGGTGGACGTTCCGGAATGGCAGGTTGTACCGCTCCTTGTGGTGGTAAATTTCTTGTTATAGCATTTAAATTTGGAGCACCATTGTTAATTTCTTGCCCGGGAATATCTGAATAAATTGGTTGTACTGAACGTGGAGCCTGTGCCTGTACCGGCGTTGGCATAGCAGGATTCATACCAATGCTTGTTGGCATTGCCTGTGGTTGTGGATTTATACCAACACTAGTTGGTACAGCAGGAATGGCAGGTGCCTGTGCCATTGGTGCAGATTTAATTGTATCTGTTTGTATTGGTTTGGTATTGCCATTCATATCAACACCAAAATCTTGTTGCATACGTCTATTTGCATAACCTTCAGGATCAGTAAAAGGCTGAGTAGCCTGATCCATTCTGTTTTGAAAATAACGACTTGCTAAATCTCCGAAGTCCATATTATTCCTTATAACTTAAAGCCAAGATTTGTAGAATTCTGTGTTGTTGTCTGCCCTTGTGTTCCACTAAAGTTAGGAACATAACTAGCACTTGGAGTACCAAACAATACACTAGCGTATTGGTTATATAACTGTTGCGGAGCCATCGCGGCTGTAACACCATATTGTGCGGCATTAAGTGCTTGACCTAGTCCACCTTGACCAGCACTGATTAAATTACTACCTGCGGCCATACGTTGTTGTGCAATTTGATTTTCTACTTGAGCGGCTGCTTGTTGCTGTTGTGCTTGTGCAGAGCCTGCTAATTGTTGTCCAGCAAGTGCTTGACGAGCACTACCTAATTGTCCAGCACCACCAAAGCCGGCTTGTTGTGCGGCTAAGTTTTGTTGGTATTGTGCTTGTGCTGGATACATTGATGCTTGTAATTGTTGTGCTTCATATTGTGGACTATATAAATTTTCTAATCCACTAATACCTGTACGCAATGCACTTTCACCTGTACCACCCAAAGTATTTTGTGCTTGTGCGGCTGTACCTGCTAGATTTTGTGCGGCATTAGTAACGCCAGTAGCGGTAGTGTTGTAAAGATTAGTTGCACCTTGTACTGCCTGCTGATATGCAGGACCAACTGTACCTGTATATAGGCCAGTTTGTGCCGCAATCATTGCGTTTTGTTCTGGGCTTAAACTTGGTATTGATGTGGTTGTACCACCTGATTTTCCACCGCTCATTTGTTATCTCCGAATTTATTCATATAGTGTATTTAACCCTTATTAAGGATGGCCCGGAATACCCTCTGGGGCTCCGCCGGCTAATCCTGTTGTTGTTTTTAATTCATCTGGTATGTAATCAAATGGACTCAATGTTGGTCCACCGAAAGTTGGTGCAATTGGTGCAATTGGTGTTATTCCGCCTGTCATTTCTGCTGGCGGTGGTGGAACATATGGTTGCACAGCCTGCGGAAGCGGTTGTGGTGCGTGACCAAAGCCTGCTTCATATTGTGGCGATCCTACTGTGTTTTGTACAAATTGTGGAATGTCTAAATGTTCCGTGCCACCAACAGCACTAGTGGCTGTGCCCCAAGGTTGTTCTGGAGCCGTTGGTACGTTATTCCATTGCTGACCAATATTTTGTGTGCCTGCTAAAGGTTGATGTAATCCCCAATAATATTGTGCTTGATCTGGTGAGGTATCCGCGGTATAATGCGGAGTAACTTGACCCATTAGTAATCCAGGATTGACACCTGGATATTTTGTTTCTGGAGCCGAACCCCATTGCCAAGGACTTTCTCCAGCATATCCACCGTGAACAACATTTGGAGCCATTGGATGGATTAAACTTGGCAATATTAAACCAGCGGCAACAGCGGCTGCATATTGACCATAATCACTAAGACCTGCTTTTAAACTTGTAAAATAATCTGCGGCTGTGGCACCTGCTCCAGGACCAAATCCAGCCTCAATAGCATTGCCAAATGTTTCTGGATCACTAAATCCAGCATCAGTCATTGCTGTAAACATTTCATCAGCATTGGCATAACCGCCTTTGAGGCCTACTTGGTATTGTGCATTGTCGGCGTAACCTAAATTACTTGCTGTTTCCCAATCAGCGGCATTAGCATAACCACCTAACTGACCTGCCGAATAATCACTGGCTGTTTTATAACCTAAATTAGTTGCTGTGTCATATGTGCTGGCATCTGTAAAACCAGCGTTTAATGCTGTGTTGTATGTGCCAGTATTGCTAAAGCCGGCATTGGTTGCCGCCTGTTGATAACCTTCTAACGTATTAAATCCGTGGGACGTGGCTTCGGTGTATTCAGCGGCATTGGCGAAGCCTCCGGCTTCTCCTGCGGCATATTCGCCTGCACTGGTATAACCTAATCCTGATGCTGTTGAGTATTCACCTGCTGTGGTAAATCCTTTTAAAGTAGCATCGGCATATTCACTAGCGTTGGTAAATCCATTTAAAGTAGCGTTGGCATATTCACTAGCATTAGTAAAGCCAGCATTAGTAGCGTTGGCGTATTCTGTTGCGTTAGTAAATCCATTTTCTAA
>JGI24890J29729_1001332_pt1 | contig 11416 bp, 20 predicted proteins | sample FreactcultureFD7_FD_29729 | JGI IMG/M metagenome (IMG submission 29729)
ATAAACAGTTCAGTAATTATCCGCTTATGTGCTTTCTGCGATTACTACTGACACCCAATCAGCGAATTGGCATTAGTGGTAATCGTGGTGAATACATAACAACGAAAGGCAATAAATAAATGAAAAACACATACCAAATCGGTGATCTATACACATCGACTAAAACTGCGGTAACAGGCATCATCAAAGAGATCGAAATTGTTAAACCAGATCTTGTCCGTATCCGTATAAATGTATCTGGCGTTGATCGCTGGACTACATGGACTCCTAATAACTAACTAATACCGAAAATAAATTGGAGAAAAATAAAAATGAAACTACAAACATTCGCAAACGATCAAGGCGAAATTGTCGCTACTGGTCGCATCACTCCTTCATTCATCGATCTAGTGCTGAAAGACGGCACACGCTATTACTCAACATTCACAATCGACTTCATGAAGAACCTCAACATCGCAAAGGTGGTAAACAATGAGAACTAAAAATTACTATCGCATTCGCCTACTGGTGCGAATTGCATTCTGGTCAACATTATTAATCGGTATCACTTACATAGTCGGTCACATTAATTGGGTGGGCGATCATTACTGTTGGGGTTCATTCGATAAGTGTTATGGATTAAATAATTGAAATACTCAACCATTACAGGAACTCGTACTGCTAATAACAGAGCAGATCAATTCATTAAAAATAAAACAAACTTCATCGGCTCTAGTTTCATGGGGCAGGTGCAAGCACCAGATTACAGTCCAGATGACTTTAGAACTTATGGTCAGTTAGACAATAATCACATTCTTATTCTTGAAAAGGAAAAACCCGATTACATCGTCTATTCCTATTCAACTCCTATCGCTTGGTATGGAACTAACGGCTGGAACTTACCTTCTATTCGTTATTCACAATCAACATCTCGACATCAATCACTAGTTAGAAGGGCGATCTCATAATGCTATTAATTCTCTCTCTAGTTCTTGGCGCAACAGTTCTTGGTTGCGCTCTTGAAGGGTTCTGTTACAACATCGAACAAAAGGCTAAAAACGAATGACAACAATCGAAAATAAAAAACCTGCTGGCTCTCGTGCCAGCAACGGCTATGGTGAGTTCAAAGTTATTCCCTGCTCACCAGCACAGGCTCGCTTCATTCAACGATTACTTGATGAGCGAGTTCATGAGTTCCAGATCGAGAATGCATCTCTTATTAATAAAAAGCACGCATCTCGTATCATCGAACAATTACTGNCTTGTCCTAAAAAGCCAACTGCATTCAATCCTGCTAGTGACAAACAGGTTGCATTCATCGCTTCACTCATTGAAACAAAAGCGACAGGCTATTTAACAGTCAATCGCTATCTCATNGAGTCAAAGGTGAAAACAACTAATGAGTTAGATCGTGACATCGCTCGTAAATTGATTACACATCTAACTGCTCTTCCAGATAAGCCACAACCAATTCTTGCAACAGTCGGTGCTTATAAAAAAGACGGCATCTATTACTCAGTTCGTAAAGTGCGTGATAGTGATGCGCTCTATGCGTTGGAGTATCTGCCAGATACAAAAGAATGGCAGAAGAACAGATCAATTCTTCGTCAGTTACTTCCAGAAGAACGCCTGACATTATCTGATGCATCTGCATTTGGTGTTGCAACAGGTACATGCGTTCATTGTGGTCGCACATTAACTTTGCAAAAGTCAGTAGTCGCTGGCATGGGCAAGTGGTGTGCTTCTCATTACAACTAAATAAGAAATAAGTTTCTGTTAGCACTATCCGATCGTGGTCGGTGGTAATTCCTGAAAAGAACTTCGGTGACTATTGCTGGAGTTCGTTCTTTCTCCTTAGTAATAACGAGTTAAAGCAGGTGACCAATAGTGATCAAAAAGAGGTCTGGAATAGACGGCGATCTCGTGCGCTTCCGATAGTGCTAACAGAATGCTCCACAAAACAACAATCACCTAGAGAAACGGAAAACAATACGAAATGACAACAGATAATCAATTCCTAACAGCAGTTAGTAACAATCAGTACTACACACGATCATTCGCTGGAATTAATGAAGTGGCGATCGCTGACTGTGCAGTAAAAAACAAACTCAACATACTTACATTCGGTCATTCAGGAACAGGTAAAACATCGTTCGCTGAATACTATGCAGAACTTCGTGGTTGGAAGTACACAAACATTCCTTCTAACGACTCTCTCTCTTCACCAGAGATACAAGGCAACATGNTCTTTGATCAAGAACTNAATCAATGGGTCTGGGTNAACTCTCCATTCGTTGATGTAATTCAAAATGGTGGAGTTCTAAACATCGGTGAAATTGTCCATGCATCTAANAGTGTGAAGAACTTTCTTGTATCACTTCTAGATCATCGCCGTTATGTAACTCTTACATCTCACAAGGGCGAAGTTATAAAGGGGCATGATGATCTTCTAATCATCGCTGACTTCAACCCAAACTATCGTGGTGCAACTCCACTTCCAGAACANATCGCTGATCGCTTCCCGATCAAACTGCATTATGACTATGATCGCAAACTTGAAGAGAAGTATGTGTCTTCTAGTGCGCTTCTAGATCTTGCATTCGGTATGCGTTCAACTTCTATCGGACAGTACGAGTCATCAGATCGTTCGACTGTATTCGAAACTCCAATTACAGGTCGCATGCTAAAAACATTCGAACTAATTGCTAAGGAATTGTCATTCGATCTTGCTTGCGAGATCTTCACTAACAATTTCTCACCAGAAGAGCGACCAGCAGTAAAAATGCTTATGGAAGGTGCTTCATTCAACATCAAGGAAGATCTTGGTATTGATACAGAAAGTATTGCAACCGAACTAGCAAACGCTTAGGAGTTTAAGTGAGCGCATTAGAACAGTACGAACAGATACTCATGGGCTTTGACCCAGATAAATCAAGAGAAGAAGAAGAGAAGCGGTTGCGTATTGATCGCTTCTCTCAATTCTTTAACCGAGTTAATTCTGCATTCGCATTCCGCAAGGTAACTGTGAAGGTGGAGAACTCAACTCTTGGTGCGCCAGCATGGTCTAGTGCTAGTGAAGTGACATTCAATTCAAAGATGCTTGGCGATCTCAAAGATGCAAAAGAGATCGCTGGCATTAAAGGATTAAATCTTCACGAACTATCACACATTCTCTACACACCACGAGCAGGTTCAGAACTTGTTGACTGGGTTGTTGAACAAGATTATTGGCAAGCATTCAACGCTTTGGAAGATTGCAGAATTGAACGACTGTTCACTACTCGCTTTCCTTCAAGTGTTAAATGGTTTACTTCAACTATTCTTATTCACTTTGTAGATAATCCAGATACATTTAAGAACTCTTATCCATTACTTCGTGGTCGTAGATACCTGCCTGTTGAATTGCGTGCTAGATCTCGTAATGAGTATCCAGAGCAAAACAACATTCCAGAGATATGCGACATCGTTGATCAGTATCGCTCTCTTACATTCCCTGCTGATACTGAAAAAGGAAAAGAACTCATAGAACGCTTCATGGCGGTTCTTCCAAAGGGCGGTGGCTCTGGTCATGGCTCTGGCTCTGGTGAGGGCGTAGAAGTAACTCTGCGACCTGCTGGTGCTGGTGAAAAGGGTGATGTAACGATCGCTATTCGTGACCCATTCGGTCATGGTCAACGACCTAATGAAGAGTTTGAGTCATCTATCGACTCTCGACCACAACCTGCAAAACAACAGAAGCAAACTATTGATCGTGCTAACAAGAGCGATCAAAAAGATGATGCTGATCTTGCAGATCAACTACAAAATAGTTCTGATGCAAATAATAAATCTAATTCAAAAGATAATTCTTCAAGTGATGCTGGTAATGAGATCGCAGATCTTATTGCTACAACTCTTCAAGACATTCTTGATGATTATGAAAATGCAAAAGAACTTAATGAGATCATTCGACAGATTGGTGGGTTGCCTTCTCTTCAATCCAACAATTCACAAGAGCCAGAGTTAAATCGTTACAACGGATTAACTCCTGATCTTAAAACTGTTGAAGCATCGGTCGCATTCGCTCGTGAGTTAGAGCGATTGAAAGCACAGTATGACCCTGCATGGGAATGCCAAGAGCCAAGTGGTCGATTAAATGTCGCTCGCTTACTTCGTGGTGATGATCATGAGTCAATCTTTGATCAATGGAATGAGGGTGTTGCAGATGCAACAGAGATCTCATGCGTGGTCATTCTTGATAACTCTGGTTCTATGTCAGGTTCAAAGGCTTCTAGTGCATACAAATCTATGTATGCAATTAAGAAGGCTCTTGATCGCATCGGTGCTGAAACAACTGTTATGACATTCAACTCCGAAACTAAAACTCTGTATCGTTCAACAGATAAAGCAACGAATGTAATTCGTGATGCTGGTGCTGGTGGCGGTACTGATGCAACAGAAGCAATACGCAGAGCAACTAAGTTACTTGCTGAAACTGAAAAGCCTGTGCGTATCTTCTTTGCAATTACTGACGGAGAATGGGAACAAAATAATGAGAATGAAGATGCTATTGAACGCATGGCTCGTGCTGGTGTTCTAACTGCATTCGCATTCATTCCAGACGGCGGTTATGAAGTAGAACTAAATCGTGACAAAACTCATCGTTGCGAGATTGGTGCAGTAATTCATAATCCATTAGATCTGATTAACATGGCTCGATCAATTACAAAGTATGCGATCAATAGACGGCTGGTTAATCGCTAGGTGTCACTCTCTAGGTGACAAGGTGGGGCGCATCAGGGCGGTGCGCTCCACTCATTAACAATTAAAATCAAAAGGAGAATAAATAAATGAAATCAACTGATCTTAAAGTCGGTGTTGAGTATGCAGTAATTCCTTCATGGGATTATTCATCGGCTGATAAAAAGAACCCAGATCTAGTAAATAGAACTCATGTAGCAAAGGCTGAATTAGTTAGTCTGGATAAGTATGAGTATGCGGTGTTTCGCTTTGACTCACCAAACAATCCAAACTTTCAACCTGCACAGAAGGGCGCACGCTCTGTTGGTTACCTAGTTAAATCTGATCAATGGTCAAAGGTAGGTGACCCAGAAACTTATTGGCTGGCTCGACCACAGGACATCGTTGCTGAATACGCAGGTCTTGAAACTCGTTGGTCAGTACAAGAGCGTGAAGAGAAAGAACGCCAAGCCAAAGAGAACGCAGAGCGTGAAGCAAAAGAGCAGAAGCGCAAAGATGCATACCTCAATGAGCAACGCAAACTAGATACAGTCATGCTCGCTCTTAAATCAGTAATTGGTGATCGTGCATCGGGTATAAAGGGAGAACTTAATAATAGAAATGTAAATGGTGAGTATCTTCCATTTGCAGAGTTCACTCTTGATGCACGCACTATGCAAGTGATGATCGAGAAAGTTCTAGAAGCAAGAGAGGCGGTTGCATAATGACAACAGGTTCATTCTATTTACAACGAGTTAATCACTATCTTGAAAATAATGGTAACGATAAAGTGGGCGTTACCTATCAAGGTCGTTGGCTTGGTAATAAATACTTTGCATCGTATAACCAGATAACTTTGACAGAAGTTTCTAAACATGAGATTGAGTACAAGGGTTATCAGATTATAGTCATTGGTTGGCATCGTGAGTTCCAGACAATCTTTAACATGATTGGTGAACCTGTTAGTCGTGATCTTCCAGATGATGAGATCGGGAGTTTAGGTGAGAAGGGTTATTCATCTATTTACACTTCTTATGTCTGGAAGATTGGTACTGACTACGATCAATACTTAACTATTGATTGGCTTTCACGCTACACAGTCTTTTGTGGTGGAACATCTGGCTCTGAAAAAACAACTATTAATAATGCAAAGAAGAGGGTTGACATCATGGTTGGATTAGAAAAATGCCGAGATGTAATAACTCGTAACGCATCAGTAATGATTGAGTGTCTTAGAACTGATGCAGTCAATCCTTATAACGCACTAGTAGGTGATGAGCCATTTATTCAGGCGCATGGTCGCTTGCGTAAAGGCATAATTATTTCTACAACAGGATCTCGGTTTATCGTGGGGTATTCAACTCCTAGTAACACCAGAGATCTCAAATACAAAACACTTCCATTATCTAGATTGTGGGTATCACCATGAAAGTAGCGGAGTTACTTCGATGACTAGATGTAATGCGTGTGGTTGCACGATGACACTACAAGATAACCCAGAGTGGAATGACTCGGTAGATCGTCAATGTATCTACGCACCAAGTCGGTGTGAGGACTGTTGCAAGTGTGGGGGTCACAACTGATGCGAGTAAAACAATTAATTGCAGATCTACAAGAACTCAATCCAGATGATGAAATCATCGTTGCATACTGGGGCAGAGATACTGCTGACAACTATGTAGAGGGTCGCACACCACTAACAGAGGAACAATGGAGTGAGATCGTAGATGCAGTAGGCACAGAGAACATTCAATTCGAAGAGGTAGGTGATCTCATAGAGCAACTTGCTTATGAGAAAACAGACTCATTAGAGGGTGAAGATGCATAGCAAACTGTGTACTAAATGCAGAGTAATAAAAGATCTCAATTTCTTTCACGATAACCCAACAGGCAAGAGGGGCAAAGACTCTTACTGCAAATCTTGTCGGTTGGTTTACGCCAGAAATAGATACAAAAACTCACGCATGGACATTAAAGAGATTGTGTTTCAACATCTACTTAATAACCCATGTATTGAGTGTGGTGAAACTGATGTATTGAAATTAGAGTTTGATCACCACACAAGTAAAAACTTTAATCTTGGCAAGATGACTGTTGGCAAAAGAAAAAGTGCCGATGATATTAAAGCCGAGATCTCTAAGTGCCATGTGCGTTGTGCTTCATGCCATAAAGCAAAGACCCACAAGGAACAGAACACTTGGAAATACCGAATGACTATGGAAAGGAAACTTCATAATGGATAAAGATCTTCAAGTATTACGAAACAGGGCAGTATCAAGGGCTAAACAAAGATTAGCAATTACTCATACAACTGAATATCGAGAATTACTAATTGAAGAGTGCTACAAATTAGGTATATCTGCACCACGAGAGCATGTAAGCACTACCAGCAACAAAGAACTTTCTGATGAAATAGAAAGATTAAAAAGGTTACTTGAGCATACTCGTTTAACGGGTAAGGCTTTGGAATGTGCATTCTGCGGTTGGGATAAGGTAGATGATCTTACTCAAGGTGCTGATTTGGTATACAGATGCTCTGTGCATATTTGCGAAGTATGTAGGTATGAAGGTTATGCAAGAGAAAATGAAAAAATCTTGTGTGATACTCATGCAGAACTTAATTACAAAGAAGATCAGTATGAAAAGCCAAAAAATGATTGATCTCTATCTCAACACCAATAACGGCAAATGGGTAATTCATGCGATTGAAATAAGTGCAAACTAATTAACCTTGTCGATTAGGGGTTAACACAGTTATTTACAGGTTCATTCATTCCCTGTTCTCCTTACTGTGAAGGGCATTCATGACAACTAGCGTTGAGTTTAACCTTTCCGTCACGCTAGGTAGAGATGTACCTGCCCCTAATCGCTTCCAACTATCAGATCGGAGCATTACATGACACCATACATCGAGATCATCGAAGCAGAAATAAAGTTTGATAGAAAAGAAACTGAAATAGTCTTGTTTGGAGTTATTCCCGAAGATTATTCAGGGCTTACATCTGACTTAGACATTGATGATCAAATCTTTTATTGGCTTACAAAGAATGAAGCACATTCATTCGTTGCAGGATTTACCAATGGTGATTGGATAGTAGTAGAGGTGTGCGATTAGTTTCGACACCATTGATCTATTCTTCAATACCAATAACGGCAAGTGGGTAGTTCATGCCACCAACTGTTCATGCAAGCGCACTCGCCAAGATCAAGATCTTGATTTTACAGGTCGGTTTAATTCGTTGAAAGATGCCCAGAAGGTCTGGGAGCAACGCAACGAATGTGGGGCAAGCGAGCATGTATGCACACAACTAACTAGTCCATAATGGCTTACAACTATCAGAAAGGATTAAAATGTTTACAGATCAAGAAATTAGATTAATTATTGCTATGCGAAATACAGGTAGCAGTCTGGAAGATGTAGCACGCCTGTTTAACACAGATCGTCTAACTATTAGACAAACAGAAAGTAAGTTCTATCGATCACAAAGGGAGAATGCTAATGCGGTTCAATAAAACAAAAGTTAGTCCAGCACAACTATCAGAAGAGATCGAACTAGAACTTAGAGGTCGTATTACTGTGTTAGAAGAGAAGGTAGATGCGCTAGGTGGGCTTCTACTGGCTACTCAGCACTTGCTAGTAGAGGTACTAGACACGAGAGGTGAGTAAACATGTATGACGATCTATTTGACTCATCGCTATTTGATGAAGAGTTCGATAGCGAACCAGAATGTAATTGTGAGTGTGGTTGCACAGTTCCAATTCAAGGACAATGTGTTGACTGTTCAGAAGATAGTGGTCACCAGAACAATAACGGGTTATCGAAATACGACAGCCTCAACGAAGCAACTATTAAACGCTTAGAAAAGAGATCTAATGGTTAACAGAGAAGAAGAAATTAACATGATGAAAATGGTGAACTTTGCTAATGAGTTCCTACGAGTAGCCCATGACATTAAGAAAGAGTCAGATCGCCCTGATCAGTTACCAGAAGAGGTGCAGGAGTATCTGGCTAATAAGCAATTAGACGATCTCATCAAGGAAGATGATCTAGAGCCAGAGATGCTTGTCTGGGGCTTGGTAAACATAATTGAGATCTTAATTAAATACTCTCAACTAGACCCTTCCGAACTACATTCAATAATTGCAAAGTTTATAGAGATGAAAAAAGATGAACTCAATGGATAGGTTCGACATAACTGGCGCACCATGTCAGTCTGGTGTTGACCCAGAGATCTTCTTTCCAGACTCAACTGATCTTGAAACTACAAAGCAAGCAAAGAAACTTTGCAAAACTTGTAGCAAATTAGATGAGTGTCTTACCTTTGCCATTAAAACTAATTCAGTAGGTGTGTGGGGTGGTATGACACTAGAAGAACGAAAACTCTATGTAAGAAAACAGACAAGGAGAAGTCGTGCAATTAAACCGAAAGAGAGTGCAATTAATTGAAAGACTGGCTAACTCGTACAGACATCGCAAACTTAACAGGTTTGAAGATAGACACGATCGACAAGTATCAAAGGCGCAACACCCTTCCAGAGCCAGAGCAGTACATAGGGAGAACTCCAGTTTGGAAAAAACAAACGATAGATAAATGGATTGCATTCAGAAAAAAAAATAGAAACAGATAAGTAACTTTATTTAATTATAAAAAGTTACTTCAAAGCACATAAGCGGATTACTCCCCACATGGTCACTATGAAGTTTTATAGCCCCAGATCAGTCTTTGGTCTGGGGCTTTAATTTGACCTAAAAGTTACTGGTGAGTAACCTTACTCATCAGTAACATAGAGCCGAAAGGGGGCTTGAATGTACGCAGTCAAACGGGGCGATCGCTGGACAGGCTATTATCGCAAGGGCGGTAAGCGGTTCTCTGCTGGCACATACGCCACCGAACATGAAGCCAAGTACCACGCACTTAGGGCAGAACAGAGCGACTCACAGACCCCTTCTAAGGCTAATTTGAGCCTTTCTAGATACCTAGAAAATTGGCTGGAAACCACAGATCTATTGCCCATAACTAAGAAGGGCTATTCATCGGTTCTGACTAGGTTCGTCATTCCAGAGATCGGAGATCTCAAAGTAACTTCTATCTCCCGTAGCACCATTTCAAAGTTACTTATCGACCTAAGAGCCAGAGGGGTGGGGCAAGCCACTCTGGGTCAGATCAAAGCCTCTCTGGGGTCAGCATTTAGTCATCTGGTCATGGTAGGTGAGGTCGAAGTCAATCCGACTCATGGGTTGAAGGTCAGGGTTCGTCATGCAGATCTAGACTCTGTATTAGAGCCAGAAGAGTTCAAAGAGATTGTTAAGCATTTACCAAATAAAGAAACAAAACTCTTTGCCCAATTCCTAGTGGCTAGTGGGTGTCGCTTTGGAGAAGCCACAGAACTCAGGGTCAAAGACATCAATTTCAAGACAGGTGAGATCTTTGTCCAGAGAAGAGCAAGCGATCTAGGCAAAAGCCATACCAAAAGGTTCTTAGTCGTAGATGCTACAAAGTCAGGGCAAAAGCGTAGTTTTGTTATCAGTAAAGCCCTATTACAAGAGATTTCAAGCCATGTCAGCACCAAAGCCATATCAAAAGATGATCTGCTCTTCCCAAGATCTATTGTATTAACGGCAGGTAAACTAGAACCTTCTCGTAGCACAAAGCCCTCTCGACCATTTGAGAAAGGCGGAAGAAAGTTCGAGCATGGAACGCTCTCGGCTTACACTCATGGAGAGTGCAGGTGCGGTGAATGCAAAGAGGTAATGCGAAAGCATCACCAAAAGGCAAAGCCATACCAGAAGCAAAGGCGGTTCATCGACCAAACGAGTCACTTGCCACGAGATGTATGGAGAAAGATCTGGAACAAAGCAATAGCCAAATCAGGAATTGGTTGGTATCCAAGAACTCACGATCTTAGGCACGCTAACGCTACGCAGTTACTCAAAAACGGCGTAGATGTGCATGAGGTGAAGGAGCGACTAGGTCACCAGTCAATTAAAACTACGGAGCGGTATTTACACCGACTTCGCAACCAGCAGTCAAAGGCAGGTGAGATCGCCAATGACTTCTTGGAGTGATGAAACTATGAAAGCAGTATCAAAAGTAAGACTGATCTTCGGGTCTATCTCGATGTCAGTAGTTCTAACAGCAGGGTTCTTGGGTCTGGCAACGCCAGCCATAGCCCCTAGCAAAGCCGAAGCAAAAGCCTTAGTTCTAAGGCAGTATGCCAATGCCACCCGACTATCGGACAAGGACTTGGTAGGACTGCTACAAGCAACAGGGTTCAAGGGTCAGTCCTTGAAGTATGCGTGGGCTATTGCTAAAAAAGAGTCACATGGTAGACCTCTTGCCTATAACGGAAACAGCAGNACTGGAGATAACTCCTTTGGGTTATTTCAAGTCAACATGCTTGGTTCAATGGGCGAAAATAGAAGGTCGCAATTCGGTTTAAGTTCAAACGCCGAACTGTTGAACCCTGTGGTCAATGCCCAAGTTGCTTATGACATGAGCAAAGGTGGCAAAGACTGGAGTGCGTGGAAGGGAACTCATCAAGCCATAGTTCAAGAATGGCTTACTAAGTACCCATACAAGTCAACAACAAAGGCACACAAAGCAAAAGCAGTATCAAAAGCAATACCAAAAGCAGTACATCGGTCTAAAAGCAAAGCCTTATCAAAAGGCACAGCACAAGCATAAGCAATACGAGAAGCCCCTCAGAAATGGGGGG
>JGI24890J29729_1001333_pt1 | contig 11401 bp, 14 predicted proteins | sample FreactcultureFD7_FD_29729 | JGI IMG/M metagenome (IMG submission 29729)
CGAGCACCCAGCCCCAATCAACGAAACGATACACATAAGAAAGTTTTTTAACGGACGTTGTTAACCCATTACCGGATGGTTTCGGCCAGATATAATTTACAAAGCCTTCGTGCGTAGGCGAACCGCTCACCTCCACCGCTGCCTGGAAAAGATTTTGACTTTTACCCATCGCACAATTGAACTTGGGATCGTCAAGAATTTTCCCATTCAGATCAGGTACCGTCGGATGCATGATCATGCGGGGATAGGGGCGAAGCGTATCGTTGATCCAGATATAACCCGTTTTATTGTCAAAACGCATGGCCTCAATATCCTGTATGGCGAGGTGTTGCGCCTCCGTTAAACTAAGTTTCTTATCGCTTACCATTTTTGCTCTTTTCTCAATGGCTGCCACGGCAATATCCATAATGCTTTTAAGCCGGTGGCCATAGAATTTCTCCAGGTATTCCTTATTTTCAATGGATTTGTAGCTGGACTCGACCGATTGGTAGGCCATGTCGATGTAGTCTTTTAAGGTAGTATTTACTTTCTTCATTTCATCCTGACGATAACTTTCCAGGTCTGCTTTTCCTCTTTTTACAATTATAAAAATGGAAAGACTGGCAAAAAATAATACCGTAATTACCAGGATCGAGATCGTTAAAATAAGAAGCTGCCAGCGTATGCTCAGTTTCATGTTATTGTCTTTAGGGAGACTAAAGTTAAAGTAGTTAAATTCTTTTAATTGCGCTAGAAAATAGTTCAAAGTTCCATGTTCAAGGAATCAATTCTTGTTTATGGCTTGAAGAAANATTTTCTGAACCGCTTTAATTCCGAAGTTGAACGAAGTTAACCGTTAATAGTATTGACGCACCATTAACTTTAACGGTTAACGGTTAACTTCCTTCCAAAATCTGGAACATGCCAAAGTAGGATTAATTTAACCTGACACTATTATTAAACACAGCAAGTTTCGGATTTTGGAGGTATTTTGATCGGCTACCTTTGTAGTATAAAATTTTAAGAAAATGACCGAGCAGGAGAATATCAATTACAATCGTATTGCGGAGGCAATCGAATATATCAAAAAGAACTTCAAGGATCAACCTTCATTGGATGAAGTTGCGGAAAAGGTGCACCTGAGCCCATTTCACTTTCAACGAATATTTACAGAATGGGCCGGCACAAGTCCTAAAAAATTTTTACAATATATCAGCGTAGAACATGCTAAGAAATTACTCAGCACAAAACAGGCTACACTGTTCGATGTGAGTCATGAAACCGGTCTTTCCGGCACAAGCCGTCTTCATGATTTGTTTATCAATATCGAAGGTATGACGCCTGCAGAATATAAAAATGGCGGAAAAGAGCTCTCCATCCATTACAGTTTTGCTGAAAGTCCCTTTGGTAATCTCATCGTAGCATCAACCGGGAAGGGAATATGTTTCATGGCATTCAATGATGATGAACAAACGGCATTCGAAGAATTGAAGAATAAATTTCCACACGCTACATTCAGCAGAAAGCTCGATATGATCCAGCAAAACGCGTTGTTTATTTTCCAAAACGACTGGCGTAAACTGAACAAAATTAAGCTGCACCTAAAGGGAACTGATTTTCAGTTGAAAGTTTGGGAAGCCTTGTTAAAAATTCCAATGGGGAGGCTCTCCACGTATGGAGCCATTGCGGGCGAGATCGGAAATCCGAATGCATCCAGGGCCGTGGGAACTGCTATTGGAAGCAATCCCGTAGCATTTCTTATTCCTTGCCACCGGGTGATACAGTCAACTGGAATTTTCGGGGGGTATATGTGGGGTGCCACCCGTAAGACAGCCATCATCGGGTGGGAATCGGCAAAGACGGATTCGGCGATATAGATCTTGTGTTATGGCAGATACTGTATTAATGAAATTGGAAGCGGCTGCCTGGCAGACCCTTACCGGCGAACTTCATGAAAAGGGTTACACTATTTTTTCAGAATTGCTAACGGACAACCAATGTGAAGAACTAAAAGAAAACTACGACCGGGAGAAAAGTTATCGCAAGACTGTTGTGATGGAGCGCTATCGGTTCGGCGTGGGAGAGTATAAGTATTTTGATTATCCATTGCCTCCGTTAATTCAACTGATACGGCAACACGTATATCCTAAGCTTGTGCCGGTGGCCAATGCCTGGATGGAGGCTTTGCACCTGGACACACATTTCCCTTTTCTGCACGATGATTTATTAAAAGACTGTAGCGACCATAATCAGCATAAGGCAACGGTATTGATTCTGAAATATGGTAAAGGCGGTTACAACACGCTTCATCAGGACTTATACGGTGCTGTCTATTTTCCGCTGCAAGCCGTTTTGTTTTTGAATGAACCCGGCCAGGATTATTCAGGAGGGGAGTTCGTCATGACCCAGCAAGTTCCGCGGGCACAATCCAAAGCGATCGTACTGAAACCACGAAAAGGAGATATGCTTTTGTTTACAACGAATTTCCGGCCGGTAAAAGGTGCTAAAGGGTATTATCGCGTCAGCATGAGGCACGGCGTAAGTGAAGTTCTCGATGGCCAACGATACACCTTGGGAATAATATTCCATGATGCAATAAGCTAGTATGCAAAAAGATGAGGCCTTTATGGAATTTCCGTAAAGGTATCGCCCTCACGTATATCGCCCGTATCAAACCCTTTCTTAAACCAATACATGCGCTGTTTGGAAGTTCCGTGTGTAAAAGCATCGGGTACTACGTAGCCTTGTGATTCTTTTTGAAGACGATCATCGCCGATAGCATTTGCGGCATGGAGCGCCTCTTCAATATCACCTTCTTCCAGAATAGCTTCTCCGCTTTTTGTTTTTCTGTTCTTCATATGATTAGCCCACACACCGGCCAGAAAGTCGGCTTGCAGTTCAAGTTTTACGGATAACTTGTTTATTTCCTCCTGTGAAAGGTTTCCACGCTGCGCGTCTACTTTATCGGTAATGCCAAGAAGATGCTGAACGTGATGCCCTACTTCATGCGCGATGACATAGGCCATCGCAAAATCGCCTGTAACACCAAAGCGCTGGTTCAACTCATCGTAAAAGCTGAGATCGATGTATACTTTTGAATCTTGCGGACAATAAAAAGGGCCACTGGCGGCGCTGGCAAATCCGCACCCGGAATCAATGCTTTCTCTGAACACATCCAGTTTTGGATCTTCATAGGTCTTGCCGTCCGCTTCGAATACCTGAGACCAGACATCCTCCGTGTCGGCCAGTACAACGCTTACAAATTGCATTTCTCTGTCTTCTTCAGGCGAAGAGTTTACCTGCCCGGAGGTGGTAGAGTCATATTGATCACTGGCCGTGTTAACGAAGGCAGAGGGGTCTTTTCCCAGTAAAAGACTGATGACCAGAATGACGATTCCTCCAACACCACCAAGGGCCACCTTTCCACCACCACTCATACCACGACGGTCTTCAACATTGCCGCTTTGTCTTTCCCCGAACCAACGCATGTTTTAATTATTAAATGAAACAGAATGGAAAACAGTAACAAGACAAATAAAATTTTATTTGTCTTGTTACTTAAAAATGGATCAGGCTTTTTTCCCGGTGAAGACAACGACAACGCCTGCCACCAGTATAATCCCGCCGACGATCGGAGACCAATTAACAGGTGTCTTCTTGTCTTTGTTTATTTCGACAGGGCCTAAGTCGACCACTTTCTTTTTTGTAATAACATTAAAGCCGGTGAAGATCATCATGAGTGCACCGATTACGATTAAAACGATTCCTACGTTTTTCATATGTATAGTTGGGTTAGTATGAATTGATTAGTGTGAAATATTTTCTACAACTTTTTAAAAATTTTTAAATTGATTGTTATGTAACAGCCTCAAGGCTTAAATCTGGTTACTGGTTCATGTTGAAAATCTTTTTAAAGATCAGTTATACAAGGAGCATACCACAGCGGTTGATCATAAGAAATCCAAAAACATTTAGTAATTTAAATCTGTAGAAATCTACTCTGTACGGATCGACGCAGTAGAACTAATAATTTAACTACTTTATAACTATGAAATTACGTATTTGTCTTGTTTCTATTTTTTCATTCGTGTTCGTACCATCGTTGGTAACGGCTCAGAATCCTTACCTGGGATCCGTTACCGTTTTTTCCGAGGAGGGCGAAAACTTTACACTTTATCTGAACGGAGATCGTAAAAATGGCGCACCCGCATCAAAAGTTGTAGTCGATAATGTAACCGAAGTGCCGGTATCTTTTCGCATCACATTCGAGAATGCCTCTATTCCGGAAGTGAAGAAATCTGGATTCAGGGGAGGAAAAGATTGTACGTATGCGGTACAGAAGAATAAGAAAGGCGAACATGTTTTAAGGATCAAAGGTTGTACCGATCCTTTCCCGGAAGGGGCCAGCAGCCAAATGCCTCCTTCCAATAACAATAGCTACTCGTCGGTTGAGTCTACCGTCACGGCTACACCACCGGCGCAATTATCAGCCACCTATGTCGATGGAACGATTACGATCAATGATGGAAGAACGTTAACGATTACAAAAGTTAAGGCAAATGGAATGACCTATCCGCGCGTGTTGATGAACGCACCGGCAAATGCAACGGCTACGATTACATACGATGACAACACTGAAAAATACACTAGTGAGATCCCTTTTAAATATGAAGTGAAAGATTTTTCCAACAACAATTCATTTTTTAAACTTACGGTAGATGAAGGCGGCCCGGAGAAGACGTGGTACGTACGCCTCCAAAACAGCAATGGATATGATCTGAAAATTGACTAAAAAAAATTTAAATTGGTCAGTCAACCAGGCCAGAACTGTGAAGAACAACATTTCATTGAATATCGAACATCCCAATGCCCGGCGTATGGCTTTTTTTCTGAATCAGGTTGATGAAAACCTGGTAGAAGTTCCATTCGACTGGCAAAGTTTGAAATTAGCGGATCGTGTTGCCGGTGGAAGTAAATTCAAATCGGTCGGCAATAGTAAGCCTGTAACGATTAGCGTACTGTTGTGCGATTCCTATCAGGAGGCTAATGAAATAGCGAAAGCCAACGCTTTTCCATATGTACCTACGGCCCGGTGGAGTTTGAACGGCAATTTGCTTTACGTGGTAGAATCGCCAGACGAAAAAAAGGTGAGCTCTATTTTGAGTTTGTTTGCAGGAAAAGAGTAAGGATAATCTATATAGATCAACTTCAAATCTTAATTTTTTTCAGATTCGTCTTTACTTTGAATTTTACCATTTTAGTTATCAGGTCAAGCGGAAGCGGTTTATCTAGTGGAAATTGTACGGCGCCTTTTGAATTTTTATAGCCCGCAATCTCTTTTTTGAAAGCTTCGATTCCCGAACCTGTAGGATAAAACCCAATATGATTTTTATAGGCAGCATAGTATACCAGCACACCGTGAAATTTAAATGCCGGCATATTATAACTGATCAGTTCGTCTGCTTCCGGCGCCGCCTCTTTAATTGTTTTGTGCAATTTTTTCAGAATACGTTGTGTAGCTGCCGGAAAAGTCGAAATGTATTCGTGCACCGTTTTAAATTTTATCGAATCTGTTTTCATGACAAAATCGTTTTCGTTATTCAAACATACGCTAACATTTCGATAGGAGAAATGGGCAAAGGCGACAATAACAAGGTGTTTTACGACCGAATAAATTTCCAGTGTAAAATCTTTTGATAGAATAAAACAGATCGTTTCGGATCTGACGATTGAATTTCAAAATAACTGACAGTGTTCATACTCTTTTAGTCCTGATGATTTAGTTTTATAAAAATATTTCCGGTGATGGAGGTGATCCTCAATGTATTATTTTCTTCATGGAAATATATATTGTCCAGTTCTATTTTAGTATTCATATTTTCGTTATGTCCCATCAAGATCATATCTGCTTCGGGTATTACGGGTTGATGTCCGTATTGTTTTTGCAAATGCTGAATTAATTTGTCCATCGCATAAGAAATGGTGTCTCTATCGCTGATAAGGTAAAATTTGTCCTGTGGCGATTTTGGGTATCGAATTTTATAGCCCTCCTCTTTTAAATGGAAAGAATAATCCCCACTTTTTTCAGAAGTGGATCCGTAAAATTGAAACCCGACCAGGTAATCGTAATTCCGGATGTCGGTAACAGTTTTATTTTCTGATTCGGTGCCATACGAAAAATACGTATTCCGTTCTGCTTCATCTCTATAGTCATACAACAACCCCATGCTTTTCATGTAGGCTTCGGCCTCGTTCATTCGGCTCCATTTATTGTGAACAATATTGTTTGCCCGGACAATGGAATCGAGGTCTTGATCATACCAATCACGCAGTGATGCAAACCCATGATGATTATCCAGGTAGTCAAGGATCGACTTCACTTCATTATGCAAGGAGTCGTTCAGAACACCTTCGTTTGTATCATTCTTGTTAAGAGCATATAACTCCGGCAGACTGTCTTTTCGCCATTGGACCTCTTGCTGTATTTTTCCGTCTTTCAGAATTTTTCCACTTTCGAGTATGATCTTAAGCCGGTTTACCTGGCTTCGTTCGCTTACCGAAAACATTCCCCAATAGCCAAACGATACAAGGGATAGAATAATGACAAGCGATACCGGAACAAATTTTATATTATTTTTTCCGGCAGAAAAATAAATGCATACAATGGTCAGCCAAACACCAAGCGTTAAAATGATGTACCGGTTAATGGTGATACCGTAATCATCCAGGCGCATGCCGATCGCAATGAATAATAGAATAACCAGCGGAAACAGAATAAAGTAATAGGCTCTGGAAAATTTCCGGATCCACGTATTGCCGGGTAATGTGCCATACGGATAGATCAACAATAGCGTAAGAATTCCCAAGACAGCAACGCAGGCGACCAGGTATGAAACAAGCCCTTTGGGCCAGTTCCAGAATAGTACGATCTTGCTCATGTAGATGTACAAAATGAGCAGGTATAAAATCAGCAACGTCAACAATACATATTGAGAAAAGATCTTGATGCCTTTCGGATATTCCTGTATTTCGTCGAGCGGTTCAAATTTTTCCGGGATGCCCGAAACAAAAAACCAGGTATTAAAAAAGTATCCGATCAGAATAAAAAGATCGAGAAACAGTTCGTTATGCAGATCGATGTCAAAAAGAAAATGGAGTGATCCGAGAGCTAACGCCAGCCCGGCGTAAAGAAAACCCGAGTACAACATCGACGTCAGAAATCTCACGAACAGGATCCTGTTGTATTGCCAGAAGCCATTCAATTGTCCTTTGTTCAAAAAAGGAACAAACGCTACTAACAGGTGCACGATAATGGCGTAGAGGGTATAGCGTATGTACGGCAGTGAGGTGTTTTGTGTAGAGTCAATATCCGGAAGCGTGAAGTATAACAATGTGAGGATCACAAGACCCAAAAGATCAGCCAGTAATCCTGTTCTTTTACTGTATCCTTTGCCGCTGGTGAAAACGTCTAGACAGAAGAACAGTGCAATGCCCAATAAGGCGCACAACATAATGTTAATGAAAGGAAATATGTTAGGAAGATTATCATGATCTTCATTCAGGTAAATCCCCAATCCTGCGGCGATTGATGCGGCGATAATGGATAGTGGGAATCTTGCCAGGGATTTTCCGGCTGCCTGAACAAGGTAATGAATGGAAGGGATTTTTATCACAGAGGGAATGTTAGTTTTAAATTATGTAAGATAATTCAAACGGAAAGGAAGTACAAGAACTTTATGCAACGATGGCACTTCAAAAAAAATTCAAAGATACATAAAGAGGAAGATGTACATTGGTTTTTTTACCGAGGCTATCGACCTCCGCGATAGTGTTTTTCTAGACGCTGCAATTATGCTGCAACCGGAAATAAAAAAGATGCCATTAAAAACTGGGAGATTGCCTTGAAAAATATTCCGGAAGACCAGAAAGAAAATGCAGCAGCGTATCAGGAGGAGTTGAAGAAGTTGAAACAATAAATAAGCAGTAGACAGTAGACAATTTGCGCATCGACACATTTACTCATTATTTTCCCAAACGCCTCATACAGCGTCTTCACCTCTCCGCAGCATAACCGGCTGCTTCGGTTAATTTTTGAGCAATTGTATCACACTGATGTTGGTCGCCGGGCAGGCCGATCGCCTCTGTTTCAATTTTAAACAGTGCTGCAGAAATATCTGAGACTGAAGATCTGTTGAGGAGTAACCTGAAAATGGCTGGAATATAACTTTGATATTCGTCTCTCGGAGCATGGCTGTTTACGCCGATGGGGTCCCAGTCTTCCCACAAGATCTCGTCAACATTGTCCCAAAGTTTTTTCTGTTCGGGTGTTAGTGGCATCTGGTAAAATGCATTCTGTTTACTACAGTGTCGCAGAAAAGATATTATAAACTTTTACAGTGGACGGTGGACTGTGGATTTACCTACATGAATGTTAAGATTAGCGATGCAATGAGCAGCATCATAAAATGATACCCCGTGTTGATGCCGAATAATTTCCAGGATCTCTTTTCCCATGCAATAGCACTTAAGTCTGCCGGTACATAAAAGCCCAGCCAGGTAAAGATGGTAGAACTCATCACGTTCGCGAACTTCGACATCTCTTTGGTTCCCGGTACATAACCCCAGGCTGCAATGTTGTGCGCAAAGACGTAGGCCAGAAAAAAATTACCGATGATCATAATGATCAAACCCTTGGCCATCTCCCCACCGGTAGGTTTAATACTGGTATCAAAACCCATTTCCTTTGCCCAGGCTTTTCCGAATAAGGGTGTGTACCAGAGAAATCCAAGAATAAAGTTGGCTACCACTGCTACCAGGATAGCCGTCATGTTTATATGCATTTCTTCCATCGTATTATGTTTTGGTTAGGTCTATACTAAGGTACATAATTTTGGTAAATGTTCATTCCCCGCCGACAACCATAGTTGTTGTTTGCGCAACAGCCATGCTCTTTTCGGCATTCGGGATAACTGTATTTTATTTAAAGTCATGACTGTATGCCATAGGCTTCTTTATTTGACTTACTGGGAAACTGCATTAATCATAGACTTTTCTATCTTACAACAAAACCCATCTATTATGACGACATTAACCAATTCCGGTCTCGTGCACCAGGTTCTCACTTTTTGGAACGAAAAAGGCCTTGCGCACAATGAAGGCCTGAGCGCTGCAGTACTGGATTCCTTTGAACAAAAGCATGCAATACAATTGCCGGAATCATTTCGTCAGCTTTATCTGGCAACAGATGGAACGGAAGTAATGGACGCACATGAAATTATTTTTGATCAGCTTTTGTCGATCGATCAATCATACTTGAAGAAAGAAACAGAGTATGTTTCGATCGTTTTTGCGAGTTTCCGTTTGTGTCAGTATATGTATCAGTTGCGGCTGAAGCATGGCAATGAACAAGAGATTTATATTCTCGATTTCTTTTTTAAAGAGCTGGCATACCTGGGCAATTCGTTCGATACCTTTCTGGAAGTATACCTTCATGAACCTGCCGAGCTTACCCGGAAATTTTAATGAAGCACGTTACTTTGATAAAGCAATTTGCCTGTTTTATTAATCGACAACCGGCCTTGGAAGTATAGGATTGTAGCCTGGCTGGGTTTGGGACCCGAAACATCCCATAGCAGAATTAGTATCCGTAGAAAGTATGCTGCCAGAGTTTTTAAAAGTGTAACGGCAAAAAATTAAGGTAGCACAGGACTCTTCTCATGAATTAATAATAATTCTAAATTAATATGCATAATAAATTTTTAAACCAATTCATTTTGAATTCAAAAAATAACTGTCTTACATTTGCATCATGTTAACGCATATGACATTTCGATTCACTTACAAACCGGGCAAGGATGTTCGGTTTATGCCGCGGATTTTCAGTTGATCAAAGTATGATCATTTACTGAAAACCCGGGCCGTATCCGGGTTTTTTTATTTAACCCCGATTCAATCAAAATTAAAAATGATCGCAGGATCGTATGGAATAGCTATGCCTTGTGCAGCGTGACAGAAATTCACGGAGGAAATCCGCAGACAAAAAAGTTATTGAAAATTAAAGTGCGAAGATCATGACACAGATCAAATGGATGGAAAAGTATTTGGCGGAAGCCGAGCAAATGTTCTACAACAACCAGGTAGACGAGGGATTGGTCATGTTGAATAATCTGTTGTACGATGAGCCCGGCTATGGAAGTTTGCACAATCGCCTGGGTTGGGCATACTTGTACTATACACAAGATGCGGCGCGCGCGGAGTTGCACTTAAAAATGGCTGTTCGTTTCGACGAATCCTTTGCACCTCCTTACCAGCACCTTGGTACGCTGTACATGCGAACAGGCCGGTATAGCGAAGCAATCGCATGCCTGGAAAAAGGGTTGAATCAAGATCAACCAAACAAGGTAGCGATGCTCCAGAACATGGCGCATGTATTTGAATTGCAAGGCGCGTGGGGCAATATTCCTTTATTTCTTTATCCCCAGTTTTACAAGTAAATAACAAAAGTCAATCGTTAACAGTGTGTTTACTATTAACGATTAACTGTTACGATTAACTTTATAAACTCTTCTATCTTTTATATTTCCCGCCTCCGATGGAAACCCCCGCACGTATGGAGAGATAATTATTGGTAATCTCACCACCACCCGCCACGCTCGATTTAGGAATGAAATTATAATCGATCGTCAGGTTAAAATGACCGGCGTCCAGACCTACTCTTGGGTAAAATCCAAAAACAGTTTGCCCTGCCACATTACTATTAATATCATTGCCGTTTGATGAAGTATTGAATGTAGTAGACGCCAAGCTATAGGCTCCGCCACCAGCACCAATGAAAGGCCGCACATTCTCATGACTAAAGTAGAACTGGGCGTTAAGCGTATAGGAGAGATTTGCTGTCGCATCACCTTTTACATCATTGTTATTATTAATGCTGCTTACGCTTCGCGCAATGATGGCTGATTCCAATTTAAAACCAAGCGACACCATATCGGATGCGCGGTACGTTGGCTCCAGGTAAAGTAAAACTCCCCCGCCGCCGCCGTTTGTCTGTCCCGGTACAGCCCAACCTGCACCAATACCCACTTTGAATGGTACGAATTCACGATCTGTGGAATTATCAGTGGTTGTTGTTGTTGTACTGTATGTCTGTGTGCTGGTATTCGTTCTCGTACTGTCTTGCGCATAACCAGCAATGGCAGCAACAAACAGCATTAATGTTATTAGTGATAGATTTTTCATACGTCTTGTTTTTAATTACAGGACGCTGCTAAAAAATGATGCCATCGGTAAAACAACTGAAAAATGAAGCCGGTAGCTTAATAGGAGACTTTTCCAACATTTTTTTGCTAAGAAAATTCCTCAATAGTTAGAATAACTACTTTTAATAATGAGGTGATATCGTTTCAACAGGATCAACTTTCTC
>JGI24890J29729_1001334_pt1 | contig 11398 bp, 6 predicted proteins | sample FreactcultureFD7_FD_29729 | JGI IMG/M metagenome (IMG submission 29729)
GCTCGTTATAAAATGTCCTACATCCTTGACTTATTACAAGATCACGATGCTCAAATAGAGTCCACCAATGATCTACTGGGCTTGCGGCAATCATGTCGGCTTCTAACTTGATTGTTTGACGATAAGGGCTTGCGGCAAAACATTGCCAATCATTGGCAAACCCACCTAGGTCTCCGTAGGGTAAAGATATTACATTGTTAAACACAGGATCACTACATCTTGTAGCAGTCATTACGGATATGTTTGCATCTGGGTGCCACTGCCGTATAGACCTTGCAAGTTGTATTGCACAAGACAAATAATCAACATCATTGGCATTAACCGCAGGAATCAAATAACCACGTTCAATGAGAGTTGTCAATTATTGCTCCTAGTTGCTTTTTGCCCATGGCATGAAAATCTTGATTTTTTATCGATATCCAACGAGATTTTTTATCTGGAGTAACAAAGTCAACTCTATACTCGTCTTGTGATATTTCTGTTAAGTTATGCTCAGGTGTTAAACTGGCCAACTTCCAAGGTATACCAGGGTATGCAAGGGTATGTCCATCAATAATATTGAGAGCAATACTAAGAGCATGATCATTGCGATAAGTGTATCTCGGGTTTGCATATAAGTTCCTATAATGTGGCCAATTGTCTCGAATCATATTCATTGTATCAAATATCATTTGAGTAGTTTTATCACGTCTAAACATCATTACTGTGGCCCACCACATAGGCATGTTATAGTTTCCAAAATAGTTTAAACCTGAAAAATCGTTTATTCCTGTAATGTCGTAGGCCCAACGGTGGGCTAAAAAGTTATGTGAATTATCTAAGACTGTTCGTAACGAATCTCCAGCAACTACATAATCAACATCTAGTACCAATGTTTGGTCCCATGGCGATAGTTCATAAGCATTAGATCTATTTGTATTATGCCAGACTACATGTTCTGCATAATCACTAAAATATCTTGTGTTTTCGCTAGTAGATGGAACTAAAATAACTTTATCAAACTCAGTTGAGTTAGGCACTACATCTGTAACTAACGCAACCGGAATGTCTAAATGTCTATGTATGTTTTTAGCAGTCCATTCTGCCATATTCACATAATCTATTGTATCGTTATTGTAGGCAAATAATAATGCACCAGTTGTCATCTTTGTTGATTAAGTTTTTCGTATTCTAAGAGCCAAGCATTCATTTGTGCTTGCCAACGTTCTTGACTAAGACGCATAAGTTCTGCGGTGTCAATCTTTACTGGAGTTTCATATAAATCTAATAATACTACTTCTCCTATGCGTCCACAGGTAAAGATAGTTGAATGTAGTTCGGGTCCAGCACACCACATACCTCCGGCGTGTGCAAAAATCATTTTGGCTTGATATTTTTCTTTAAGGACTCGGCGAGCAGTAGTGTGCTCAAAACGTGTTCGAGATTGTGCAATAAGATCATCAGTATTCATATACTTATTGTACAGAAAATTTAGATAAAAGTAAAGGGTCCGAAGACCCTTTTGGTTAAATTGTGTATCCTATTATGCTACAGAAGCAGCAACAGTTGGAGTTCCCCAGCTGTTTGTCAAATAGGTAGTTGATGGTGGAATAAATCTACATACTACAGCAGGTGCAGTTCCAGGAGTACCACTATATGGCGATGCGGTATCAGTACCGCCAGAAATACCGTTTGATTTACCAGCACCAGAATACCCAGCATCAACCCATGTTGTTACAAAAGTAACTGCGGTTCCGCCGGAATTTTTAGCAGCTGTAACTTGAACATAATCTGATGTGTATGGTGATACACCTTCGAACAATTTAAACATTGTTGTTGCAGCAGCTCCAGCAGTTAAATTATACCAACCAGTTGTAGTTGCTAGTGTGTTAGGGACACCGGAGCCGCCAATGCGTGTAAATCCAGTGTAGCTTGTTGAGTTAATTGTTTGTGCGGCTCCTGCAACACGACCAGTTAAGTACAATGCTCCAACAGTTCCAATAAATGAGTTCCAATCTGGATCTTTGTCAGTACCAGTTGATGATTTACTCATATCTAAACGAATAATACCGCCGGCGTTCCAAAAATATCTTGCCTGGTCTGCACTCGGGAATGTAACTGTATGAGTAAATGTGATGGTCCATCCAGCTGTATTGGATGCGGTTGCAGCAGTTTTAGCAGTGTTGCCGGTCCAAGTTGTGCTAGTTGTACCAGAACCCACTGCATTACCACGATTGTTTGTGCAATTGGTCAAGTCTGTGTTTAACGCTGACAAAATGCTAATAGTGTTTCCAGCAGTAGGTGCAGTTCTAGCAGTTATAGTTGTTCCAGTTTGGCTTCCCATTGATGCTAAATTGTTTACTAATCCTGCCCATTGTGTAGCAGTAACTGTTCCAGCAGCGGATACTGTGGCTAGTGCTGTTTGTCCCCAACCTTTGTCAGTTGCTCCTGTGCTCCAAACATCATTGATGTTAGCGCCTGCAGTGGTGCTAGCAAAGCCGTTATAGTCAGTTGCTTGTATTAAACTACCCGATGTATATGTCATTTTGACTGTTCCTAATTATTATTTGATTGTTACGATTGCTTCAACTGTACCTTCAGCATCATCATTCTTATCCGCTAATGCACGTCCAATTGAATTAAATGCTGTAACTTCGCTTTCTATAGCGGATCTCGCAATACCATTACCAGCCGAAACTAATCTGTCACCTTTGCGGATTTTTCCTATTACTCTAACAGGAACTCGACCTGTCATTGCAACAGGTGGATGAGTTTGATCATCTCCCGCACCGGCGTTCATTAGATAAGCTGCTCGTGTACTTATGACGCCAAACACTTTATTGCTGAGTTCAGCGTCTACTTTGGTAATTTCGGCAGAACCGCCAAGTTCTACAACAGTACCAGCTTCATAGACTTTGTCTGCAGCAAAACGTTCTGCAACGTCAGCATATTGTGCAGAAGTAGCTTTGGCAAATACTGTGTTAAAGTAAGCGCCGGCACCGCCAATGTTGCTAACTCCGTTGCCAGCAGAATTGATCAATCCGCCACCAACTGTTAGTGCGCCACTAACAGTTAAGCTAGTAAGTGCGCCGCCGCTGGCAAGAATAAAGTCACTGGCAGCATATCCATCTAAAGTGGTTGCGTTAACTGCTGTACCTTGGAAGATATACGTAGGGCTACTTGTTGATAATTGTAAACCAGGTTTAATAGTGCTGAAGCCACTGATTGCTGGGTTTGGAGTATATGCACTTGTATCGGCACTGATCATGCCAACGATAGTATTTCCAACAGTAAGTTGAATTACATTATGTGCCTGTGGGCTTCCTGCGTTGTCATATATCACTGCTGGCACTGCTCCAGTACCATTAACACTTGATGGACCTACAGTTAACCAGCTAGTGCCGGTGTAAACTTTGAGTAATGAATTACTGCTATCAAACCATAAATCACCAGCAACATTACTAGTAGGTGCAGATGTACTTGCAGTGGCAGCAGAAATTACCTTAAACGAAGAACCGTTGTAAACTTTAAGTAACGAATTGCCGCTATCCCACCAAAGTTGCCCAGTGATAGGCGATGTTGGCGGAGTAGTATTAGAACTATTTTCTAATAGATGAATAAAGTTATCATCTAAAAATTGCCCATAGTTAGCATAGTTCTTTCCAATCAGCGTCATTGAGCTAGATTGGTTAATTGTACCGTCTGCAATAGTAGCAAACAAGGTATTATTTGTTAAATAAATTTGATATGACATTTTTTCGGTTACTCCGTCTTCCTGTATTTAGTGCATGGTAATATACACATATTTATGCTATACTCATGTTGGTTAAAGTTTGAATACGCAAAGTATAATCAATTTGTATTTGTCGATTCAAACTCTTTTGTACTGGGTGAAAAATTACGTGTGTAATTAATCTAAGATTATCAGCACTTCCGTTCCATGCTTTTAATCCTAATTCGTCAAACACATACTCACCGTTAAAGTCAGTACTGTTATCAAACGCTTGTTGTCCAGGTGGTTCGCCGTAGTCTAGCAAGCATGTTACTAGAATATCTGTGTATACTTTACCTGATGTGTGCAAAACTGTCAAGTAGTTATTTGCAGTATCGATATCAGCTGCAGAATTATCGTCAACAACTTTTGCATAAGTTTCGTTGTATAAGTCTGCATTTTGTCCTGTTGTATTTGGAGGCAAATATGTAATAATTCCAGTGGGATCTACACTGGATCCGCCGTTCCCAAATGCCATTTCGTATATATAACCAAGATCTCTGTTGGCCAAAGTTTGGGCCATTGCGATTGAAATATTTTCGTAATGAATAGCGTTCTTTTTATCTACTAGAACTTCTCCAGAATTTGGGTCAAAAATTTTGACAAATCCTTCAATTTTAGCTAGTCCGGGTTGAATTATCATGCTCGTTTCTCCACAAACACTTCTTTTGTTTTAGGATCAAAAATACGCACATGTCCTTCGACAGAAATAGATCCAGTGTCGTTGGGTTTTTTAGGTGCAGATGTGTGCACAGGAATGGGGGTAGCAGGTATAGTATTTTGAATCATATTTTATTTACCTTGCTTATTGCCCCTTCAAAAACCTTGCGGCCTCTGTTTGGGTATCCTGAAGTGCTACACCATTGCTAGCAGTAGAAATACCTTGCTGATACCATGTTACACCAAACCGTACCAATACAGTAACTTCTAATCCGATAGTTGGGGCTACATTGAATACTACTTCAACTGGATTAGTGTTTAATACGTAATAATAGAAAGGTTGCGAATTATCTGTCGATATCTTATATCCACCAACATATACTTCGACAAAATTATTGCTGATCGATTCTAAATAAATGTCCGAAGTAAAATCAGTTTGTGTGCCATCAGCAATTACACTTGTTTGTTTGATGTAATTTTGATCAGCAGCCGGCATTAAATTATCTCTGCCCATGTCGTATACCACGGCATTTTTAGCGTGAGTTGCAGCGGCTGTACCACCAGTACCACGTAATAAGCTACTAATTGTATTAGCCACAGTATCTCTGTTTCTATACATTATACGCTCGCCATTAATAGTTAATACACCCCAGATGTTGTTTTCTACATCTGGAGCCATCAATGCTGTTGCATCGGCTACATGTATTGTATCGTCAGATGCTAGCAATTGTTGTGTCAAATACGTTGTAGTTTTTGGCGTAATTCTGTAGGCGGCTTGTAGTCCTCGCATATCTTGGAATATGCGGAATGCCATTGCTTCTGGAACAATGCTATTTGTAAATTGAGAAATTACAACTACATCAGTAGCACTTAATGTACCCGATGCTAATACAATCTCATTTCCTGCAACAGTAAAGTCTATGTTAGGAAATAATCTGTAACCATTTAAGGTTACCCATAAACGATCTGGATTTTGATATCCGTGATTTACAAACAAATTGTTATATGCAACTAATTCGCCTACAGTATAGTTAAACGGACCAGAGTCAAACTCTACTTCATCAAACCCTACAGTAATAGGAACGTCAACATCAACTGGTCCAACATATACTTGCGTTAGTACATTTTGTTGACGAGTATCATTCCACGTTGTAACTGCAATGGTATCTCCGGCAATTGGTATCAGCCCGCCAGTTGGATTAAAGTTTAAATTACCATTTGCAATGTATGCCTGTGCTCCAGTAGTCACAAATATCTCAACTCGTGATCCATTAGCTGGAGCAACATTAAACAACACTTCTCTAGCTGTAACACCATCGTATGGTTCAACTGTGAAATTAATGTTCAATAACTGCGCCACATCATTGATGTACACCCGCACATCAATGTCTGCAATCAAAGCTTGACTAAAACCTAATCGATCTGGCAACGCATATCCTGTGCTACCATCGGCAATGTATTCTGCGCCTGCTGAAGACCGTGCACGAAGCCCATTGACAGTAATAACTGCATTGTCTTGATTGTTATAGGCCAAACTATTTGTAAGTGTATACGACAATGATCCTGTGCCTACAATATATTGAGTAACAGGAGTGCTCCAGCTATAATTGATAGATGTATTATCTACAGTAGTTGTACTGATTGCAGTTATTAACACATAATCTGCACTTGTAAGTGGATTACCAATGTTGATTTTTGTTTGATTTGTTCCCTCAGGCTGGTAGCTGAAGAATAACGTTTGCTCACCATTTATGAACACTATCAATTGTTGTATCAAATCATATTCAATAGGCAATACAGGATTATTTTTTAATTCTAATCCGTTGTATTTTTGTTTGAATATTTGATTNCCGCCACCAAGTTCATANGCGTTAATAACAAGTGTATCNCCAATGTTACTTCCAGATGTTATTGTAACTAATTTGTTTACCCAATCAACGGTGTAATTTATTCCAGGGTTTAATTCAAGCCCGGACGTTTGATTTGTTACAATAATCTTTGCAGGATATTTTACTACATCAGAAAAATCTAAAATAGGTGTTGATATTTCTGANGTGAATTTACGTACATTAACAAGGAATCCATGCCCGTCTCTTGCCCAGTCAGCTCCAGGTGTTGTGTATACACGCATGTCTAAGGTATCAAACTCTGCTCCTGGTATTAATTCTTCTGGTGCATGACTGCTGTAGGTATCGACATAGGCACCGCCATCTACATTAATATCTGTTGTCCTTGTTCCTAGATACAGATCAAGATAATTACTTTCATAGATAGTATCTAGCAACCCTGTATCATATGTTGGAAATCCTTCAGCACCATAAGATATATTATTATAAGGCCATTGATCAAACCCACTGGTATCAAATCCAGGGCCGACGGAGAAATCAAACGCCTTAACTTGTACTCCAGGATAATCAACTCCATCAATTAATAAAGGTAGTTCTAGTCCGGGCTGATTTACAGTAGGTACATATAAGCCCATTGTTCTATCAACGCCGCTTAAAGTATTAGGATCAACTCTTGTCCATTGTGCTGGGTTAAATTCTGAACTTGATACAGTATCTATTGCTTGCCATACTTGGTCAATATAGCGAACTTGTGTTCCCTGTGGATAATTAACATTTGCATTCCAATCAACTATTGTTGTTTGGTATTGATATCTATCATATTTTATAATAGTTTTAATAGATCTCACTAATCCATTTGCCATTACAGGATATACTATTGCACCAGTGCCTACTCCAGTTAATGTAATTGTAGGAGTTGTGCTATACCCAGATCCTGGATTATCAACAATAATCTCAACTATTTGTCCTTTTGAGTTAACGTATGCCGTAGCAGTTGCTTGAACGCCAACTGATGAATCCGGTGCACTGATAGTTACTGTAGGTGCAATACTGTATCCTGTGCCGTTATTTGATACGTCAATACTTTGAACACTAAGCAAATAGTTGTTGTACCAGTCAACCCATGGAATTTCTGTCCATATTAATGATGATGCTGGAGTATCAGCAACTGAACTAGGTGCACCGTACCCACTTGCAGTACTCTTGTCGTAAGGCAGCAGTATTGGACTTACGTATTTTGGTAGTGCTAAACTTGTATCATAATAAGCAGGCACATCAAAATCAGTCATTGACCCAGGATATGTATCGTTACCATTGTATGTCAAACTAAATTCTTTAATTTGAACGTGATATGGTTTGACTTCTTGTATGTAATTTAATACAAAGTCTTGATTATCTTGTCTGTATACTTGATAAGGAATAAGTTCTCGTATTTTGTGATTTACATCAATTAAACTTGTTTTTATTAACCAATCTGGTGCGGTAAATTCACTCAACACAAAGTTGAATACCAGAATCAATGCACGGTTTCTTTCTAACAATAGATCGTCAACAAACAATTCTTGGTTGATGGCTTGAATAATTTTACGAGTTTCTGTCACTGGCTCTTGATCAAAGTATTGTGCATCAAATACTTCAGCATCAAACCCAAATCTTCCAACAGAATAATTCCATAGTTCTTCACTAAACGCAATTGTACCATCTTGTAACCCAACACGATCCCATCCAGTAAGGGTGCGTTGATAGATTTCAAATTTACCTTGTGCATTAGCAGTAACTTTGACACTGGCGCCAACAGGTACTGTCAATGTGGCAAGTCCAGCATATACAGGAACTTCGGCTACAGGTTTAATTGTGCTGTTGTACCCAGGTAAGTACCAATCAATAGTTGACCAATAACGAGCAGTATCATAACTTTGCACACGTATTAAAACTAGCTCTCTGATCTGAGTAGAGAATGCCGTTTCAACTTCGTATATTGTCCAAAATCCATTGTTAGTAGAATCGGACGCCACAAGATATTTGTAGCCCAATGGTACTGCGGTAATATCCTGGTAGCCTAGTTCAGTTAGATCTGCTACACGTTTGTTCCAAGCACCAGATGCTGAATTTGGTTCTTGTTCTTTGCTGTTTAATAAATTAAACTTTCTTGTTTCGACCACAGGATAATTGGCCAACACATTATTTGCATGTACTAGATAATTTTGTAATGCAACAAATCTATCTGCAAACATACTTTGGCGTGGGCGGAACTCAACTCCGTATTTTTCAGCAGGACTTAGATTTGGATCTGGAACTGCTGCTCCGTTTGAGTTGACTCCGCAGAAACTATCTTGCAATTTAAGATATAAATTGGTGCTTAAGAAACTATCTGCTTTGTCTTGTGCAATTAATTCATATTCAATATGAACATTGTCATCATTTGCTTCTCTATCATATTCAATATGCAATATTGTATCTTGAGCAGAAATTAAATCTAATACATTGTATATTGCAACAGTACTAGAGTTCAATGGTGCCATATATGCAATTCCGCTTGCACGCGGATTTGCAATGTAACTAGCAATAGCCGACGTGCTTAGTTTCTTTCCGGCAACTGTGTTAACCGTTGAAATATTACGCACCCAGAAATAGTAGAATGTTGTAACAAGGCCAGTAGTAGATACAATTGCACGAGAAGTGTACGATATTGTACTTAACGGAGTACCAGGACCAATATAGTTAGTCGGAGTAGATGTGCTTTCTATCCATTGATAAATGTCAATACGGCTACCAGGGAATACTTGTCCCCAACGACGGCTAGCATATACTATGTCATCTTGATTAGGATCAATGAATCTTACTAAATTTGTATCCCACCAAATTTCACCAACATGTTCTTGTCCCCACGGACTTCCAATATTATGGATTGATCCGTTGTTATAATTTGCAGGATCAACCGCTCCAATATAATCAATATCTTGACGAGCAACTCCTAATATTTTGCCTTGTAAAGGATTAAAGAAATCTAAATAACTGGTTACTGTGTTTAATAATTTATCATACATGTAAACAGAATTTATTAACGCAACATCAACAACTGGTTGTTGTGCATGTTTAATTGTCCATGCTGGAGTATTATTTTCGTTGGTAAATGTAACTGCACTGCCATAATTCACAGGATCAGAGCCAGGATCGTCGCCAGGCAATCCCAATAATAATCTACCAGTGGTATAATTTATAGCTGATCCAAACTGATCAAGTGGCATAATACTTGAATCATATATTTGTTGGCCAAACGCAAACTTGCCAGGATTAGATATAGAGTCATTGGCACTTGGCAAGTAGTCGTAAGTGTATACTGCTCCGCTTTCAACAACGGTAGTAGAAAATACAGTACTGTGCTCGTCAAAGTATGTTTCGCCAGCGTCAAAAGTAACTGGCTCGTAGATATTGCCATAAGGTGCACCGGCAACCAAAGTATTAGCAGTAGTGCTGATACTCAATGCTGATCCAAATTTTGCATATGGTAACGGGTTTGGACTTGTGATAGTTTGGGTGTACGCATACAAATCAAACCCTAGGTCGCCAAATGCAGTTCCGGTGATGCCTGGCAATAAACTCAATCTGTTAAATGGTGTTGCTGCATCGTAATTTTTAACACTAATTGTTAATCTTCCAGATACAACTGTAATAACCGAATTATTAGCAGGTGCTAATGTAAATGTTATCTGTTGTGTTGAATTATTATAATTGTAATCAGGCCCGGCTGATAGTAATGTTTGCAATGGATTTGTTATTGTTCCACTATATACAACCGTTGTATATGACGAAGCAGCCGAATATATTGTGCCTATGTCAAATACTTTAGTTGTGCCGTCGCCGAATAATTCTAAGTTTGCAGTAGGTTTAGCCGCGACATTTGGCAAATTAGAATTGTTAATAGTATTAGCAAGTCCAGCCACTGTGTTATTTGGCGCTGATGGAACAGTGACCTGGAAATTGTTAATGTTTAAAGTATCGCCGGTGTTGAGTGTAGGATTAGCAACTGTAGATGTAATTACACCGTACACTCGAGCTTGATTTACTCTACGTTCAACACTTCCAGCTTGGGCAGTCACACTGCCGTCCAATGGTGCTCCAACATACAGGCTACAATTATTAACACATAAATCAACTGCTTGTCCATACGCAGCATCATCAAATACTTTGTTTATATTAATTTTTTGTACTAATCCAAAAATATTGTTTTCAATTGTAATTGTGTCACCAACTTGTAATGTTACATTTGCAGACAAAATAATACTGTTATCTACCACTGTAAAATTACCATTGACATACTGAGATGTATTTGTAAGATATTGATTGTTTAATAAAACTGCCACTGGTTGAATAAATCCCAATGGGATTGCGTACTGTAATTGTGATGCGTCGGTTACGATGTAACTAGACACACCACGATCAAATATGTATGTTGATCCAATTACCATTGAGTTCACTTCGTCTAATGGTGCGCCAACTACTAATATACGACCATCGGTAGAAGTTTTAATGCTTTCGCCAAATCGTGCTGTACTTGTTATTACATCGACAGTTATATAATCAATGTACTGCCAATACGTGCCTGCCATGACATCAATACTCGAATCAAGTGCCGGTGCAGTTGTAAATATCAAATTATAATTGCTTAAATTTAATGTGTAATCAATGTATGGTCGTTGAATAACTCCGTTAATTTTTACAATAAATGAATCAATATTTGTTGCGGTATACAACACTGGCTTAAGTGCAAACACAGTTGCACTTCCAGTACCAGTGAATGTATAATCCAACCGACGTGATATTGTTAGTGTTTGTTGCAGAGGTGGAGAATATAAGAACGTAATATTGTTTGCATCCATTATATAATCAACACCATAAATTTGTGTTGTGTTGTTGATTTTTACAACTATTTGCTCGTAGCCAATAGACGGAGTTTGACGTATTTGTATATAATCACTGTAATTGTACGAAACGTTATTGTTTACAGTATATGTAATTGTTTGATCTGGCACATCTACTCTGCCATATGCATACACAGTATTTGTTCCAGGTGCNCCAATATACATCCAGTGCTCGTCTTGACTTATAGTAACAGATTTACCAAATTCTCCAGAATCAA
>JGI24890J29729_1001335_pt1 | contig 11394 bp, 18 predicted proteins | sample FreactcultureFD7_FD_29729 | JGI IMG/M metagenome (IMG submission 29729)
ATTGTTTCCTTTGCCCTCCACCGCTGCACTTCCAGCTTCTCTCCTAGTCCAGCACCCCATACCTTGTATCCGCGAGAGCGTAGATATTCTTGCAATTGATANAATCCAACGTCAGGGAAAAAGATGTAGTCAACTTCATCAAGGAGTCTCCACATATCCTCAACTCTCTCTACGTTCTTNANCCCACTNCCAACCATTGCTGCATTAGGTTTTGGGAATGACCTNTCAGCATANGGNACGAAATAATACACATGGAAGTCTTGAGCTAGTCTTTCAGCCATAGAGGTGAAAAGACCGTGATCTACGATGAGTATTTTATTCATTAANATTTTCCATTTCGTCTGCCTGAGAGTCTCTAATTGTATNGATTAGAAGTTTATGAGCCAAGGCAAGNTCTGAATCAGCACCATGAAAAGTGCGGTGATACAGATACCTGTCATANATGAGGCTAACAATTTGTTCAGTAGCCTCTAGCTTCCCCGCATCAAACGGGTTCATTGTCGTATGTTTGTTTTGTTTTGGTTTANCCGCCTAGAGTAGGATATTTACTAGCCACTTTGATTTTGTCAATCATTAAGCGTTGCGCTGTCTTACGATCTTGCAACTGCATCTGATGCTGTGCNTTGGCCTGTTTAATCTTGGAATCGTTGTCAAACTTCATCCTGTCAAGCTGGATNTTATTCATGGCAACCATTTGCTGTGGATCTTGCTGACCCTGACCCTGCTGAGCTTGAGAGTCTTCACGCTCTTGGATTTGTTGTGCATAGGCATTGATCTGATCAGCAACTTTCATAAGCTCACTGGTCTGCTCATTAAGATCTTGGAACTTATCCTTTCTAGTAGGATCTTGCTCTAGATACTGCAAGTGCGTGAGAAGGTGAGGAAGCATTGACTGAAGTACTTTTGCTGCCATACGAGGATCTGCCTGCTGCTGCTGCACTGCTTGAACAAGCTGGTTGGCATTGTTAAGATGGACNGTGAGATGGACGTAGTGGCCTTGATCCGGGTCAATAAGCACCTGACCACCGCTAATGAAGGCATTGTTCTCCAAAGAAGCTATGCTCATGTCGTTACCATCTGGCTTGTTCTCCTCTGGAATACCAAACGTCTCCACTCCAGTTTGACCAGCAATAGCTGCAATATTGGCATTAATCACCCTCTTGCGATTGCTCTCAGGAAGTTGCGGCAGGTAATGACCAATCATCTCCATTGCCTGCATTCTTGAAGCAGAGCTTCCCTGACCAATAGAGCGAGTGGCTTTCACGCTATCAATGTCAATAAGAGCAGCCCTTGGCACTCCACGATTCATGCAAGCATCTTGGAACATTATCGCTTCCAATCCGCCATGATCCTCTTCCACAATATTGGGGTTGCTTGCCCTGCGATAAACCTCCCGGTAATGCACATCCAGAGCTTGAAGGTAAATTTCGGCCCTAGTATTCGTAAGTCGTCCCTTCTCTCCAATTTCAAATTCAACCTCCTTGTTGCCCTTTTTACGACCTCCACCACCACTAACAGATGGCAGGAACGATCCAATCTCATCAGATTCCATGCCTTGGAACATCTGAGCAGTTTGCATTGCAGCAGACAGGTTGCTAGACACATTGACCTGAGTGAGTTGAAGTCCCGGAGGCAGGATGCGATAAGGCCCAATCTGCACCGTTTTGAGCTTCTCAGCATCATTAGCAGACTGAGGCTGGAACATGATAGCAGATCCAACAATAACGCCTTCCATGAGGGAGTTGTTAATGCGGTTGATTGCTTCAGCCCACTTATACACCTTCTGGCCTAATCCCCGCACTCCATGATAGTAACCATTACCAACGCCATTAAGGAACACAGTGAAAGCGTTAGAGAAGTTCTTATAACGTCCTACCTTCTGGCACAAAAATTCAGTGCCGTTTAGGCGATCAAAAATGTAATGGCTAACACGTCCATTGTATTCCCTGACATAGAAATGAGCCACCTTAATGACTTTGCTCTTAGCGTAGGAATAGTAGATTGAGTTGTTCTTGATCTCCCTCTGATACCACTCCCAAGGACGACGTTGATCCTGCTCATCCACCCTAGCCTGCATTATTGCCTCTTGGCATTGCTCAACATCCCATCCTCCACGCTCTGCAATTTCACCGTCTTCAATATAACGATATAGCTCCTCGCAATACATCTCATCNAGAATNTAGCANAACTCCCAAGANTCTTGATCCACTCCAGCACCCTTTGGAACTATCAAGCTCCAAGGCTCAATTGCCTTTGCCTTATAGGTGGTGGCATCAGGCCAGTACATACAAGCCTGCCCATGAATGACCAATTGCTTATGAGCAATCTGATGCTGCGAAAGAAAGCCGGGATTGGAACGAGAAAGCAGTTTATGAAACTCCTCAGTGATGGTACGGCTCCATTCCTCACGCTTGCCCATGTCCTTGCCATATTGGGTCTTTACAGTGGCATAAGCACCAACTGACGTAAGGATGTCAAAATAAGGAATTACGGCTGCTTCTACTTTAGACTCAGCATGACCCCAATTCACATTAATACGGTCGCCTTGGCCCATCTCGCGCAATTGCTGGTCATTGTACGGAGGATTGCCATCAATGATCCCTTGAATCTGTGACCTTCTATAGGAAGCTACTTGATCATCCTCAATGAGAGTGTATAGCATTGCCCTTGCAGAACTAGCATCTTGCACCCTAGTAACAGGGGGGGTCTCACCCACATTAGGGTCATCAAGGCCAAATGTAATCATATTTTGAGTTGCGACTTAGCTTGGGTAATGTTATCGTTTTTCATCCAGCACCAAGCTGGCCGTTTTTCCGTTATCTCTGCTTTCTCTCCAGAAAGCAATAGGTTTTTCTTAATATGCACAATTGCCTCATTCTTGCATCCACATATACCACAGTTCTTTAAATCGTCATCACTAGGAGTGGAGCGTCCTCCCTTAACCTTTGACACTGTTTCAGCAATGACATTCCCTGCATTACAAGCACCGCAAAATGATGTACTCATGTTGTAGAAACACCTAGTGCAGATCTCAGCCCTTTGATTGGCCTCATTGCCATCCACAAAGATTTCCTCTCCCTTGAGTGCCGCAAACACCATTGAAGACAAAGAAGTGATCCCTTTTAGCACTTTGTCAAATGATAGGTCTGGCGTGAAGCCATACCCACTATCTTCATCAGAATAATTGCACCATCCAGTGGGGAGTTGCTTGCACATCTGATCCTCCACTCTTTCCTTCCAATCACCGGGAAGTGGAAGATTGTTGTCCTTGTAATGCAACTCCACCCTAGCAAAAAGACCCTCCTTAGAATGTTCCCCGGCAATCTTGTATCCAGTTTCTGGGCAAGTATACCTATACATACCCGGAGGAACTTCATTAGTGTTTTTAATCTTCTGGTATATTGTCATAATTAAGTAGCTTCTTCAGCTTATTATTTTCTTCCTTAAGTGCTTTTATCTCTTCGTTGTCAGCAATCCCAAAAGAATATCCGCTAATAAATGAAGTGGAAAGGTAGTATCTATGACCATTGGCGCACCCATGCTCTGGTGCAAATAGCCTCACTCCTACCGTGTCTACCCAATTGTTGCAAATGTCTATAATGTTTTTATTTGTAGTATTCATCTTCTTCTTCTTCGTCGTCGTCTGGAAATATTGGTTTCATGTTAGCCTTCAAAAAACTTGCCATATACATTCGATATAATCTCCGCTGTGTCATTGATGGTTTCCTCGTTGTATTCTGGAAATCTAGCATGAAGAACCTCGTGAGCAACGACATCAACAAGTTTACAAGTATGTTTTTTAGATATGATAATCCTTTTTTGAGCATAGTTACATTTTCCTTGGCATGGCTTTTTGTTAAACACCCCGGCATCTCCGTAGCCAAAGCTCCAAAGATGACCATTAATAGTGACTTTCCCAATCTCTTGGTATTTCATTGCCTTAGTTGGATCATTATTGCTAGGAACGCAAATGCTAATGCGGCTCCAATTATTAGTTGCTGCAAGTCGCTCATTTCCGTTTTGGAAGGATCATTCCGCGCCTTTCGATCATCTTCTTGTCATTGCAATCAACAACACGATGTTCGATTTTACCTCGCCTCATGTCGTTAATCACATTNTCAAAGAACTTAACGTGCTTCTTATTGGTCATATCNTATGGGCCTGCTAGTGCGCTGAACTCATTTTCGATGTAGTATTCTGACTGTATATTGTACTTTTTCATTGTTTTACTTGCTGATGATTTTGTAGTGCATTGTTGGAAACACGACTCCATCAAATTGTTTGATTCTAAATTTCTTGAACTCTACTTTTCCTTCCTCAATAAGCACCTTTAGCTTTTTTTGAATATATTTCACATCCTTATCTTCTTGTTTTGCTATTTGCTGGCAAGTCAAAAATCCATCTGGAATATCATCAAGTTGCTTTGATGATGCTGATGCAATTAACTCAGCCCAAGTATTTGCTGTTTTTTTCATACCGGTAGCCTCCATTCATTTTGAAACTCGCTCCTTGTAAGAAGCCAGCAAGCTGAATCGCGCTCTCCAATCTCGCCATACACCATTCCCTGCCTCCACCCAAGAGTGGCCCTACGAGCTTTGCTGTATTCCATAGACCCTCTAGTTGTAAGAGTGCCAGTGCAGAATCCGCTACTTTCCTTGATTGTGCGCCCCTCTCCCATCTGGCTACGATGCGTATGAGCAAATATGACGTTTCCTCCATACATCTCAGCCATGTCCCTAGCACTGTTCTCGTTGTAGATAGTTCCATGCGTGAACGTGACGTTACCACAACAGAGCTTCTGAAACACCCCGTCATACGGAATCCTCCTGCACCCTATCTTTAGAAATGCCTCATCAATGAAGTTTGTTGCTTGATTAGCAGCATACGCAACCAATGCGTTGTTGCTACTTAGCAGTCTTGGGATACGGTCTTCATGATTTCCATCCAGCACATGGGTAGGACGCAGTTGTTTAAGGAACTGAATCCCGCCATCAATATCTGGTGCAACAGGCTCAGACTCATCAGAAGTGCCTCTTGCGCCGCTTCTAAAGGCCGTAGTATCGCACCAATCACCAAGATGGACTACTAGATCATTCTTATCCTTGATCCAGCTATCGCGCATTTTAAGCACAGCAGCAATGGCAGTTGGGTCAGCATATTTGCCATGACTGCACCCAACCGCCAAGAACCGCCGATATTTTTGTCCTATGTTAATTTTTTTAGGCTTTGTCATCTTTTGTCATATTGGGAGTTGATCCTCCCGTTATGCTAAGACTTACTAGCTCCCACTTGGAAGGATCTTTTTTGTTTGGCCCTACTCCTGCATCTACCCGGCTAAGCGCAAGCTCTTGAGCCTTCTCGTAGAGCTTTGCGTCAAACGTGAGTGCCTCGTGATTGCCATCAAATGTGACTGAATACAGCACCCATTTCTTGGGAGATCCATCCTTGGATTGCGCTGCAATCTTCACATCTGTGATTTCTACGTTCTTCCACATCCCGGTAGCACTGACTGATGCCCTAGGCACTTCATTCTTTGCATCTGCTACTTTAGCCACTGATGGACGAGGAGCCGCCGCTGGCTTATCAAGATGCTCGTTGCCATCCAGATCCTCCTCAGTGGCAAGCCCAAGCACAGCAGCTAAACTGTACCGTCGAGCGTAAGTAATTGCCCCTCCCACTCCTTGTGGAGTCATGTCTTTAAGAGGAAGCAAGAGCGTAGTTGAGAAAACGTGACCACCCTTGTGGATTACCGTAGTCTCCACGCCAGCAGTGCCATCCCTGAACAATGGAGCCTGCATGACTGCCAGCCCGTGCTTGGCAAGGATAGGACGAGTTGCATCAACAATTGCGTCCAGCGGAGCATACTTGCTTTTGAAGTATGGATTGTTTGCCGTCTTTGGCACGTTCTTTAGTTCAGCCATTGCCGCAACGATTGCATCGCTGAATGCTATAGCCGCACTTGATCTTATTGGTGTATTTTCCATGTTGGTGTTTGTTGTTGATTAGCGATTATCGCAGTCAATTCCCATGTCATCAATGTATCCAATGATTTCATCTAGGGATTCACGAATAGATGCCATTCCGCACATCAGAATCTCAACTTTCTCTTCGATTGGCATATCTTCAGATTTGCTCATAGTATTACTTAGTAAGGGTGATGATGATGGAAACAATGGCAAGGAGTATTGAGGCAACCGAAAGCCTTCCGCTCCAAGTGACGTAGGTGTTGATTTCATCAATTTGATCTTCGTGAACTGCTGTACGAATCATTTCGGATTTAATTGTACCCCAAATCGCCCGGATCTCAGTACATTGATTTTTGTTCTCATCAGTGGTTGATGCCTTCTTGGTGACTGTCTTCTTTTTTGGTGTTGTCATTTTATTTTGGTTGAGGTGGTAGCCACTGCACATGGTTTCTAGACTTTCTCCCCCCACAGGTTATTGACTAGATCCTCCGGCTGAAGGCCCATATGCAGTGACTTCGACCGTTTTCTCATGGGAGAGTATGGAATGCAATAAAAATCTTTTTTTATTTTTGTTCTTGACTTTTATGGCATGGATATCGTTACCCTGCCGAAGGCCGACACTACTGAAGCCTTCCGGTTATGCGAGAGCAGCCTTGCGAAGATCCTCTGTCCTAGCCAGCCAACCCTTTAGGTACTTCCTTGAAGATGGCCTAGCCTCTGCGAGTCTCCTGTAAAATAATTCTTGAGCATCAAGAAATTTAGAAGGGTTCAAATTGCACTCCTTCAAAAAGGTTGATGCCCTACCATTCCCGCAGTTCACGCAGGCATTGAAGAACACCCAATCAATTGGAGGTGAAAGATGCTCGCATCCATACTTGACCCACTCGCTCCAATAAATCTCGGTTGCCTGCTCTGCCGTGAGGTTCTTGATGTCTGTATTCAGATGTGACCTTTGGTCAATACCAAACTTTGTCGCTCCTCCGCGATCATCTGGATCGTCCTCAAACACAGTACCCTCCCACTTGAATATCCAAGGGATGATCTTGTTCTTAAAACGACTTGTCATCAAAATACTTTGGCTTGATGGACTTCTTTATCACTTCCTTGGTTTCTGAGGAAACCTCTTGTATTTGAGATGTATTGAGTTTCCACTCGTAGATCAACTTTCCAGTAACCATGAAGATCACAATCGAACCAACCACATAAAAACTGTTGGTTGTAATTGTAACAAATCCAGCCAATGCCTCCGGAGGAAGGGTGTATAGGTGAGCAACTGCCCATCTCCAGCTTGCCTCAATCGTCAAGACTCCAACAATTGAAAGCAGGAGTCGCTGCCAAGGAGTTTGAAGAACCCTCTTTACAGGAAGAATCGCCATGATGTTTTGATTCCAATGTAGGCGATCACTGAAAGGACTGAAACAATTGCTATAGACCTCCACAGCCATATTTCTTTTAGAGCTTTAATTTGTTTGTTGTGCCAGTACGTCACCTCATCTTGTGCTTTTACCAGTTCATTCCCCATCGCATCCACCTTGATTGAGTAGTCCAGAAGGCTCTTAAACGCTGAATTAAGGTTGCCTTCAAGCTTCTTAGCTATTGCCTTGCCCTCTGGAGCCACATACTTTTCAAGCTCGCTTGCGGACTGTTTAGCGTCATTTAGGTCTTTTGAAACAGAGGCCGGAGATGGCGATTGAAACCGATGCTGCTGATTGGCGCATCCTGCAATCAAAAAGCATCCACAAATTATGGCTATCTTGATCACTTTTTGTTCTTGATAATCGCAGTTATTGAAGCAATAGCCGAAAGAATCAAGCAAATCCACTGAGCAAGCGGAGGAACTTCTGGAACAAAAGAGGCACCGAGGAATCCAAGACTGGTAATTACCCCAATGAAGCCGTTAGAAGAATTACCATGACTCATGGCAATTCATCCGATGCAGCGTCAGGAGCATCCACAACAGGATCAACTTCAACTATTTTCTTTGAAAGCTCTGTGTTTTTTGTCTTTGGAGCTGTCTGTGGAGCAACTGACTCATCGGCAACAAACTTGTTAATTCCACGCTGCAATGATGGAATCGTCAAGAAGCTCAAGTATCCGGCTGGGTCTTTTCCAAGGATTTCTTTGATCCTTGCATCAACAACGTCGTCAGTAAATTGACCAATGGCAACATAATCTGCACCCTCCCAGAGAACGATTTGAACATTAACCTTCTTGATAAATGCGTTGGCAACATTCTTGAAGTTGTCATAGGTCACGGAATAATCTAGGATCTTGATTGTGACAGGATCTTGTCCTTGTATAGTAATAACAAGTTCTGGGTTAAACGTAATCATAATTATATATTAATTGGGAATGGGAGGTGCAGGAGTTGAGATAGTGAAATTGCTTTCTTTGCAGTAAATAAAGGTGTTCCGTTGTAAGTTGAATTGTTTCTATAGTATGCCTGAGAAGATATATAAAATAACCTATTTGAAGGAATGTAAGAACCGACAATAGAATTTCCTCCAAAAAAGAAATTGGCCGTTGAGGAAATTGCACTAGAGTTATAAGCCTCGTTAAACGAAGAGTTTTGATAAAAGAACAAATCTCCATCAAAAAAAGCAATTCCAGTATTTCCATTAGCCAAAAAGTTAAATGAATTATAAAATGATGATGTTCCGTTAACAGTTGACTCAATTGCAGGGTCAGCACNGTAATAATTAGCATTTCCATTAATTGTTCCGGCCTGTGTCGCTCCGCTATAAAAATTAGCAGTCCCATTAACAGTTACTTCCAAGTGAGAGTTGTCATAAAAATTCACAGTTCCAGTGACTTCGCTATATAGACCAACTCTATTATAAAAATTAATTACACCTGTATATGCTTGCCCCCAAGAATTTACATTGTATACATTTACAATTGGATAGTTGTTGGCAAGTGTCCCAGTAAAGTATCCATTTATATAAATATTATTCGTTGAAGATGGAACAGTAGTTGCAATAGTTCCATTAGGGTCGCTTGTCCAGCCACCCTCTGTCAAATTAAATGTTCCTATCTGCCAGTAATATCTGTTATTTGAGTCTGGAGTATAGTTAATATACCTAAATCCATTTGAGCTTGTAATATAACTTACATCAACATTTGCTTGAACTGTTGGATAAATAATTTCGGCCTTTCCGCAAGTTATAGATCCTCCGCTAATTTTTGCATTAGCATTTTTAAGCAAGACCGTTCTTCCTGTTGTAGTAATTGAAGCCCCAGACTTTATTTCGCTTGCAATAATTATGTTTGCCGCAGTAGAAAATGAACCAGAAGAAACAGTGGAATCAATTTGAACTGCACTTCCAGCATTAAGTGTTGGAACAGCACCAGCAGCAACTGTATGCGATGAATCACTCCACCAATTTGAAGCAAGGGCAATGTTTTCGCTTGAAGCACTATAAAACCATCTATTAACAAATGGATATGTTTTAGCATTTCCAGTATTATATAATCCAACAAACATTGCGTTTATATCCCTTGACGTAACCAATCCGCTTAAATTATAAAACGCAACTTCGTCCAAGAGAGTGTTTGCCGCGCAATCACCAATTTTGGTAAAAGAAATACCAAAGTCAATATCGTAAGAGTAATATGCTAGGTTGTTATTACTTGTTCTTACCCCAACCACTCCAATGTCATCTCCATCTAAGTTTAAATCAGCACCAAATGAACAAACAATGAAATTCCAAGCATTTAAATTAACCGTTCCAATTGCAAATGTATAATCATCTNCCTCAAAAGAAACGGTGCAATTAAGAGTTGTTCCAGAAATTGATATTCTAGAATTGTAACTAACTGAACCAAAAATACAATTACAATTACCGGTTGGATAAATCCAAAATGCTAAAGTATTAAATGTTAAAGTATTATTAGCTGTTTGGTTTTCTGAAACCAAGAGTCCACCAGCATTAAACTTTAATGCATTGGAAAGCTTTCCGGTTCCATATGACAAATTCGTATTGGTTGGAGCAACATAATTGTTTCCATTTCCAGTTACATCCAAACGGGCAAATCCAGTTTCGTTCATCGGCAAATAGCCGACAAGATCGTTTAATGGATAAAATGCCATAATTAGGCAGTAGTTATTTGTGTAATGAATGCCCCAGACCCGTCATACGTCAAATTAAGAGTAAGGAACGTAGTAGATCCGTTCTTATAAACAATCTGGGTAGGGTTTCCAACAGAATTGTTTGTAAAATCAAGCTCAGTCCAAGATGGGACTCCATTTACCCCGTCAAGAATTTTAAGGGCAATAACCTTATCGTCGTCAAACGTACTTCCAACTGTAGGGGTATAAAGAGACATGATTTTTTTGTATTAGATGTGAATTATATAATCAAGGGAAAACAGCGTTGTTTACTAGGCAATAGTTGAGCGTTGCAGTTGATCTATTGGCAAATGATTGATTCCCACCGCTGCAATAATTGAATATTCCAGAAGTTGTGCCATACGACCCACCAAATGAATCGTCGCCAGAAGCAGAGCAATTGTAAAATGATCCAGAAGCAAGACCTCCACTTGTTGAATCAGAACCAGCAAATCCAGTTCCGGTTACAACGCAGTTTCTAAAGGAACCAGTGGCAGATGATCCAGATCCACAACCAAAGGAATTTACTCCAGCAGTGCAATTAATGAATGTGCCAGTGGAGTTTTTGCCAAAGCTATATTGACCAGCAGTACATCCAGTAAAAACTCCAGAAGCGGTGTTTGTATTTGAGCCAAAAGCATTATTTCCAGCAGTGCAGTTAATGAATGTGTTGGGATAATTTTGATCCGCCATTGAAACAGATCCAGTAGTAGCAGTAAAGATGCAGTTTTCTGCAATGGTGTTAATAGTTGGAGATCCGGTAGCCTTGTATGCGGAACTAGAAGTGCCAGTTGCTTTAATTGTCAAGTTATGAATTCTTGAATCAACAGAATTTTGATTAAACGTAAATGATGAATTGCTAGAGCTAGTGAGAACAACGTCATTAGGATTTCCAGTAAGTCCAACAATGTCCACATAAGAATTAGGTGCGTTTAGCCCAATTCCAGTAAGATTATATACAGCAGGAGGCAACACCACATACGCTCTGTTTGTTGCGCTCTTTGTAGCTCCATTAGGGGTTAAGGCTGATGCTGATGAATACGCAGCTACTAAATTTGTTCCATTAGTTGATGCTGACGATGTGACTTGTACGATTATATAAGAACTAGCAGACATTGCTAGTCCAACAGCAGGGCCAATAGGGCCAGTAGGCCCAGCAGGCCCAACTGCTCCTTGAGGCCCAACACTACCAGCAACTACTGAAATATTGTTACTTGTTCCTTCAACAATTGAAACATTATTACCATTTTGTGGAGGGTTTATGTTAATAATCATTTCAACTAATTGTTATACTATTGTCAATCGTGCAGTTTCCTTCAA
>JGI24890J29729_1001336_pt1 | contig 11385 bp, 14 predicted proteins | sample FreactcultureFD7_FD_29729 | JGI IMG/M metagenome (IMG submission 29729)
TATCCGCCTTCCTGCTCTCACGACAGCCTAGGCGCCACGAGCCATATCGTATCGGTTCCATAAACAGTCTCGGAAGATCTACCAGCTTCGACAACTCTCTCAACACTCTTCCTCGCCAACTCCAATTCAACTTTTTTTTTCCCACTTTGTACTCTTCCCCTGCCCGATCACCGAGAACTGCGAGGCAGAAGCCACCAGCATCTGAAATCAACTAAGCTCAGACTGCTCCAGGCTCACCAACGGAACCTAGGTCGCTTCTCCCTCAATCAAACAAGGTATCACCTCAACTCTATCGACACTTCCTCTCCTTTCGATGTGCGATAGCAGTGTGTGAGACAGGAGGGGAGGTAGCAAAACTCGATCAAATGAGGAGCCTCCCCTCGATCGGGAGGTTCAAGCTTTCGTCTCCTATCTTTCGAAAAAGCGCCGAGGTCCGAAGCCGTCGTTTCCCCCCGTCGGTGGAGCGACTCTCCTGTTTGCTTGAGATGGACCCTGACCATAGGCTCGAGGTAAGGGATTCAGGAGGAATGCTCCTCTCTTTCCACTGCTCTCCTCCTCTCTCGAACGAAAAAAAGAGGAGCGATGCTGTGGGTCAGCAAGAAAAGGAGACATCGCCGTCTCCTCTCTTACCGAGCTCTCTTCCATTCAATTGACCCGAGCCTACCGGCAGATAAACTTGCGCTCTCTCAAGATTCTTCTTTCCTCAACTTTTTTCCCATTCACCTCGTCTTCTTTTCACCTCGTCTCAAGTCACGAAGGATATTACAAGAGAAGGAGTTTGATTGGTCTCGTTGGATCCGAGAAGGAATTTGGCCAACCTCCTTTCTATCAACATCCCTCCTGACCTATCGCTACCTCATCAACTTTTTCCAAACCTCCTATCTTTTACACCTTCTTTCCCCCACGCGGTTCCCCTCTTCTCCTTACACCCTCGCTTGATATGGCTGGTCATCTACTTCCTGCTGTCGACACAGTGGCAGCCAACGCGACATCTCGTCAAGAGCTCAACTCCCAAACAAACACCTCACTTCGCCCTCCCACTTCCGTATCCTCTCTCTCTCTAAGCCCGATCACTTTCAGCGGCTCCTTACATTCACCTACAATCAGTCCCCAAGGCATGCAAGTATCGACACAGGTCGCCAATGGCTTCGTTGGAGGAGCTTCTCCATCTTTCATAAACACCAACTTTCCTTCTTTCCCCACGACTCGATCGACCGATACCGACCATACACTTTCAGCTTCTCTTCCTCTATCACGCTCGACGGGAAGCTCATCCGCCGTACATCGTCCTTCCTCGAGCGCATCAGTCTCGACACTCAACTCCGAAGCTACAAGCCCAAGTTACTCAACTCAACAAGACACCTCAATGGAAGCCGAGTTTCCCCTGGCTCCATCGATCACGGGAGGTGAAACAAGAACGCGTAGACAAAAGGAGAAGAGGTATCGAGACGATGGATCAGACGAGGAAGAGGATAAATTCACCATCCAGAAACCTAAAGCTCCCCTGGCCACTTCGTTCATTTACAAGCTGTATGAGTGAGTCGATCCGCTTCGCTTTTCTTCATGACACTCGCGCGTGCTTCAGCTGAAACTGCCCGCTTCTTGTAGCATTCTCGAAGATCAATCTAATCGTCACTTGATCTCGTTTGGACCTCTTGAAGGATCTATCGAAGTGTACGATATCGTCACACTCGCTCGAGACGTTTTACCACTCTACTTCAAGCACTCGAACTTTGCGAGCTTCGTTCGTCGTGAGTTCTGAATCTCGTTTCCTTCCCCCTCTTTTCGCTTCCCCTAATCTCAGACTCGTCTTCATCAGAGCTAAACATGTGGGGATGGAAGAAAGAGATCCGACACGGTGGTTGGATCTTCATGCATCCGATCTTTCGCCCAGGTCGTCGCGATCTCCTCTCGCAAATCAAGCGAAGTGACGAAGGAGCGAAGAAGAAGCCTGACACAGTTCGGCCTCGAATGAAGACGAACCGTAGACCACCTACCCCCGATACTGATACAGACTTAGAGCTCGCTCCGAGAGCTGTCGCAGTATCGGCTCAACTACCTTCTCCTCCTCCTCCTCCTCCCGCTCATTCTGTCTTCGCTTCGAGTTCTGCTGGTCAAGACCGCTATCCTCTCTTTCTTGATACGTCTGTACCGCCTCACAGCTCATACTCTTCTACGACTCGTCGACACCCTCACTCAGCTCCCGCCTTGATCGAACCGACCCACCTCTACGCCAACGCATCTTACTCCTTACCCCCCGCTCCTCGCCTTCGCCAACTCGACGGTCCTTTCTCGGCTCCCACAGGATCTCATCCGTCGACTTCTAATCTCATCTCGCCTATCTTCAATGCCGATGGAACTCACCCTCGACCTGTTCTTCCCCCCGCTTTCGTCGATGCTCCCACATCCCATCAACTGCCTCGTCCCGTTATCCGAAACCCTGGTCAACATGTCCCTTTGAATGCCGCCGAGGCTTTGCTACAGCTCGAGGAAGCGAAGAAGCGTCTCACATTGGCAACGTCTCTGATGGAACACGTTTTTCAGCGATTACACATCGAAGAAGGGCAAGAACGTATGTTCTCCTTTTATCCTCTCATGAGCTGAAGCAATCGCTAAACGAAATCTTCCTTTTTACAGAATTCCACGACTTCCCTTTCTACGTCTTTGATCCTCGTTTCAACGATCCTGGAGTTCCCGTGCGAAGAATCGTCGACGAACACGATGCAAAGCGATCGGGATCGTCTCCTCACGAATCACAGCAGTCGCCCTTTGACCCTATCCCCTATCACCTACAACGTCAGCAGCAGTCGACCGCGTCCGCGTCATACAACTTCCCTTCCGACTCTGAATCGACTCGACCTAGTACCCAACTCTTCAGTCCCGGCGTCCCCCTCGAGCTCACAGTACCTCCTAGTCGACCTGGTACAGCTGGTAACGACCTCGCAAGGTTCAACTCTTCGAATCCCGCGACTTCTCCTCACGACGTACCTCTGACCGGTTTAGGGATCTCGGTGAACAACTACTCGGATCACTCACTCGCGCCTACGATGCAAGAAGAGATCTACTCTCATCAGCTCGAGAGCCGACCAATGATGGAGGAACAAAGGTTGGAAGCAGCAGAAGAGTTCCGTCCCGCGCGACCTCGTCGATCTTCAGTCACTCCCGTCAGCGCCGCACCTTCCCTCGGACCCTCTTCCTTCTCCCTCGTCGATTTCAACGATGTTCGTTCTGCAACCGCTCTAGGGGAATTCACGTCTGCTCGAGCTCAACGAAATCGGGAAGGATCCGAATCATCGCTTCAATACCAATCACCTATCGAAGAAGAACCTACTCCTCGTCATTCAAGCTTCTCTAAAACTGGCAACACTTATCCCTAATCTACCTCGCGTCTTCGTTCTCCATTCTTCGCACACTGGAAACCTTTCGACACTTCGCCTCCTTCTTCCTGCCTAGCCTTCTCTCCTCTCTCCTCTTCCACCCTACTACGCTCTACTCTACTCTACCCTACTCTACTCTACTCTAATCTCGCAATCCTCCTGCACATACGAACTTCGGTCACTCCTGCAAATAATGCTATACCCTTGTCTACTCGATTCACCCAATCTTTCTATTTCGTCTCGTTCATATCCCTTCATTTCCCTCGACCATAATCACTTTACCCGCAACTCGTGATCAGTACATTCTCTTTACCCTTTCCCTGGCTCGTCACTACCCCAAAAACTTGATCACTCTCTTTTTGTCGTTCTTTCTTTCTCTTCGCAATTCGCAACTCGCAATTTCTCGTTCCTCTTTACCTACAGCACAACGAGAGAGAAAGAGTACAGCAAGAGCGATTTGACGATAACAACTGACAAAAGAAGAGAATGAAGCTACACATAGAGGAAATACTGAAAAGTTGACGAAACTCGATACCCCTTTTCTTTCTTTTCGATCATTCAAGCGAGAGATAACCTTAGAGCTTACTCCTTCCTCTGAAGATGGCGATGACGGTAGTCAATACGGCAAAGACTTTCAATAAAGTCGCGAGTCCGTATTTTGTAGGCCTTTTGATGACTGCCTTTGAAGCGAACATCAAGAATTTGAATTTCTTGTCTATTCCACCCAATCGACCTCGATTTGTCAGTGGCTGATTCGGGAGGAAGGCAAGAAGGGAAGAGGGGGAGAGGGAGAACGTACCAGTGTAAGGAGGGTAACGAGAAGCCATTACTGCGTCCATCCAAGTTGGAACATGTGCGAAAGCTCGTTCATGAGAGAAAGTATCGAACGATCTATCACATCACTCACACCTCAACTCATCAGCTTTCGAGTGACAGAGACGAAGAAGAAGGGAGAGAGAGGGTTGACTTACTTCTTGCCGTGATAGTTTCCATGACCTGCTTTACCAGTTCCACCGAAAGGTAATCCTGGAATCAAAAAGTGTACTAGTACATCATTCTGTACGAATCCTCCTGAACGAGTACGCTCAAAGACTATTACACTCCTCCGATTTGCACGAAGTTTGATCAGCTTCATATTTCGGAGGATGCGAGCGGAAAAAAGGGGAGGGAGAAGAGTGAGGGAAAAACGCACTGTAATCCTTCTCTTTGGTCGATTGAGTAAAGACGTAAATGACTAAGGGAGTATCACGACGTTGAACGAAATGAATCATTGCTTCCTTGTTAGGCATCGTCATGATTGGGAGAATAGGTCCAAAGATTTCATCTGCAAGATTCCACGATCCGAGTCAACTCTCAAATTGTCTCATTAAAAAGCTGATGCAGAGACCGTTTGAACTTACCAGACATCAATGAATCATCAGGTTTAACGTTCCTAACGATCGTAACTTCGATCTTTCGTTCTTTTTCGTCCCTCTTACCTCCCGCGACGATCTCACCTTTCGTCTCATCCAACAATTTCGACAATCGTTTGAAATGGTTCTCGTTGATAATCTTGGAGTAATTCTTCGAAGCGAGGAGAGAATTCGTAGTCGTTCCGGAAGAAGGAGAGGGGGCGGAGAATTCGGAGAGAGCTCGTTTGAGCGCGGCGATGAGTTTTGGTTCGAGTTCGGGAGTACAGAGAATGTAATCGGTACTACAGAGAGAGAGGGAGACATGGGGTTAATGAGTCAGTACGAGATAGCTGAATGGGCAGGGGAAAGCGAGTCGAACTCACGAGATACAAATCTGGTTTGATATCAACGGAACACGAACGAGTCAGCGAACTAACTTCCAATCTCACAGCATGTCTCTCACCATCAGTCGAGAAGAACTGAGTGTGATGAACTTACTTGTCCAGCGTTCGAGAATTTAGCCCAAACGATCCTCCTCGCCGCAACATCCAAATCTGCATCGTCCAATACGATCGCGGGACTCTTTCCACCCAATTCAAGCGTGACAGGAGTCAAGTGTTCCGCAGCGGCTTTACTGACGATCTTACCAACGTTTCCTGAACCAGTGTAGAAAATGTGATCGAATTGAAGTTTGAGGAGGGAAGAGGTTTGGTCGATCGCTCCGGTGATGCAGATGAAGGATTGGGGGTCGAGGTACTTTGGGAGGAGGCGGGAGATCAGGGCGGCACAGGCGGGAGCTTGTTCAGCGGGCTGAAAGAGAGAAATTGGGTTCCAGCGAAGGACGTCAGTAAGGTCGAGCAGCAGGTACAAGCGGAAGAAGAGAGAAGTCTAATTACCTTGACGATCGCGGTACATCCAGCAGCGATAGCACCGAGGAGAGGAACGAGGAGTAGAGTGATAGGATCTGAGCAGAAAGCGACAACCAACGATCAGCTAGAGTTCGCGAATCATTCGCTTGAAACTCTTAACTCACAATTCCAAGTACCGATAACCAAAGCGACACCTGTAGGGAGCATTCCGCCACTCGAAGCATTAGTTTTCGCTAAGTTCACAATCCCCATTCGAAGCAACGATTTTTCCCCTTACCCTTTGGTTCGTGGTAAACTTTTGGTTTCGCAGCTTTCCACATGAAGACGGTACTGACGGCATCAGGTTTCGCCCATTTCTCTACGTGATCGTAAACCTCGTTGATCTCTGCCTTGACGGGATTCAATTCGGCGACGATCGTTTCGAAAGCGGGACGTCCGAAATCTGATTCGAGTGCTTTGACGAACGCATCTTCATTGTCTTGCTATAAATTGAGAGACGATCACTTCATTCAGTGAGGAGAAGGAGAAAAGGATAGAGGGAGGAGAGAGGACGTACGACGAGGAAACCAAGTTGTTTGATCTGATGTTTCCTCCACGAAACGGGTCGAGTTTTGCCAGTCAAGAAAGTCTCGTATACTGTATCGTAAGCCTATGAGTCATATATCATAGAGAAAGGGAGTCAGTTCGAAAGGGGGGGAAGAGAGAGGAAGAATTTCAGGTGAGAGTGGGGATGAGTTGAGCCGAGATCGAAGAGAGAGAAGACAGCTTTCGGTGGATAGGAAGGATCAAGGGCTAGGAGGATAATGAAAGTGTACCGAGAGTGCTTCGAGGTGTTGTAGACGAGATGAGTTGACAAGTTGATGAAATTCGGGAATCGGAGTTTTTACAGGTGGAAAGAGAGAGTTGTAGAATGGACGAGGGACTGCTTACAGGTTTGATCTGTTCAATAGGAGTAAAGTCCATGTTGCTCATCTTGAGTATCGAGTGAAGGGTAGAAAGGATAAAGAGGCAATCTCTTTCGGACTTTGATTTCAACTCGAAAGTCACCGACAATCACTTCAACCACTCTCACCAACCAGTCAGAGATGGCCAACCCATCCTCTGTACTATCCTCCCCTCATGCGAGAAGGATTCGCCGTCAATTCGCTTTCATCTCTCCCGCTCTACTAGTCGATTGGATCGTCGTCCTCTTACTCGGTTTCCTCTCTCACTATATAGAACGTAGATACCCTTATGTACGCGCTTCACTCTCTACTCTCTTCCCAATCTCCAAAGCTGAACAAGAATGAATCAATCAACAGGAGAGACCTTTAGAACCTTATATCGGAGATTTGAACTATTATTACCCAGTCATGAAGGAGCAAGTACCAGCTGGACCGGGGAGTAAAATGGAATGGATTACTTGGTACCTCCCTTTGGCCGTAATCGTAATCGTAGCAGCATCGAAAAGGTCATTTCACGACATTCATCATGGAGTGCTAGGATTAGCTGCGAGTAGAGCAATCATGAGGTTGACAGTAGAATTTGTACGTTCAGTTTCTTCCATCAGACAGTCGATTGCCGAGCGAGACTGAGGAATGAAGGTATCTGTACAGCTGAAAACTCAAGTTGGAAGATTGAGACCTTCGTTCTTCTCGAGGTGTGATTACGACGCAGTTGCCAAAGTATGTCAAGGTTCGTTCGAACTCGTCAAAGATGGAAGGAAATCATTCCCTTCTGGTGAGCTACTCGTCTTTCACAACTCTCTCCTTTTTTCGCTCCTTCTCCTTCTCCGCTCCCCTTCCTCCCTTTCAATCCTTTCATGAGACTAACAAGATCAAATCTATTCCAGGACACTCCTCAACTTCCTTCCAAGGTTTATTCTTCCTAACCCTCTTCCTAGCGGGCAAGAATGGTTCGTCCCTCTCTTCTCTCTGCCCCTCTCCTCCCTCTTTTCCTTCCCTTCCCTAACCTCCTTCCCTCTCTCCCCCAAAATCGCAGGTGCATTCGCCCTCTCGACCCCTTACCCTCGTTCAACTCCATTCCAATCCCGTTTCCTCCGCCTCTCAATCTGTATCTCTCCTCTATTCCTCGCCGCCTGGGTCTGCTTGACTCGACTCCAAGATCATTGGCATCACCCTACCGACGTGATGGCTGGCGCGACGATCGGGAGTGCGTGTGCTTTGTTGAGTTATACTGTTTATTACAAGAATCCATTCTTTGTTCAAAAGGGAGAAGAGGGAGATGGGGAGGAATTGAAAGAGTTGGGGAGACCGAAAGATGTTTATGGAGCGATGGAGGAGAGAGGGATTCAGTTAGGGGATGATGAGGTGATTGAGGGTGAGGAACAAGCATAGATGCGCAGAACTATAGAATATAGATATACGAGTACGAGGGAGAGTGAGAACTGTAGCTTTTTGCAGAGGTATTATATCTATTTGTTTTTTTGCATCATGGTCGTAGAGAGTTGAAAGAGAACAACGTCAATCTATAATAAGGGAACAACCTGTCAAACGCTCAAGCGATAAATTTTCATTTGGCGATAGGACAAGATTCGATGTTTGGTCAATGAATGATCGGGACGGGAATGAGGAGAACTAGGTCGCGAGACACTTCGAGCGGTAGAAGCAGTAGGAGCATGTTGCCGGTTTGTCGGAGAGTCGGCCTGCGAATAATCGATATATTGGTCCAAGTCAAATATGTATCCCTTCGTTTCCGTCCAGCCCGAGGCTCCATCTGGAAGCTATGAGAGGATGTATGATCAGTGGGGTCTCGGAGAAGTGTATAGTATGAGAAATCGGACGAACGCTGAGCTCCATTCTCTCCTCAACCCAAACCCTTTTATCGTCGTTTGCACGGCCTTCTTGCTTCCCCTTGGGACATACACGTCTATGAGCATTCCTGACCTGTCTGCAGAGGAGTTCGGTGCGATGCGGGGTAGCTGTGGATAAGGAAAACTTACGCTTTGAACCAAGCTTTGTGACATTCTCCGCATTCATGCTTGCCGGGATCGTTCTCGGTATGGAACGACTTCACATGGACGTGTAGGTGCTATTCGCGGGTGTTCGACGTTAGCGAGTGGGAATCTGCTTTATTGAAACGCTGGCTCTTACATTAGGCTTGAGAACTACGTAACACCATTTACACGCCGACTGCGACGTCTCGGACTCTGGCGGGTTGAAGATGGGTAAAGGTTGCTGAGGTACGTTGCTTGCGCACGCAGTGTTCTCAGCACGTGAACTCGCGTTTGGAATCGATGAGCGACCGCGTTGAGTTTGATCAGGATAGATGTACCCTTTCTGCCGTCCAATCCGTGGCACCTTCTGGCAGCTGTATATGGTTTGGCAGTCAGTATCCCGAGGAATGATTGTGGAGTAATAAACCCGGACTAACGCTGAGTTCTCTTGTCTTTTCGTTCCAATCTCTCGTATCCCCTTCTGCCCGTCTTGAGTGCTGAGCTTGAGGACTAGGACAAACGTGATCGTGCTGATTCTGATAACGACTACAAAGGAGCTCAGCCCGATCAAGCTAATTCTGTGTGAATCGCAACTTACTGTCCCAGTGGCCACGCTCGATGACATACCAGGCATTCAGACTTTTCAGGATTACCCTCTGTGTGGAACGCCTTGACGTGTACTTCGAGGTTCTGCTCACAACTCTTCACTGTCAGCGGGTTCTTGACTGTAGTAGAGAAAGACTGATTGAATTGCTCTCTCACCCGAGGCTTTATCACTGCATAGCAGTATTTGCACGCCGGCTGCGGCGTCAAGTAATGCGGAGGCATCTCTTATCTGAGCGTTATGCTCGTCGGAGGTGTAGCGAGGAAGGAAAGAGTCGAAAGGGAAGGGGAGATAGCGATCCGAGGCGTTGTTCGGAGCAATCGGGTTTAGACACGATGGTGATGACGACACAGGAGATATCGAGACCGATATTGAAGTAGTAATAGCTGCGATAAGAGTATACTGATGTTGGTAAGGGGCGTGGGAAGAAGCAAATCAGGAAGTTTTTTCTTGAAAACGCACCAACTGATCGACAGCGAGATTAGCTGAGCGCGAGCTGCCCTTACAGTCGAGCAAGCTGTAGAAAGCCAGAGAGTGTCGAGGCTTCATAGCTACGGCATCGAGCTCAAGAGAGCGATATCTCGAAGAGTCTGTCTGAGAAGAGCGATTTATCAGCTCAGAATCACGATAACGATGCGAGACATGGCTTACCATACCTTGAGCGCCGCAGACCATACCTTGAGCACCGCAGCTAGAACAGTTCGCACGTCATCCGAAGCGTGCAGGGAAAGCAGGGAGAGAAAGAACATTTCTTCGAAGAAGTGAGAATGTAGAGCATGGGGAAGCCTTCGAGACTGACTTTAGATCGTCTGGTAAGCATGTAGAGAGTATCCGAGTGATCCAATGTCGTCTCGGAGCATATCTGAGGAGTCGAAGTGAAGTGCTAGAGCCAAAAAGATGGAGTCACTTCTCTCCCGTTTACACTTCACAACCCAACTACAAGATACCTTGGATCAACTCGGATGACTCCAGTAGATGAAGTGGAAGATACGGTAAGCTCTCTATTAATGTCCACGCTGTTCTCGCTGTGATTGACCCTTCCCTTTTCCAATCAGTCAACTTTGGATGCAACGAACGCTACGTCAACAGAGACTAGTATCGAGATAGTTGATAGTCATGAGATGACTCACAAGGTGAGTGCTTGCCGCTCACAACCTCTCTACTGCTGATTTTGAATCTCCCTCTCCCTCCTCTCAGATCGATCGACTTTCTCTCCTCCCCAACGAACTCCTCGATCACATCTTCGACCTAGCTTACACTCTCGACACTCTCTCTACTGGTCCACTCTCGAAACATCTCCTTCCGTTCCATATCACTGGGATCTATCGTCGAATTTCGCTCACGAAGCCGATCAATATCGCCAGACTCATCGAGAAAATCAACAAGTCGCCAGATGTAGCAAAGACGGTGAAGATGCTACGTTTCGACTGTCAAAGCGATCCGTTTGCAGTCTTCAAAAGGATCGCATCCCCCGAATTGATTGAGCAATTCTTCCGTCAACTCGTCCACTTGGAATGGCTCGACCTCGGAGAAGACCGCTATGGGCTATTTGACAAGTTCAGGACAATCCAGCACCCTGTGTCGTCATCTCCGCTTCACCACATCACGTCAGCCGCTTCCTCTCGCACTCCGCAACCACTCCTCGACTTTATGTCGTTCCCCACTCTCCGCTCCCTCCATGTCACGATCTATGATCGCCAACGTCAAGCTTTCGATGTCAGAGGACTTCCCTCTCTACCTCTCCTCACTCAGCTCACCATTTCGGGAAGATATGCCGACGACCCATCCATCGCCTCGTTCTGCATTCTCTGCCCTTCCCTCACCCACCTCTCCCTCTATGCATACAGCGCAGTCTACGTCAATCTACTCGGAGCTCTACCGGCAACATTGTCACAGCTCAAATTAGGTACGATTGACGTAAGAGGCAGCATCGGACGTGGAAGTGGAGGCCAGCATTGCAGTGCTCAACTCTCGAGATTCATCCTGCTCCAATCCCTCTCCCTCGATGACGACCTATTCTCTTCCCATCTTCCCTCGCATCTCGCAAGTCTTCAGCATCTCGAAACTCTCAAGCTCGTGGGAGACCACATTTTCAACGTCGACATGGTGAAACTCCTTTCATCGCCGACTCGCCCTCCTTCACTCCGAGTACTCGACCTGTGCTTAGACCGTATCAGTATTGGGAGGCGTCTAGAAGTGGACGAGTTGG
>JGI24890J29729_1001337_pt1 | contig 11375 bp, 6 predicted proteins | sample FreactcultureFD7_FD_29729 | JGI IMG/M metagenome (IMG submission 29729)
CGTCACCACCGCTGGCGTCACCACCGCTGGCGTCACCACCGCTGGCGTCACCACCGCTGGCGTCACCACCTTCGTCAAAATGTTCCCTATGACCAATATTGCCCCCAAGGGCATAGTGGTATTCTGGGTCAGATAGGTCGCCAAGTTCGGCATGATGAGCCAATACAAGCGGCCCTACCTGCAATACTTTAGCTGCATTCTTTACCGGACGCTGTGTGCGGCGGTCGTAAAAAAAACCATGCCGCTCAGGATCCATACCGACCTGCGTCCATTCGGGGTGGTTCAAAGCATGTGCCGCAAGCTGGATGGCATCTTCATGTGAAATATGGTTAAAATTGCCGTCAATAGTGGCAAATGGCGACTTTGCAGTGCCCGTGGCTACTTTCAATGCTTTGTTTTGCGGAATTTTAAACGTAGCATCTGACACCATAGCATGGCTGCCGTGGGCTATGGTTTTGTGGTCACTTTGATTGTGGATTGTAGGCACCCAAACGCCATGATCTTTGTAGGCCGGGATATCAAGCCGCAAACCAACAGGGTGCCCTTCTGGAATGTTTTCCGCCTGCCCAAGTTTGTCGCGCTTGTTTTCTTGCAAAGCAGCGTACATTTCCTCATGCGTGGCAGGCGCAGGGACGCTTTCATAAGGGTGCACAGGCTTGTGCTGATTAACAAGCCGCTGGTATTCATGCTTGTCTATTTCGCCCTGAGCCAATTTGTTTGCACCTTCAGTTAACTGCGGGACACGTTCTGTAACATCTTTGTGGTGCATTTGACGGCGGTCAACTTCTCCACCATCGCTTCGATGCTGTGGAGCGTTTTGCTGATACCATTTAAGGTGCTTGTCTAGCTCATCAGCAATATCTTTAGACCCTGCACCAACACGGCCTAAAATTGCTTTACTATCAGGGTGGACAAGCGCAGTGCCCTTTGCACCATAACCCCAATTGCCCAACCGAACGCTGTTGCTGTCACCTGCAATAAACGGATTATTGTAGGTCTTTGCAAAATTGTTAACCCATTCATGTGACATATGAGCTGGATCGCCAGATTCATATTCCGGCATGTGGTATTGAATACCATTGTCATCCAAATATTTTTGCAATGCCTTGCTGGTTTCTGCGTAAGGTTTTTTTACCGATTGATTTGGAAGCAGGAACACAGGGTCAATGCCCATGGCACGGGAGGACTCAATGATTCGCTGTGCTGATTGCACCGTCATGTTGGGATCAGTGTCATTTGTGCCGATGTGAAACAAACCTGTTTGACTTTGCGCTTGTGGCTGCTGTTGTACTGGTGCGGGTGGTGCTGGTTCAGCGGCGCGGATAATAGCTGGTGGTGGTGCGGCTATAACTGGCATTGGTTTGCTTTCTGTTTGAGGTGCAGGCTGTGGTGCCTGTGCTTCCATGCGCTGTTTGTATAGCTGTGCGTTTTGGACAAAATCAAGCGTAGTCTCTGTCCCGCCCTCACCAGAACGGCGAACACGCGAATCATCCCAGACATCGCCACCTTCGGCATAACCTTCAACTTGACCGCCTTGCTCATACTTTCGTTTGATATGAACATCGTTGTGGTCGAACACGACATAGTTGTGGGTGGGTTCTGCCTTATCGCCGCGAGACCCTGCATCCAGATACTTGATGCCTTTGATGCCTGCGCGGCTCAATTGCTCAGTTGCTCCCGCGTACCCATGAGGATGCCCAGCAGCGATAGATTGATAGAAATCGCTTGCGGTGCTGTTGTTGTTAATGTGGTGCTGTGTTTTTTTCCATAAGGTTGGTAATTCTTTGCGAACATCAAACAGGCTCTTTGTAATATGAGAAGACTGTTCACTGAGCGGCTTATCCCAATCCAGCATGTGGTCTGGGTGTGCGTTTATATGCACCTCGTACATGTGGCCTTTGTGGATGTCCCATTCTTTTCCAAGCATTTGGCCAAGACTATTTACGGCATCATAATACCGTTGTTTTATGTCTTTTCTTTCAGTCAACCCCGCATTTTTATGCAAATCCTGCATTGCATCATGTATCGCGTCATCGCCGGACAATTTTTTATCCATTGATTGGGCCAATGCTAATTGAGCAAAAGATTTGCTCCCCCTATCACGCCAGTCAGGTTTTACGCCTTCTTGACTGATAGGATCGCCGCTCAGTGCATCCCTGTATCCTTTGGCCACAGGCTCGTGCCCAGCAAAGTACAGCCCGTGCCCGTAAGACTGTGCGCCTTCACCCGTGCCGATCTTGCTGGTGTCAAACTGCTCAAAGTCATGCGGCGACCCGTGATACGCCGTGATGCCGTCAACGTCCCCGCCGTCTGATTTGTGGGGTATTTGTCCTTTTCCTTGAAGAAAAGACATCTCAGGTGAAAAATCGGAAACAGTTGCGTGTGCAATGTCCTTCCAATTTTTTTGGTTATCTTGATCAGTCCTTATTTCATAATCTGTTTCAATTGCCCGATCATTTGAGTCGCTTTGCCGCCCAAACCGCATGGCAGGGTTAAGATGATCAGATATTCTGATTGTTTTCATTTTATCGGGTTTCAAACTTTGTTTTTCCATTTCGTCCCAATGGTCCCAATAATGGTCCTCTGGAATTGATGCATAAACATATTTTGAATTTGAACGGCGGGAATGTTCAATCTCTGCATTTAACCCATTTTTTTTCAAATGGTTTGCTATCGCCGAGGCTATTCTGTGTGTTGACATGGTTGCCATCACTCATCCCCATGAAAAATCGGGTTGTGGCCGACAATGTGTATGCCGGGGATGCTGGCAGCTGGATGCTGGCTATGCGGCATGCCACCGTCAGCAAAACCTTGTTCCGGTGGTTTAGCCTTGGCTTCTGCTTTCAACCGTTCTTTCTCGGCCTTGGCTGCTGCCTTTGCGGCTTCTTTTTCTACACGTTTCTTGTCGGCGTCTATTTTTTTGATGGCATCCATTGACATGTAAAGTTTGCCAGATTTATGCAGATCAACGGCTTTAGTAGCGGCATCCGCATAATCAGCTGGCTTGGCTTTTTCGTTTGTGCCGCCAAATTTGCCTAGCAGTTCTTTTTCATGGAACCACAAAGCAGCCTGAATGTCGGCAACACTAATGTCTACGCCATATTTTTTCTTGAGAACCTCTTGAGCCCGTTCAGCCGTTGCCTGCTGGAAATTGCGCTCGGTATCGTTGCGCGGGGCAGCGACTGAATTTTCCCTGTTTTCAATCCAGTTCTTTGCCCGGCGGCGCAAATCTGACTTTTCATGATATGCAGGGGCTTTTGTAATAGGATTGGGGGTGCTGAAGACATTATGCATCTCACCTGCATGCTTCAACAGTTCTTCTGGATCATTATAGATCCGCTCAAACTCTTCACGCGGCATGCCTTTAAGGTCTTGACCATGTAGCCAAGGTTGTTCTTCGCCATTTTTAAGGACAGGTTTGCCACCAGACATTTTAGGCATTTGATTTGATGTTGGGTCATTGTGATGATCCCACTCGGCCTTAAACGCATCCCGATAATCTTGATACTGTTTAGCTTCGGCTAGCGGTGTATGGATAAAGTTATGCCCCAGCATTCGGTTCCACGTGCGGGAAAACCACAGATCAGCGGTCAATGTGGAGTAATCACCATGCAAATTGTTAATAAATGAGCCAATTTTTGGACCAAACACCGACCAGCCCGTGACCTTTTGATTGGATGAGCCTTTTACGTTCAAAGCTTCGTCCGATAGACCTGTTAATGACTGGTCTGTTCTAAGCCGTTTCTTCCAATCGGAAACGCTCATTTTTGTATTAAAAACATCTCGCATTTTATCATAACCGTTCTTCTCAATCAGGTTATGAAACTTGAGCAAATTGCCCTCAATCGCATTGGTTTGGTTGCCAAAAGAGCCCTTCAGCTTGTTTGTAGCATCAGCCAACGACATTTTGCCATCGCGCACCAAATTGTAGATACGAGATGCCATAATCGAGTTTGAGTGGACGTCATTGCCTTGCGATGTAATGCCCAATACGGCATCAAACAGCATAGCCTTGTCTTTGTCTGTTTTGATCTCTGGAAAGATCTCGGCATATTTGTCTTTGGCTTTTTTCAAAGCTTCATCGTACCAGCCAATAGCCGACTTATCAGACGTTTTAACATGGTGGTTAACCTCGTCTGCCATTGTATTGGCAATCAATTCTTTAGCGCGGTCACTGCGATCTTCTGGATCTATCTGGCCCTTGGCGGTAGCTCTATTCTGCAAGCCGTACAGAATGTCGTTAACGCTAGCATCGCCACGTGCGCCTGAAGGCCTAACGTCAAGCTTATCTTTGCCTGTCATCAGTCCCACAGTAGACCGATCGTCTTGCTGTCTGGGATACATACCATCCCGAACCATGCTTACTTCTTGGGGGGAAAGCCCATAGTGTTCGCCGATACGCTCTGGTGAAAGCCTGTAGCCTTCTTGTGAGACGGCTTTGGCGTATGGGGCAAGGATGTTATTAACAATCCCTCGGAATAGCTCGGGTGATCGCTTGGAGCTGGCCGGAAGCCGTACTTCGCCGCCACCGCCTCCGAATGCGTCATGGAGATAGTCTTTCGCATTTATCAAGTCTCCTTGTGATCTAACGTGCAACCGATCCGGCATGTTTGTCTTATCGGCAATGTTTTTAACTTTTTGGAAGAAACCCGGCACTTCGCTTTCATCACCAAAGTGCTTAAAGTATGCGGCGTCTTGATTTTTGCCAATGGTAAAATCTAACCCATGTTCTTTAGCGGCTGCGTGGATGCCATCAATGTCTTTAGCTGTCAGCTTCCGCCCATTGCCAATGTAGGCGGTTGGAAAGCCCTCGGTCAAATCGGGGTTATGGTGATTATGCACCACAGCATCTTGACCGAATCCAAACCCCAACATGCCGCGCAATTTGCGGGTGTTTTCTGGGGTCATGTTGTCGCCATGAATAACATATGACGGCTCAATTTCACCCATCCACGAGCCAGTGGTTGGGGCTGCCTGCAAGTTAGTGATGCCCGTGTGCTGTTCAACAAAGTCTTTAAATGCTTTTGATTTAAAGATCTTGTGCGTATGTTGCACAAGCTTTTCGTTGCGCGGTATTTGCTGAGTAGGTGCCTGAAATGGAGGCGGAGTATTCACGCCCTCTTTGCCTGATCTAGCTGGTGACCACGGTTCAAGCCCGTCCTCATATGGGTTTGGCTGATTCGGGTTGGCAGGTGGTCCGCCACCTTTGCCGGGCCGAGGAGATACAGTAAGCCCTTCACGGTTTTCATCATGAAACGCTTGCATCAACCGTTGCTGGCCGGACATAGGCAAGGGTGTAGGCAATGTCTGTGGGTTTGACAGCACCTGCTTGGCTAAGTTCACTGTATCGTCGGCCATGTCTTAACTCGGCTGTTGAAGTTTCTGGAGCATCTCGGGTGATACAAATCGTTTTACCAGATCCATTGTTTCTGGGTGCTGGGCAATTTCTTTGGCAAGCTGTGCCGCTGCCAGCATCTCGCGGCTTTCGCGGTCCTTAGCGCGGTTCTGCGCCTCCAACTGCTCAGATGCGGCACGGATCTGCACCTCCTTGTGCTTTGTCTCAGAATCCATGCGGCGGGATTGAGCGTCCATCATCTCGGCAGCCGACATGTGTGTGTCAGGCGGCCCGGACATCTTGTGTGCAACCGCCGCAGCCTTGGCCTTGGCTGACATCAACGCAGCCTGCGCCTGAGCTTTCATCAGCTCTTCCTTTGGATCTGGTGGCGGTGGTCCGGGCGGTGTCATAAACCGCTGATAGTTATCCCAGCCCATTGCATGCAGCTCTGCCTTCACAACCTCAACCATGTTGATGAACTGCGGTGCCTGCTGTGCCAACTGCGACAGGGCATTGATCTTCATCATGCGCTGCATATGGCTGGCTGTGTTGGGGTCTGCCTGCGGAACCAGATGGTAATCTTCAAGGCATTTTAGGAATAGCTGCTCATCCCACGGCTTGGCAGGTTTTTTGTTGCGCTGCCAAAATGATTCGGGGTGTTCTTTGAAGCAGTCAACCAACAGCTGGAACTCTTCGGCCTGTGCTGCATGCATGCGCTTGTGCACCGAGTTCATCACCTTGGTGGCTTGCTCAATCAGCGCAATGGTCGTTCCAACGGGAGCGTCCTGCTTGCCTTCACCCACTGGCAACTCTGCTGTACCACCGACACGCTGCCCTGTCTGCCGCATGGCCTCAATCAGTGTCATCAGGGTTGCCGATGGTTCCTTATACGGTAGCGGCATTACCACATCGGTAATAGGTTGGCCGCCTGTCTTGATCTGGGCTCCGCCGCCGGGAGGAATGCGGAAGATGTTGCTGTTCTGGCGTGACCCCACATCGGAATACAGGAAGCCGGGGAAGTTGGCATACATACCAGCATCGAGCAGCTCACGCAGACCCGCTGTGATGGCATTGGTTGTGTTGCCAAGCATGTGCAGCAGACCGATGTCGTAGAACCCTAGTCCCGGAACAAACGGAAACTTGACGTACATTCTACGCGCTTCGGGTAGGTCTTGATCGTCTTCGTTGAAGTTGCGGCGGATCGCGAGGATTTGTTTCGAGGATACATCGATCGTGACCACATACGGGATTTCAAGGCCCGTAATCTCTCCATCGATCTTGTGTTCAAAACCTTTGATGTCGAGTTCGCAACAAATTTCGTAAAGCTCTCTGTCGCGGTCCTCGGCTTGAAAGGTATCGGTTTGAACCCCTTGGATGTTGGCTTTTTCGAGCTGCGCCGAATCGGGCGTGGTTTGCATTGGCTGAGATAGTTGAACATCGCGGTATGCCCCAATGATCTGCATGCGCTTAACGACACTAGGCCGCATCATCACGCGCTGGGTGATTCGTTTCGCGTTTGCCAGATCGGTTGCGGTGTTGTTGACGATGAAGTCCTCGGCATCAATTGATTCGCTGACAGGACGATTTCGCAACGGACAATAGTAAACCTTTTTTACGCCAGTCCCGCCGAAACCATACAGGAACAGCATGCGATCGGTGTCGGGATAGTACTCGGTGGCCGTCACCGTCAGGTAGTGGTTCATATCCTTCTCAAGTGCTTCAGCCAGATCATCCGTGTCTGGGTTGGCACTGTTGCCGTCAATGCGGACCTTCATTGGGCCATCAGTCGGCAGGAGCTCTGACCGGGCATTGGCTTGGAACCGCAGCACGGCCTCCAACAGCAGCGGGTCACGGACCTTGCTCATGCCCTCAATCGGCGCACCGTCAGCACTGCCCTGTAGGCCCGGTATCTCTACCTTCAGCCCGAGCAGGCGCAGACCCTGTGCCCGTTCCTCAATCCATTCCTTGCGGCTTTCCATGTCCTGCTTAACACCGCGAACNAGATCAGAGGCAATGCGGCCCAGCTCAAGGTCATCAATCTCGTCTGCAAGGTTCTCGAACCAGCCGCCCTTCTTCTTGTTCTTGGCCGCCTCCTCAATGGGCTTGCCGTCCAGTGATACGCTGATCGAACCATCGCCATGATCAATACGCAGCACGTTGCCCTGCTTGTCCAGCTCGGGCGTATCGCCTTTCGGGCCTTCCTGCTCAATGGTGACATCAACGCCGTCAATGTTCATTGGCTTGGGCTCGTCGCCGTTCAGGCGCAAGTTGCCGCTAAGTCCGGGCGTAATGGGCATGGCTTATCCTTCAAATATACTTCCGAATACTATTACACTACTTTACCTAGATTGGGTATAGCGGTTTGTGATCGTTGTTACCACGGAACATCTTGGCCGCACTCATCTCCGCGTTCTTCTCCACAACCCGAGTGATCATGCCCGTTTTACGCATAAAGGTCAGTGCCTGCACCAGCGTGTCAACAAGGTCATCATTTTTGCCTTTAGGAAAACTTTCACATTCGGTGATGACCATGTCCGCCCAGATCCTGAACTGGTTGCCTGTTTGGTCTAGGCATGGTGCATAGATCAGCCCATCGGCCAGCAGATGCTGGATGGCATAGGCTCGGGCTACCTTGTCCAAGGCGCCGGGGTTCTCCAGCCTCACCTGCCAGTCCTCATGGGCATACAGACGCCGCAGCTCTTGTTCGAGCGAATAGCCTGCCGCCTTGTTCTCATTCAAGATGATATCGACCTTGTGGTCCTTGGCCATCTTGACCACCATCTCGGTCAGCTCGTGAAACTCTACCTTGCCCCGCCATGCATGCACCATCATGATGCGCGGCACATCCTCGGTCTCCACACGTGCGAAGCTGGTGCTGACCCTGCCGCCCGGCCCTTGGATCGCACTGATGCCGTCTGGCTCTTCAAAGATGCCCCAGACCGTGATGGCCGAGAAATCATTTTCCTGCTTGGTTGTGTAAGCCGTATCCACCGACATGATGACGATCGAGAACGGCGGGTACTTGTCTTCGACCCACGGCTGAAACCACTCACGCTTGATGATGCCACCGCCTGCTGGTGTAGGCCGTTGTTGTAGCTGACCCGCAGCACCCGTCAGCAGCTGGGCTTCGAGCAGCTTGACTTCGTTGTCACCGAACCGTTCTTCCCATAGCAGCTCACCCTCGACCGTACGTGGATCTTCCCAGCCAATCACAGTGGTGTACTTGCGCTCTAGCTCGAACCGCATTGGCAGGACGAGGTGGCACCAGTCGCCGACCTCGCGGGATAGGATGTGCCCGGTGATGTCCCGTTCACTCAGCCGCTGCTGGATCACAACACGGCAGCCGCTCTTTGGGTTGTTCAAGCGGGTAGACCACGCATTGTCGAACCAGTCGGTGGTGGTGTCCAGAATGGCATCAGAGTTCGATTCCAGCGCATTGTTTGGGTCATCGAGCAGCAGGAAGTCGCCGCCGAATCCCGTTGTAGATGCGCCCACCGATGTGGCGATGCGTGATCCGCCTAGTGAGTTTTCGAATCGCTGTTTGGCATTGACATCGCCCGTCAGCTGCACGTGCGGATACAGATCAATATACCTTTTCGAGGATACCAAGCGGCGGCACTTCACGCTGTCCTGCAATGACAGGCTAAGGCCATATGAGGCACACAAGAACTGAACGCCCGGACCCGATGTCGGCGTGATCTCACGTTGCGCCCATACCCATGCGGGGAAAAACGTCATGCAGATCAGTGACTTTGAAAAGCGCGGTGGGATGTTGATGATCAGGTTGCGGATCCCAGTGCCGTCAACCATTGAGGTCAGGTGATCGCATACAGCCTGAATAGCAAAGCCGCCTTCAACGAACTCAGCCGAATCAACGACAGGCCAGAAGTACCGCATGAAGCTGTAAAGGTCATCTTGCAGCTGAAAGGCTTTGAACTGCCTTAGTGTTTCCTTAACATTGATAGGAGCCGAGTTGCCAGTGATTCGTTCTATGCCCGGCAGCAAAACACCCTGAGATGTTTCACGTGAAACATTTTGTTTACTCTTCATCGGGGGCTTCTTGCGCCTCAATGGCCAAAGACAATGCCTCCTGAATTTGCACCATAGCCTCTGGTGCAAGCGTTGATGGATCAATCACCTGCATCTCAATCTGCACCGGGCCATCACCAGACGGGCCAGTCAATGCCATCTTCTGCTCAGAGTATTTCTTGGGCGACATGCGGCCTGCAAGCCATTTGCGGGTGTCAATCTTTAACCGCGCAGCCGTAATGGCCTCATTGCTTTCGTATTCGGCATCGGCGATCGCAAGCATGTCATCAACCAGCGAATCAGCGTGGGCCTCACGCGCACGGGCGTATTGGTCGCGGAAGATTTGATTGGCGACAAGCCATCTAAACACCGTAGCGCGATCAGGCATGTGCGAACCAAGAACGATTGAGCGCAGTGATTCGCCTCCAGAGATACGCACACAGATCTCGTCACCAATCTCTTGCGTGAACGAACTAGGTCTACCAATTCTCTTTTCAGCTGGCCGATCTTTTGGCCTATCTTTGGCTGTTTTAGCCATATCTTGCTTCCATTCGGTTATCTAAGGCCAAATGATCAAGTTCTGCTTGGTTCATTGGGCCATACTTCCTCAACAGCTCTAAATGCTTGTTAAGCATCAATGGCGGCATCTCTGTGACTGACATACCATGTTCGCGGTAATGTTGTTTAAGAAACGCTATCTGATCTGGGGTGGCATCCGATATTTGTCTGACCGCAAACGATACTTTTTCATTAACTACAATATTCCAGCCGATCATTGGGACGCCGTCAGAATGTACGTAGTTGAACCGCCCTAAAAATGCTTTGCCCTTTACTCCATCTACGAACTTAACTTCAATGTAAACAGCCTCTGGGAAATTGCCCCAAGCTACCGGGCAGCTTTTTACATACAGCACTTCGAAGAATGGTTTGCGCTTCTCATATATATGATTAATCGCATTCTCGTGGCTTGCGGCTGGCATTACAGATGTTGCCAGTATTGACCCTACGCCTAGCAGGAGTTGCCGTTTGGTAAGCATTTGATGTTCTCCGTATGTTTCGCATTATACGCATTTTACGGATTTTGCGTATAATACACAATTCATGATCGATAAACGTCTAACATATCAATCATTCTATACCATTTGGGCTGTTTTGTCTGTTTAGCTGGACGATTTGCACAGCTCCGCCCTCCGTCTACCCTCCCTCCCATCAGTGGACGATGAGCAGGATAACGGTATTGAGGGAAACTCTTGACGCTGTATAGCACAGGTGCCTTGACGGTTATGCCGCCTATCGCTTGGCCAGAACGCCTCCCTGACGGGTTACCGTCATCTAGGGGGTATGTAGACCTGTGTTGCTCCCTAAGCTGTTCAGCCATCGGGACCGCCGGAGGGTTAAAAACGGCAGCGTCTTAGCCATGTGGTCTAGGTTCATGGCAAAACCTCATCACTGAACCATTGTGGATCACGCTTGTGGTAACTCAATCAGCCGAAGCCGGGCTACCGTCCGTTGCGCGACTTGTTGTTGGCAGTGGAAATTCGCACTTGAAGTCCGCATGTGATCGCGGTAAACATTTTGTGCTGAACCTTGTCGTCTGCCAAGAAAACAAGTTTGGTTCAGTAAGCCCGGTTAGAGTTCAACTCACCGGGCTTTCTATTGCCTACAGTATAGTGCGAATCAGTCAGGTTCAATCCCTGCCAACTCTTGTGCTGCCGAGATCAGCAATTTGCGGATGGCCCACGATAGGATCGTGTCCCGCTCTTCCTTATCCATTTCAACTTCAATGATTACACTGCCGTCAGGCAAATCTGTAATGTTTACAACTTGCATCACTCACCCATTTTGTTGTATTTGTCCCACACTTCTTTAGGTAAACCAGTGGTATAACCGTAGCGCGTTTTATAAAACTTTGTGCCTTCTGCACGAGCTTTTTTGCGGTCTAAAACCAATTGGCGCATGGCCTGATACCGCTTGGCGCGTTCTGCCTTCTCACGCTCTGCCGTGATGCCAA
>JGI24890J29729_1001338_pt1 | contig 11373 bp, 10 predicted proteins | sample FreactcultureFD7_FD_29729 | JGI IMG/M metagenome (IMG submission 29729)
GAAGATTGTATTTGGACGCCTCAAAATAGAATAATTCAGGTATAATAGCGCGACATGACACCACAAGAAATTAGAAATTTTTGCATTATTGCCCATATTGATCACGGCAAGAGTACACTTGCCGACCGTTTGATGGAGCTGACTGGTACTGTTGAAAAACGTAACATGAAAGCGCAGTTGCTCGATAAGATGGATCTTGAACGCGAAAAGGGCATTACTATCAAGCTTGCGCCTGTTCGAATGCAATATAAAAATTATGAACTTAATCTTATTGATACGCCCGGGCATGTCGATTTTAGTTATGAGGTATCGAGAAGCCTGGAGGCTTGTGAAGGAGCTATTTTAGTGGTTGACGCAAGTCAGGGTATTCAAGCTCAAACACTAGCAAATGTGTATTTAGCGCTCGCAGCTGATCTTACTATCTTGCCGGTGCTTAATAAAATTGATTTACCAGCAGCTGACGTTGAACGAGTTTCGGCAGAAGTAGTTGCACTACTTGGTTGTAAGAAAGAAGACATTCTGCATATCTCAGCCAAGAATGGGATAGGTGTAGCTGAACTGCTTGATGAGATTGTGGCAAAGATTCCTGCGCCAACCGTTGATGAAACCCTACCCTCACGAGCACTCATCTTCGACAGTTATTATGATGACTATCGGGGGGTTGTCTTGTATGTGCGAGTATTTGATGGCATTATTCAAAAAAGTGACATTATGGAAATGATGGGGACAAAGAGTGAAGGAATTGCCCTTGAAGTTGGTTGCCTCACACCTGAAATGAAATCAACTGGTGTGTTGAGATCTGGTGAAATCGGTTATATTGTTACGAATCTAAAAAGCACCCGAGAGGCTCGAGTAGGTGATACGATCACACTTGAAAAAAATAAGGCAACCAGCCCGCTACCTGGATATTTGGAAGTAAAACCATTTGTGTATGCCGGATTCTTTCCAGATAGTAACGAAAACTATCAGCTTCTAAAAGATGCAATCGAAAAATTAAGTCTGAGTGATTCTGCGCTGCAATTTACGCCAGAAAATTCTCCTGTTCTTGGTTACGGAGTACGAATCGGTTTCTTGGGCTTACTTCATATGGATATCGTTAAAGAACGACTTGAGCGTGAATATGACCTAGAGTTGGTGGTAACAAATCCTAGTACGGATTATCACATCCTACTCATTAATGGAGAAGAGCTGGATATTAAGAGCGCCAGTGAATTACCTGACCCTGCCCAGATCGCTGAAATTAGAGAGCCCTGGATTAAAGGTGAGGTCGTTTGCCCAAAAGAATATGTCGGTGCAGTTATCCAGCTTATCGTGCAAAAACGTGGAATACATAAAAATTTAAGCTACGTTGATGCGCAACTTGCGCTCGTTAGTTTTGATGCACCGCTCGCAAACTTGCTTACCGATTTTTATGATCAGCTTAAAAGTGTAACGAGTGGCTATGGATCATTCAATTATGATTTGAGTGAATATAGAGCCGAGCAATTAGTGCGTTTAGATTTTTATGTAGCAAACGAAAGAATTGATGCGCTCAGTTTGATGGTACATCAATCAGAAGCCACAGGAATTGGTCGTGACATAGTAAAGAAGCTTAAAGATGTTATACCAAGACAAAACTTCCAAATTAGTCTGCAAGCAGCAATCGGCGCCCGCTTTTTAGCTCGCGAAGATATTAGTGCATTTCGAAAAGACGTGACGGGATACTTATATGGTGGCGATGTCTCGCGTAAGAAGAAACTTCTTGCTAAACAAGCAAAAGGAAAGAAGCGCATGAAGCGCTTCGGCAAAGTGGATATTCCTTCTGACGCGTTTACAGTATTACTTAAGCGTGACTAAGTTCGGTGAGATCTTTGGTTACTTGACCAACATGCGTGAGCGGATTAACCCCCTCATATTTTTTTACAATTTCACCATCCGGATTAATAAGATAGGTGTCGCGATTAATTCCTTCATACTCTCTTCCCATAAATTTTTTCTTTTTCCATGAACCATAGGCTTTTATCGTATCAGTTGAGGTATCACTTAAAAGTGTGAAGGTAAGCTTATGGGCATCAGCAAATTTCTTATGACTTGCCACGCTGTCCTTAGAGATTCCGAGTACTATCGCACCCTTATCTTCTAGATAATCGCGGCCATCCCTGAAACTGCAGGCTTCTTTAGTACATCCCGGTGTATTATCCTTTGGGTAAAAATACAGTACAACCCATTTTCCTTTGTATTGAGACAACGAATGAGTGGTGCCGTTTTGGTCGGGTAGTGAAAAATCTGGTGCTTTCATGAAAAAATCCTTGATTAACTAGTTAGTATACAAGGTATAGTATACCTATGATTACTAATGGCAGGCCACTTAAATTAATAGATTCTTTCACCAGGGTTTTGGCAGAGTATATTCCCAATCCAGATCAGCTTACTATTCTACGAAAAACTCCCTTTGTCCTTCTTGCAGCACCAACTGCTGCTGGTAGAAACACCCTTATTAGAACGCTGCTTGAAGAACATGATTACTATTACATCGTTTCCGATACAACACGACCACCACGCAGTAACAATGGCGTGGAAGAGAAAGAAGGCCAAGAATATTGGTTTAAGTCCGAAGAAGTATTTTTAAAAGATCTTGACGCTGGACTGTACCTAGAAGCTGCCATTATTCATGATCAGCAAGTATCAGGCATTAGTATGCGGGAAATTGAAAAAGCACATCAAGCAGAAAAAATAGCTATAACGGACATTGATGTGCAGGGCTGTAGAACACTAGAAGCATTGAGCGACAACATCATCCCTATATTTATCTTGCCGCCACGTTTTGAGATATGGATGCAACGGCTTGACGGTAGAGGTGTAATGAATGAAGCAGAGAAAAAACGAAGGCTGGCAAGCGCGGCTTCAGAAATAGATTATGCGCTACTGTCAGGTAAGTTTACTTTTGTTATTAATGATTCATTGGATGAAGCAGTAAAACGGCTTGATGCAATTGTTCAGAAAATTGATGATACAGCCTATCAACAGGTAGCAATTAAGCACGCGAAACAACTTTTACACGAATTAGTAGCAAAAAAATAATATTTAACAGGGAAGAATAAAATAATTAGCACTCTTGACAGTAGAGTGCTAATTTTCTAAACTAGTAATGGTACTAGGAAAAAACTATGCAGATTTCACCACGACAAGTTAAGATTCTAAACGCCATCGTTGAGCAGTATGCTGAGGTGGCAGCCCCTGTCGGCTCAATTCTCTTAGCTAATATGTTCAGTGTTTCATCAGCAACAATACGCAGTGAAATGGCACGTTTAGAAGAAATGGGTCTCATAGAACAACCACATACCTCTGCTGGAAGAGTACCAACAGATAAAGGGTATAGGTTTTACGTAAATCAGGTGAATGAAGCAAATGAGTTCGCACTCACTGCCCCACAGATCAATCGCAATGCGAGAGCGATTGATACGCGAGTAAATGGTGCTGGTGAAGCAGTGCAAGCCATTAAGTCTGCAGTCGACAGCCTTGTATCGATAACGCAAAACCTCGGCATAGCGACCATTGGCGATCAGCTGTACATGAGCGGCATCTCAAATCTTTTTTCACAACCAGAATTTGTCAGTGGAACTGCCATCCATGAAGTTGCACAGCTACTCGATAATCTAGAGCCTTGGCTTCGTGAAGCACAACCCAATGAACCACTTAGCGTTTATATCGGGCAAGAGAATCCAATCGGAAAAACAAGTGGATGTACCTTAATTATTAGCCGATTCAGTAGTCCCTATAGTGATAGAAGTTACATTGGAATAGTTGGTCCAACTCGGCAAAGTTACAAGTCGGTGATGAATCTCGTTCGCCATACTGGTATTACGCTTGAGGCTGCATTATTTTAAAGAACAAGGAGTAGATTATGACAAAAGAACCAAAGAAGACATCAAAGAATGACGAAAGAGTGCTTGAGCTCACTGCTGATTTGCAGCGAGTTCAAGCTGACTTTATAAATTTTCGAAGACGAAGCGAAGAAGAAAAACTTCGTGCTATCCAAGCAGGAAAAGAACAGGCGGTACTGACGCTCCTTCCAGTGTTGGATAACATTGAGCGAGCAATCGCTCACGAGCCAGCAGATATTAAAGATCATGCCTGGGTAAAGGGAGTTTCATCAATTGCTTTGCAGCTTGAGATGCAACTTGCTTCTATCGGACTTCAGAAAATAGGTGTCGATGGGGAAGCATTTGACCCTAGCCGACATGAGGCAGTCAGTATGAACGAAGAAGCAACGGGTGAACATGAAGTTGTCGCAGCAGTGCTGCAGCCGGGCTACCAGCTTGGAGAGCAAATCATTCGCCCTGCAATGGTAAACGTAACGAAACAATAGAATAAGGAGAATATATATGGGAAAAATTTTAGGGATAGACTTAGGAACTACAAATAGTGCAATGGCAATCATGGAGGGTGGAAACCCAGAAATCATTGCTAATGCTGAAGGTAATCGAACAACACCAAGCGTTATTGCACTTAATAAAAGTGGCGAACGCTTAGTTGGACAACTAGCGCGACGTCAAAGCGTAACGAATCCAAAAAACACTATCTATGAAATGAAGCGTTTGATTGGACGACGCTGGGAAGATAAAGAAGTACAGCGTGATATTAAGCTCATGGGCTATGAAATGGTCAAGAGCGGGCATAGCGTTAAAGTGAAAATGGGCGACAAGGACTACAGTGCTGAAGAATTAAGCGCAATGGTACTGTCTAAGCTCAAAGCTGACGCAGAAGCATTTACTGGCCAAACAATTAGTGAAGCAGTTATTACTGTTCCTGCATATTTTGATGATGCACAACGACAGGCAACAAAAGATGCCGGTAAAATTGCGGGACTTGAAGTAAAACGAATTATTAATGAACCAACTGCTGCAGCACTTGCCTATGGACTAGATAAGGGTGGCAAAGATGAAAAGATTGCCGTTTATGATCTTGGGGGTGGAACGTTTGACGTTTCAATACTTGAACTAGGCGATGGAGTTTTTGAAGTTAAAAGTACTAATGGTGATACGCATTTAGGTGGTGCAGACTTTGACCGAGTAATTGTCAATTATCTTATTGATACTTTCAAAAAAGAAAATGGCCAAGATATTTCAGATGATAAAGCTGCACTGCAACGACTTCGCGATGAAGGTGAAAAAGCTAAAATTGAGCTTAGTACAACAAATGAAGTAACCATCAACCTTCCATTTCTTACAGCAACCGCTGATGGTCCCGTTCACTTCGAAACTAAGCTTACTCGATCAAAGCTCGAAAGTTTGGTAGCTGATCTTGTTGATCGAACTGCGGCTCCATGCGAAAAAGCATTAAAGGATGCAGGACTTAAGGCAAGTGATATTGATGCAGTAATTCTTGTTGGTGGTATGACGCGAATGCCTGCAGTTCAGGAAAAGGTACAAAAGATCTTTGGAAAAGAACCGATGAAAGGAGTCAATCCTGACGAAGTAGTTGCTGTTGGTGCTGCTATCCAAGGTGGCGTACTTGCAGGAGACGTTAAGGACGTATTACTTCTTGATGTGACACCACTTAGTCTTGGAATCGAAACAATGGGTAGTGTCAGCACAAAGCTCATTGAAAGAAATACTACAATTCCAACATCGAAAAGTGAAACGTTTAGTACCGCTTCAGATAACCAGCCGCAAGTAGAAATTCATGTACTACAGGGTGAGCGAGAAATGGCTGCAGATAATAAGTCACTTGGTCGTTTTGTACTTGATGGTATTGCCCCGGCTCCACGCGGTGTTCCGCAAATTGAAGTTACTTTTAATCTTGATGCTAATGGAATCTTAAATGTAACTGCTAAAGATAAAGGAACGAATAAGGAACAGAGTATTACGATTCAAAACAGTGGAAATCTATCCAAGGAAGATGTCGAAAAAGCACGAAAAGAAGCTGAAGCAAATGCAGAAACTGACAAGAAAAAACGTGAAGCAGTCGATGCACGGAATATGCTTGAAAATGCAATTTACCAGGCAGAAAAGCTAAAGTCAGACAATAAAGACAAGGTTTCGGAAGAAGACCAAAAGACGCTTGACACAGCTGTTGAAGAAGCAAAGAAATCTCTTGAAAGCGATGACAAGGATGTACTGGAAGAAGCTGCTAAAAAACTTTCTGATACAATGATGCCAATCGGTGCAAAGCTGTATGAGTCTGCTGAGAAAACAGCTGATGGGGATAAAAAAGAAGAAGACGGTCCAGTTGAAGGCGAAGTTGTAGAAGAAAAAGATGAAAAGAAAGAAAAGAAAGATAAAAAATAAGTAAGCAAATTTAAGGAGCTCGCTTGTGGCAAAACGGGATTACTACGAAGTACTGGGCGTTTCTAAAGACGCATCGGCGGATGAAATTAAAAAAGCATTTCGCCGTCTTGCCGTCCTGCATCATCCCGATAAAGAGGGTGGTGACGAAACAAAATTCAAAGAACTCAATGAAGCTTATGAAATCTTAAAAGACTCTGATAAACGTCAGCGCTATGATCAATTTGGTCATGCAGGTGTTGGTGGTAACGGTGGGGGCGGTGGCGGAGCTTACGATTTTAATGGAGGTGGTTTTAATTTTAACGGCCAGAACATGAACTTTGATTTCGGTGATTTAGGAGATATGTTCGGTAGCTTTTTTGGCGGCGGATCACAGCAGCGGCAACAAAGCCAAAGAGGGCGCGATATTGAAACGGCCATTGAGCTTACATTTGAAGAGGCTGTCTTTGGGGTTGAGAAAACGATTCATCTTAACTTAGATGCAGCTTGTGAGCACTGTAAAGGGAGCGGAGCAGAGCCTGGTTTCGAAGTAGTTACCTGTCCAACCTGCAAAGGATCTGGTCAAGTAGTAAGTGTAACGCAAACTATTATTGGTAATATTCAGCAGGCTCGTATTTGCAATGATTGCCAAGGAACAGGAAAAAAGCCCGAAAAGGATTGCAGCGTTTGCCACGGACGCGGTGTTAAGCGTAAGGAACAATCGGTTGATTTAAAAATTCCTGCAGGAATCGATGACGGTGCAACCATCAGACTTCGTGAATATGGCGAAGCGGTGCGCGGTGGCACAAAAGGCGATTTATATGTATTTGTCCGAGTTAAGTCACATAAAAAATTTACTCGTGAAGGAGATATTATCTTAAGTCACGAGTCAATTGATATGGTAACTGCTGCCCTTGGTGGAGAGATGCAAGTTGCCACGGTAGACGGTTCAGTCACGATGAAAATACCAGCTGGAACACAGAGTGGCACCGATTTTAAAATCTCAGGCCATGGAGTTGCACATCCTAAGAGTAGTAGCCGCGGGCCACAAATTGTAACAATACATGTCGCGACACCAATAAAACTTTCAAAGCATCAAAAAGAACTGTTAGAAACTTTTCAAAATGAAACCGGAAAACGAAGATTCTTCTAAGTAGTGGACAAAATACCGCATTCAATTCATAATCATAAGTAGAATGGGAAAAATAAATCAACAAGGTTTTATTCCAATGCTTATAGCCATCGTCATAGTTATTGTTTGCGCTATTGGCTTTGCTCTTGTGCGGGTTATGAAGGCTAATAAGTAACGATGCCTCGACACGCCAAAGCTCCAAAAATAGTTTCAATCTTAAAACCGCTAACGCCCACTGATCTAGGTGATAGTTTAGAATATGAACTTCTTGAGGAGACAGTCGAGAAGAATGAGCCTTACGAGAAGTCGAGACTTGAGGAAGTTCTAAGCGCACAGCCTCATTCTATCGAAGAAAAAACAGCCGCTCGGCAACTTGCTTACCACTATCTTCTAAAGACCGCTCATAACGCTATGAATGCCTCTAGCGAGTCTTCGCAGGCGCGCTTGCTTGATAGATTCACACAAGCATCAATAGAAATATTTGGCGCTCCCTTAAAAAAGCGAGCTAACCAATTACTAAATGAGCACATTCAGCAATTTGAAGCCTTTAAAAATAGTGAGCAAGTTGATCAAGTACTACTAGAAGAATATCTTGCATGGCTCGAGTCAAAGCGCTCAAGCGATACCCGGGTGAGTAGCGAGGAGCATGAAACCGAATCAATCGAAAATCTCTTAGTCGATATTTCGGGATTTCTCCATAAACGCTATAGTGAGGTGCTTGATGTATTCACTGAGGAAAATATAGATGAGAAAAATACTATAGTTGAGGCAAAGGAAAAAATTGAAACTGCTCTTGAGAAACTGAAGGATATTGAACCGGTTTTCAGTTCGTGGAAGGTTAAAATTATTTCAAATAAAGATGTAATATCTGTAGACCCAGAAACTAAAACGTTGCAGCTTGGAAAAAATCGTGCCGCAATGACGAACGCGGAACTAAAGGGTCTTTTCTGTCACGAACTTCTTGTGCACGCGCTTAGATCAATTAATGGAGCCAAAATAGATGAAAATCTTGCTTTTGGNTTACCTGATTACCTCGATACCGAAGAAGGCCTTGGCACATTNTTTGAATATGCGATCACCAAACAAATGCCAGAGAAAAATGCCGATCGATACATAGATATTGCAATTGCGCTTGGAACGTTGGGGGANACCATGGTGCCGAGACCCGAACTNATGCAGTATGNTGTAATGCGCGAAACGCTTCGCTCACAAACAGATGTGAATTATGCACAAAGTGAGGTGGAAACGAAGGCTCGAGCACACGTTAATCGCATTTATCGAGGAACCCCTGGAACCGAAGATGCCATCGGTGTTTTTACCAAAGATATTGTGTATCAAGAGGGTTTTGATGCTATTTGTAGTTATCTTTTAGGCCAGCGAAAAAGTGGAGTTTCTATTGATGAAATCATAGATTTTGTAATGATTGGCAAGTTTAATCCTACGTCTGAAAAAGAAGTCGCTTATGTTGCTAAGATGGCGACTATCCCCTCATAGCAAGTAGGTAACCGTAAGCTCGTTAGTATTCTATTTAGTCATATCTGAGAATGGGTCAATTTTATTATCTGTTTTTGATTTAAGACCTTGCTTCTTCTGCTCATAATTAACTGTCATTATTCTTTGAGTAATGTATATAATAAAGCCAAGAACTGCAAACCCTATACCGCCAATTACACCCCATATTGCAAATCCGATATTTATGGAGATTCTAGGAATATTGATCCAGCTACTGGAAATGGTCAGATGGAAAGCAATACTAAGACAAGTGTTGATGGACTAGGTCGGCTAGCTTACTACCTATCTCCTAACTAGTTAACAAACCGTATTTTTGTTAATATAAGATTAATGAGCGATTCTATAATAGATGTTAAGAATTTAACAAAAATATACGGTGAGCATAAAGTTGTAAAGAACATTTCTTTTAGTGTAGCTAGAGGGGAGGTATTTGGTTTTCTGGGTCCCAACGGTGCCGGAAAAAGTACAACCATAAAAATGTTAACCACTCTACTAAAACCGACGAATGGGACTATTAAGCTCGATGGTACTAACGTAATAGAAGAGAAAAATGAAGCACGATTTTCATTTGGGATTGTGTTTCAAGATCCCAGCCTAGATGATGAGTTAACGGCTTACGAGAATATGGAACTCCACGGTGTCTTATACCACTTACCAAAAGCCGATAGAATTAAACGAAGCGAAGAGTTAATGAAGCTCGTAGAGTTATGGGATAGAAAAGATTCTCTAGTAAAAACTTTTTCCGGAGGTATGAAACGGCGACTTGAAATAGCTAGGGGATTATTGCATCACCCTAAAGTTCTTTTTCTTGATGAGCCGACTCTTGGCCTGGACACACAGACGAGAAATCTACTATGGGATTATGTTGAGAAATTAAACAAGACCGAAGGTATGACAATTTTCTTTACTACCCACTACCTTGAAGAAGCTGAAAATGTAGCGGATAGAATAGCAGTAATTGATGATGGAAAAATAATAGCCAATGGTACGGTAAAGCAGTTACTTGCTCTTACAAAGACTAAAGACTTAGAAAGCGCATACCTCAGGTTGACTGGTAAACAGATTAGAGAAGAAGAAGTAGATCCAAACGAAGCTTTTCGATCACGTGTTCGTTCAAGAAGGATGAGGTAATAATGGAAATATATTATTTATGGCTTAGGCAGATTAAGAGATATACCCGCTCAAAGTCTAGAATGATTGGTGCCGTTGGACAGCCCCTACTATTCCTTCTTGCATTAGGCTATGGTATTGGTTCGCTATATAAACGAGCAGGTAATGGAAATTATATAGAATTCTTAGTTCCAGGCATTATTATTCAAACTATCCTTTTTGGAGCAATTTTTTGGGGTATAAATATTATTTGGGATAAGCAGTTCGGATTCTTAAAAGAAACTTTAGTTGCACCAGTTTCAAGGCTTAGAATTTTAATGGGCAGTGCGCTTGGAGGATCGACCACTACGCTAGCGCAGGCCACAATGGTATTCTTCCTTTCGATGCTTCTCGGTTTTAGGCCATATAACTGGCTTCTCGTTCCGCTGGCCCTAATTGTGGCAATGCTATTTACCTTTGCTGTAACCTGTTTCGGTGCTGGGCTAGCTTCTCGGGTAAACGATTTCCAGGGCTTTCAGGCTATCAATCAATTTCTAATATTTCCACTATTTTTCCTATCTGGGGCACTCTTTCCAATACAGGGTTTTCCAAAGGCTTTAAAAATTATAGCTTCTTGCAACCCAGTATCGTACTCTGTTGATGCAATGCGTCATCTTCTAATTAACCAAGGATATTTCCAGCTGTGGAAGGATCTAGCAGTGCTTGGACTAATGGTAGTAGTAATGGTATGGTTTGGGGTGAGTAGTTTTAAAAAAATTGAAACCTGAAATATTAAATCCCTAAACACTATAAATATCTTTGCGCTTAAGTTAATTATGAGCCATAATTAAAGAGGTAAACAAACAGGAAAGCTAGAGGGCAATTTTGCGCGTAATTATGCTTGGTTGGGAACTTCCACCGCTTAACAGTGGCGGGTTAGGGGTAGCTTGCTATCAACTAAGTAAGTCTTTATCAAAAACGGCCCAAATTGACCCATTCTCAGATATGACTAAATAGAATACTAACGAGCTTACGGTTACCTACTTGCTATGAGGGGATAGTCGCCGCTAAGATGTATTGATAAAAATTAATAATTATGCTATAATATGCAAATTAACCAAAAGGGTTATACGTATGAATGCAAAGACAATAATAGGTAATTACGAACGTGTATCTTTTCCGTTTTTTGGAATAGATAATATTGTTGCAAAGATAGACACTGGAGCATACTCTGGTGCTTTTCACTGTACTAAAATTTTTGAGCGTGATCAGGACGGTAAAAAATCGGTAGTTTTTTCACCTTTTGATCATCCTGAAGTTGTCATAGAGACAGATCAATTTTCAAAAAAACAAGTTAAAAGTTCTAATGGTGACGTTGAAATGCGCTACTTTATA
>JGI24890J29729_1001339_pt1 | contig 11358 bp, 25 predicted proteins | sample FreactcultureFD7_FD_29729 | JGI IMG/M metagenome (IMG submission 29729)
CTTCGATGGCTCTGGCAAATGAAATTTCAGGACGCTGGTGGGGGTTGTAGTGGTCTCTTGCCACAGTCAATATCTCCTCATCCGTCAGCGGCTTGCGCTGTGGTGGGGTGGTGTCAACCAATCGCATTTCTGCCAAAGATTCAAACCAATCACGGGGTTCGCTCCCAGTATTTCCGTTGGCAATTTCTTTGCGGTAATAGTCCCACATTTGCATCACATTTTCAGGCCAACACTCTCCTAGTTTTAACGCCACAGGCTCTTGCTCTATCTCTTGCCCTAGTCTTTGAACTTCACGCATTGCTTTTTCCCGCTTGATACTTAAATCTTCTGACTTGATACTTAAATCGTAAACGCCCTCGTACAAACCTAGTCGCACATTTTCATCGTGCAATTTGTTCAATATATTGACCAAATCACCAGCATTTTGTTCATTATGGTGAACATTTGGCGCGATTGTGTCGCGATTAGTGTCGCTAGTTCCTCTCTTGCGCCACAGGCTCATAACATTGCCTCATGTATTCTTGCTAACTGCTCATTACGCTTACGCAGCTGTAATTCGTACTCATGTAGCAATAATTGCAACTCAGCAATTTCTTGTTTGAGATGGTTGGTCTCTAGTTGGTATTTCACAACATTGACGGCTAATGCGTCATCAAATTCCATTTCGTCAAATGCAGCATCTAACTTTTCTTGATTCATATTAGCCGCCTTTGTTAGTTAAAAGGGAAATGTCTCTTCAGACTTTTCCTTGGGTGGATTCATGTACGCCCAGCCTGACCAGCCGCCCTCTACGATGGGCATACAGTCGAATTTGAGCATTGGGCCGTTCTTGGTCTCGATGACCGAACCGATACGCTGATAGCGGTTCTTTTCTGCGCCATCTTTGTTTGTATATTTGCCAGAAATTACGCTGACTTCATATTGTGTTTTACTCATATTTTTCCTTTAGTTTTGCTACTTTGCTATCCAACTCCGCTAGGAATTGGCTAACTTCTTTCTCCAACATTGCACAGTACTCAGGGTCAAACTCAACCTCTTGCACAAACAACTGAAGATGCTCTGGTAAACGATTGTCAAAACTGACGAAATCGCACCATTTTCTTTCACAGCACAGCATCTGCCATTGCATTTGCGTGATGTATTTAGTAGGCACTTTTTGCAACAAAAGCGTATCAATATGCGTTGCAGTATTGGGGCATTTAATCTCCACCAAGCCATCGTCACCTACTAACCCGTCTGGTGATGCGCCTGACATTTCTATGCGCGGGTGGTTAATAAACCCTACTTCTTTTACCAGCAAAGAACGGCTGTTTTCGTAAGCAGAGCGGGCTAGTGGCTCGGTCTCAACCCCGTGGGTCATGGCAGCGTTCGTAAACGATTCACCTTGTTGACCAGTAAGGCGCTCACAGATTAACTGCGCCATGTAGTTATCTCTGCTTGTTGAATAGCCGGTCTTAGTCTTGGCAATTACATCTGCTACCCGTGATGCGGTTACTTTTCCGATTCTGGCCTCAAACCATGCACTTGAGCGTTGCTCTATTTGTTCAGTCATTCTGTTCTCGCTTTCATCATTGCGTCTGCAATTTCATAACAATGTTGTGCAATAAATTGCGATAAATCTTCATTAGCAAAAGACCAACCACTGGATAAAAAATCATCGACAACTGGTTGCATAGCCTTAGCCGCAAAGTAATCACGCAAGGTCATGCCGTTGTATTGGCTTAATTCTTCGCCCCATTTAAAGGCTACTGGAAATGCTGGTGCGTTCATCATCTTTCCTTCCCAAATTTATGATTGTTCCAAATATCAGGTCGGCATTTCTTTTCGACCTTCATCATGTGTTGATACCGACCAGAGCAGTCTTCGCAAATGGTGCAAGACTCATTTGCTATACGCGCACAGTCTTTCCATTCTTCATAAAGTTTCATAGTCGGAAAGCACAAGGGCTTTATGTATGTGGGGAAGTCAATCACCCAAGTTTCCTTTTCATCATGTCTTTAGCAGCTGTGACGGCTGTTAGCCATTCTTTGTCGTTGCCCGCGGCTTTGTAAGCATCTTTAAATGCGTCTTGTAAAGCCTCAACTGTCTGGGATTCTTGGATAATTGCCAAATGGTCTTGCATCTGGTTGTGGTTGGCTTTAATTGGTTTGCTACCAGCGTTGCCATCATCATCTTCGGGGGCTATACCGCAAGCAGCCATCAGGGAATATCTACGGGCATAGGTAAGGGCTGACGCATAGCCTTGGGGGTCATGTTTAACAGCAGGGAAGTGGACTATTCCGCACTCAAGCATTTCGCCTGATTCGTGGACAAACACAGTCTCTACCATTACGCCATCATTGCAGTCGTAGTTTTTTTGCAACAGATAGATTCCGTTGTCGTTTAGGGCATCTACAACAGCCTCAACGCAAGCGGACAAGTCAGCGTATCGACTACGAAAATGGGGATTGGTGGCAGTTTTTAGGGCGGGTCCAAATGCTTTTTGTGCTTTTACGAGTGCAGTCGCAATGTTTTTCATACAGTAGTTCCTTTATTAAATAGTTCAAGTCTTTTTTCTGCGTCAATCTCTGCTTTGATGCTTTTGAATTCGTCTTTGTCCATAACTTCGCAGTTAAGCCCAAATAGATGTTCGTCAAAGTCAATAAGGTCATAGGTGAAATTGCTTTCTAGCGTTTCTAGGTTGTATTTTTCTTTGATGTATTCAGCGATGAAATATTTGAGGTCGTTAATGTCTAGTTCGAGTTTCATGTTAGTTTCCTGTGATTAAAAGGGCAAAGATAAGACCAGACACAAATCCTGAGAGCCAAAAAATTACTTGGTCAGCCTTGCTAGGGCGTGTAGGTGTGAATGGGCCGTCAATCATGTTAGACCTCATAGTGTTTGGATTCGTAACGGGCAAGCGCGTAGTCGAATTTGTCGTTGTCAGCCTGTTCTTTACAAGCCTTAACATAACCACGCTCTAAGGATTGGATTACTGTGTCACGCAGTAAGTCGGTGATAAGTGCGTCACCGATGTAAACAAACCAGAGGTTGGTTGTTTGTGCGTCAAAGTAACATTCAAGGTCAACGCCTGGTGCGTCTGGGTGTTCGCACACCATACAGTCAAAGTCGCTGTGTTCTGCTTTCATACTAACTCCTAAAAAGACCGCTTGCTAATTGCTACGGCATGAACGAATCATAACCTAAGTTAACCCCTTTTAGCAACATCGCAAAAAATAAAAACCCTTATGTTGTTTTTGTGCAACTTAACTTATGTCATATAGAATTCATGCAATGGACAAACAAAAATTTATTGCGCTTGCAGGCTCACAGAGTGAACTTGCCAAACTTTTAGAGATAAGCCAAGCCGCGGTTTCAAAATGGAAAGCAGTTCCAAAAGCAAGAATTTGGCAATTAAAAGTTTTGCGGCCTAATTGGTTTACTTAGGTTATAATTGGTTGAGACACGGCTAGGTACGAAGTCATGAGCGTACTGAAAAGAGAACAGACCCCTCCTGCCGAGGTTTCTTTTTAGGGTCGAGTTTTGGGTCTGAAATGCACTATTACCAGTTTCACATTGGTGACTACAAGTCACATACAAGCCATTTGTCCGTCATTGAGGACATTGCTTATCGAAGGCTTTTGGATTTTTACTATCTTCACGAAAAACCAATTAAGCAACACGATATTGCTCGGCAGATTGGTATGCGTGAACATGAACAAGATGTGCTCACAATTCTTGACGAATTCTTTTTGTCATCACCACAAGGCTTTGTTCATTCAAGAGCCGATAAAGAGATTGCTAGGTTTAAAGAATTTGCAGAGGCAGGCAAGCGTGGCGCAGCTAAAAGATGGGGGGCTAATGGGGAGGCTAATAGCCCCCCTAATCCCACCCCAATAGCAACCAATAACCATAAACCAATAACCAATAACCAAGAACCATATATTAAAGAAGGTAAACCTTCTTTGTCGGGAACTGCGTTCCCACCTTGTCCACATACTGAGTTATTAAAACTATGGGGAAAGAACTTACCTCACCTTACGCAACCAAGAACTTGGGAGGGCAATAGACAGTCCAACATGAGGCAAAGGTGGATACAGGCTGGCAAACCTTCTGCATATTCGCCAGAGGGCTACAAAACATCCGAGGAAGGGCTGAAGTGGTGGGATTCGTTTTTTGGCTACATTGCCAACGACACTTCCTTGGCTAACGGGTTTGAAACCAAGGGAAGAACTTGGAGACCAGACCTAGAGTGGGTGGTTAACGCCACCAATTTTCAAAAAATCATTGATGGAAAGTACGCAAAATGAGTTTCGCTAAACCTACCCCAAAACAAGAATCTTCCTTTGACGAAGAAAAAAAACTTATGTGCTCTGTGCCTGGTTGTCCAAAGCGGTGGACTGTCCACCTAAGTGGTGACCGCCCTAAGTGTTCCGAGCATCAATGGGCTAAAGACCCTGCTGAATACCGCAGACCTATCGTTGCCAAACCTGTGTCCCAGACTGTCCAACAATGGTATGAGAAGGAGGATTTTTGATGACAAAAGCAGAAGCCCATGAACTACTTGATGCAAGACGAAGAGGACTCTCAGTCTTACCGAGCGCGATTGATACAGCACTATTCTTCACAGGAGACCTTGGAGGAAATGCGTTGGTGTTTAGCGAGGGAATGGATAAATCGTTACAACAAGAAAGTCAAAGATGTTGGCAATGTAAAGGCGATGACTTGGTGGAACAATCAGGCAAATACTATGGAAGCCAAGCGTGGTTTGACGTTCACTATGGATTTAAAGCGGAGGATGAATGAGATACGCAAAGGTTGACGCTAATCAAACAGCCGTTGTAAGTGCGCTACGGGCAGCTGGTGCGTCTGTTCAATCATTGGCAAGCGTAGGCAAGGGTGTGCCTGACTTGCTGATAGGTTTTAGGGGCGTAAACCTTTTGATGGAAGTCAAAGACGGCAACAAGGCCAAATCAGCCCAGAAACTGACCGAAGACCAACTTAAATGGCATGGGCAATGGCTTGGCCCTATTTCAATCGTTGACGGCCCAGAAGCGGCTTTACGGGCTTTGGGGGTTATTCATGAAATACCAACTAACGAGTGAAAGTCAAGCCAAAGCATTGATGGTCACGTTGTGGCCAAAGGTGCTGACCGCGCTTAATGCTGGCAAACCACTAGTAATTGAGATTAAAGCTGCCGACAAGAGCCGAGACCAAGAAAAACTTTATCACGAACTTATTGGGCAGATAGCCACACAAGCCCAGCATTTAGGTAGTAAATGGGATGCTGAGAGTTGGAAACGACTATTGGTTGACCAGTTTTGTAAAGATATTGGGCTAAAAACGGGCGTAGTAATGCCTAATTTAAGTGGTGATGGCATAGTGCAACTAGGCTTTCAGACAAGGAAGTTTACCAAAGAACAAGCGTCAGAATTTGTTGAATGGCTATACGCTTGGGGCGCAGAAAGAGGGGTGACTTATGAAACTTATGAATAACCCTTACGCTACGCACATAGACTTTTTTAGGTTTAAAGGGTTTTTTAAAAACAACCCAAACGCTACGCCTAGCAACTTGGACATGATTTTTGAGCGCAAGGGTAAGTTTTTAGTGGGTGAGTGGAAACGCCAAAACGAAAAACTAAGCAAAGGGCAAGAAATCTTACTGAAAACTTTAGCCAAACAGGAAAACTTTGTGGTGCTGATAATCCAAGGCGATACAGACGGGGAGATGGTGGTAAACAAGTTTTGGAGAGTGGTAGACGATACTTGCCAGCCACAAGGCGAATCCGCAGATGATTTAAAAGATTTTATGAACCAATGGTACGACTGGGCAAATGAACAATAAACCTACATCAAAAGAACGCAACCATCTAGCAAAGATAAAAGAGATGGGCTGCGGTGTATGCGGTGCAGCTGCGCCAAGTGACGCACACCACATTGTTCAGCACCAGCAATACCTATGTATACCTTTGTGTAAAGACTGCCACCAAGGGTCGCACAACGGCATACACGGGGAACAAAGGATATGGAATGTCTACAAGGTAGACGAATTATCTGTGCTAAACGAGACTATCAGGGCTTTACTTGCGTAATGCTGGGATGCCTGCTTCTGGTTGGGCTTCATGGCTGCGGTGCATAGGATGAGCATGAGCCATATCAGTCTTTTCGTGTTCTTTCAATTCTTTTTCGAGTTCAGCAACTTTGCGCGACTCTTTTTTGTATTCACGTTCCATCACATAATGGCCACCAGAGGTAGGTTGGCGTTTAGACTCGGTTACTTTAAAATTGGTAGGCATTGAAAAAACTCCTATAATGTGCGTGACATTGTACAATGTCGATTAACCTTGCAAGGAAATATCATGGGAAAAATGGACAAAGAAACTTATCGTATGGGCGCATCAGGCGAAAAGATGCCTAAAGGCGTTTTGTCAAGCGACACATCTGGTGAGCGTAAAGGCAAACTAGTTGGTGGCGTGGCAATGGGCAAAGAAGACAAGACTGCTGGCATGGAAGGCGAGTTCAATACTGGTCGCACTGCTGGCGTTTGCTACGAGCACAAGCGCGAAAACTATCGTTAAAGCGAAACCCCAGTAGTCGTGCATGACTAAAGGGGCTTCTAAGTACACTAAAAGGAGTTAATGTACCTATGAACTATTGTAAAGACTGTCGGCATTACCACGACAACGGCTCAATATTAGGGCTGTGTCGTAGGTATCCGACCTATCAAAACCGCAGTCCAAACGAGACTTGCGGTGAGTTTTCGGTGAAAGCAGTTGCCGAACTTACTCCCACTTCGGTGGGGGATTTTTTGCCTGACCCAGTTAAAAAGCGTATGGGCAGACCACGCAAAGAAGCAAAAGAGGTGTCAGATGGAAATTAAACCATTGCGTGACAAAATCATTGTCAAACCAGAAACTCGCCTAAAGTCAAACATAGACTTATCCTTAATGCAAGAAGCCGACTCAATCGGAACTGTCATTGCAGCTGGTGAAGAAGCGGCACTCCAAGGCGTTAACATTGGTGACCGAGTGCTGTTTGGCACATTGGCAAAAGAATACAAAGACGAATACTTGAAGTTTGAGGAATTAAACTTAGATGGTGAGCGTCATCTTAAAATGTCATGGCAAGATATTGCCGCAATTTTGGAGGAAGTATGAAAGCAGGACTTTACGCAAACATCCACAAAAAGCAAGAGCGTATCGAGCGCCAAAAAGCAGAAGGTAAGCCAGTAGAAAAAATGAGAACGCCAGGCTCAAAGGGCGCACCTACCGCTAAAGCATTTAAAGAATCGGCTAAGACGGCTAAGAAATGAAAAAGCACGATAAGCCCATAGAGCATAAAACCACGGGTAAAGGTAAAACCTACAACCCTACGGACAAGGGCGCTGGCATGACGGCTAAGGGTCGTGCTGAGTACAACGCTAAGAACAACGCCAATTTGAAGCCACCAGCCCCAAATCCTAAGACCAAGAAGGATGAGGGCAGAAAAGCATCATTTTGTGCGCGCATGGAAGGCGTAGTAAAGAACGCTAAAGGCCCAGCAGAGCGGGCAAAAGCATCATTAAAGAACTGGAATTGCTAATGGACAAAGAACTAATCACCCTAAGAATCCAAGACCTAATCAGCAAAGGTAAGGAATTGGAAGTACAGCTGCATCAAATCAATGGTGCTATACAACAATGCCAATGGACTTTGGCTGAACTGGAGAAAAACGATGCTGAAGAAATCGACAAGCCCGAAAGCGTTTAAAGAAAACATCAAGACGGAGATAAAAGCTGCTAAACCAGTCAAGCAAGCCGTTGCCATCGCCTACGCTGAGAAACGCGAAGCACAGAAAGCCAAGGCTAAAAAGAAGTGAAAATAACCCAAAAAAAGGTCACAGAACTAATCCCTTATGTAAACAACAGCCGAACCCACTCTGACGAACAAGTGGCGCAAATAGCTGCAAGCATTAAAGAATTTGGCTGGACTAACCCAATACTAGTAGACGGGGATAACGGCATTATTGCAGGGCATGGTAGGCTCATGGCGGCTCGTAAGTTAGGGCATAAGGAAGTTCCCACCATAGAACTGAAAGACCTAACAGAGACCCAAAAAAGGGCTTACATCATTGCCGACAACAAGTTAGCCTTAAACGCTGGCTGGGACAACGAACTATTGATGATTGAACTTGAAGGGATACTGGCTGACGGGTTTGAGTTAGAACTTATGGGGTTTGACCCATCGGAACTTGACAACAAATCTATTGATTACGACATCCTTGATGACGAAGACTTAGACGGCACAATGTCCGATATGGCCAATGGTGTTCGTAAAGCGATACAAATCGAGTTTGAACCAGAAGATTACGACCGAGCCTTTGCTTTGGTCAAGTTTTGGCGCGAAAAGGGTTTATACGTAGGCGATTTTTTGATAAACAAACTTGAGGCCGAAAAAGCAAAGTTATGAAAATCTTAAAAGATGAAATAAAAAACATTAAGTTTTATCATCGAGAGGGTTTTTCTGACCAGAAAACTTTTAACGAAGTCATAGGTAACGACACTTACCAGAAAAAAGGCTTAAAGATTGGGCCTGATGAGCATTGGATGGACTGTGGCGGCAATGTTGGTGCATTTACCTTGTTAGCCTGCTCGAAAGGCGCTAAAGTGACTGTGTATGAGCCAGACCCGTACAACTGCGAAATGATAGAGAAAAACCTAAAACTCAATGGTTATCAAGCAGAAATAAAACAGGCCGCGCTGGTGAGCAATGATGTAAAAGAGACTTATCTGTTTATTGGCAACAACAACAACGTATGGCGTAACTCTATCGTTAAGAAGTGGAATAACAAAGGTTTGAAAGTGCCTTGTCTCAATTTTGATGATGAAGCCCAGCCGTTCGATTACTGCAAGATGGACATAGAAGGCGCAGAGATGCCTATTCTAGAAACCACTAACAAAGTATTCAAAAAACTGGTTTACGAGTGGTCATTTGACATAGACCCAAGTTTGCCGCGGTTTTGGAAAGTCATTGAGAAACAAATGCAAGCATACAAAAACATGCCCGATATAGGTAATACAGGAAAATTCAAAAGCCGTGATTACGATGTGTGGCAGAAGTCTTGGTTTCCCGCCTGTGCAAACATTTACTGTTTCTCATGAACATCATTCAATTAAAAAAAGTCGAGCATGGCGTAAAAGTCGGGGATATTTGTGGCCACATAGAACCTAATGTCACAGAAGATTCGCTCTTTTACGATGGTGACGAAATAATTGGGTTTTACATCAAATCCATAGATGGCAAGTTAAAACAACTTATTGAGATAGCCAACCAAGAATTATTATCAGACAGAGTGCCTAAGTCGGAGATGAGACGCTCAAGTGGCTTGCAAAACGCAGAATTAGAGGTTAAGCAGTTCAGCACCATCATTGGCTCATGCGCACCCAAGCCCCACATGAAACGCCCCTACCCAATGATTTCGAGCGTTCACCAGGTCAAGACTGCTGAAACATTCATCAAAGCCATGTTGCTTTCATGTAGAGAGGCTGAGAACCTTGTGAAAGAGATAGCGCCTGCCATATTTGATAAACAAGTCAAAATAATAAACGAGAAAGTGCCTCCGAAATATCGCTTCGGTAGGATGTTCACCAGTTCCATTTCTAACTTTAACATCTCAGCGCCATTCCACAGAGATGCGGCAAACCTAGAAGGTTGCGTAAATGTAATCATCGCCAAGAAAAGCCACGCAAAAGGCGGCAACACAACTGTGCCAGACTATGAGGCAACAATGGACAGCAGAGATAACAGCATGTTGGTATACCCAGCGTGGCGCAACGTACACGGAGTAACACCAATCGTTCCATTAAAAGAGGGTGGATATAGAAACTCACTAGTGTTTTATCCGCTCAAAGCGTTCAACAACTACTGGGATTAAAATAACACTTTAGTTACACTTCCCCTTTATAAAATGTCCGACATACATATTCCTACTGACGAAACCCGCAAAATGGTTGAAAGCACCAGCGGGTTAGGCTTGCCGCATGAGCAAATAGCCATATTGGTGGGAATAGATGACAAAACCCTGCGGAAGTATTACCGCACCGAACTGGACACTGGTAAGGCAAAGGCCAACGGGCAAATAGCCAAGACGCTGTTTTCCAAGGCCGTGGCAGGTGACACAACCAGTCTGATATGGTGGACAAAGAGCCAAATGCGCTGGTCTGAAACTGTTAAGCAAGAGGTCACGGGCGCAGATGGAGAGCCATTGACGGGCATTACTGTATCGTTTGTAAAGCCTAATGAGTGACACGAACGCTCAGTTCCCCGTAAAGATGGCAAGCCTGTTTGACCAGGCGCGTTATAAAATTTACTATGGTGGTCGCGGTGCAGGCAAGTCACATTCGGCAGCCAAAGCCCTGTTAATCCTTGGGGCACGTAGCCCTATCCGAGTGTTGTGCGCTAGGGAATTTCAAACATCAATCAAAGATTCGGTTCACAAGCTGCTTTGCGACCAAATTGAGTTGATGAATATGCACAGCATTTACGAGATAACCCAAAACAGCATTAGGGGCAAGAACGGGTCTGAGTTTGCCTTTGTTGGGCTAAAGAACAATGTGGCAAATGTAAAGTCATACGAGGGCATAGACATTTGCTGGGTAGAGGAAGCCCAAACTGTTAGCCGTATGTCTTGGAATACGCTAATCCCGACCATCCGCAAGGAAGGCTCGGAGATATGGGTCACATTTAACCCAGAACTAGAAACAGACGAAACTTACCAGCGCTTTGTTTTAAAGCCGCCAGAAAGCGCGGTAGTACAAAAGATTAACTGGTCGGATAACCCTTGGTTTCCAGAGGTGCTGGCGCTAGAAAAAGACGCATTAAAAAGCCGTGACCCAAGCGCCTACCAGACAGTATGGGAAGGCTTATGCCGACTAACTGTTGATGGGGCTATCTTTGCCAACGAAATGCAAGTGGCAGAGTTAGATGGTCGCATCACAAAGGTTATCTACGACCCTACAAAGCCTGTTCACGCCATCTTTGACCTTGGGTGGGCAGATAGCACAGCCATTTGGTTCTTGCAGTTTGTAGGAATGGAGACTAGGCTAATCCGCTACCACGAAGATAGCCAAAAGACAATTAGCCATTACCTTGCGCTTATGCAAACTTACGGCTATATGTACGACACGCTTTGGCTACCGCATGACGCACAGAACAAGACTTTGGCAAGCAACGGCAAATCCATTGAGGAAATCGTAAGGGCGGCAGGCTATAAGACACGGATTATTGAACGAACACCAATAGCGGACAGTATCAATGCGGCACGAACTATATTCAGAAATTGTTGGTTTGATAGAGAAAATTGCTACGATGGTCTACAATGCCTTAGACATTATCGTTACGA
>JGI24890J29729_1001340_pt1 | contig 11352 bp, 13 predicted proteins | sample FreactcultureFD7_FD_29729 | JGI IMG/M metagenome (IMG submission 29729)
CGCGGCGAATTGATCCCATCCGGCTGTCGAACCTCCTCCTCCTCCTCCTCCTCCTCCTCCACCACCGTTCCCAGCCCGTCTGCTATTGGTCGATTTCGAAAGGTCTTCGTCGAGGGCTAATCCAGCGATTCCATTCGAGCTGTCTTCGATTCCACCTGCTCCCCAACCTTCTGCGCCTGAAGACCAGGCTTGCAAGTCTCGTTCCCTCGGTCGGGATGGAGGAGGGAGACCAGAGATATCGGTATCAGTTCTGAACGAATCCCCTCTTTCTTGTCCAGCTTTCGAGTTGGGAGCGGCGGAAGTAGGGTCGAGTACAACGTCGGTAGCTTCTATTTCGAGTAGATCGCGTGCATTGATGAGGAGGGAAGGTTTGGGAGTCGAGTCGGGAGAAGGGGAGGAAGGAGTAGCGAGATAAACTGCTTGACGAAGGGCGACTGAGAGTTCTCCATCTGTCGTAGCGGCACTGAGGATACCTTGTACTTTTACACCTCCTTTGAGAGTAGCGACGACGGATTGACCCTGATAGGTTCAAAAAGGGAGAGGGAAGGATGATGAGAATAACGAAGGGGGGAAGAGTGAGAGGAAGGAGCGTCAACGTCAGCCTTTATAGCCAATCTCGCGTGCTAGGCTGAAAGGTACGTACCACTAGTACCAGCAGGAGTAAACATAGACGATCATGAGCGTGTTGAGCCGAAGGAGAAGCCCCAGTCGACCCGAGGTTCGAGGACACTCTCTCCACTCCAGCAGGGCGCCTAATACAAGGTGATCAGCTATTGACCCGTCATACAAGTGAACGAACGAGTCCACTCACTTCTGCTGAGCTGCCATTGCGGGGGTTGTGGTTGAAGATGGAGACGAGACGAGTTGTCCATTTCCTAATAAACTCAAATGTATTGTAATCCATCTTAGGTCATTTACACTCCTCGCTCTCTCTCCAACCCCCTGCCTTGGAACCACTCGACCAATGTCTACAGAAGCTTCATCATCCCGCCGTCGTGGAGACGAATCAGACGATGAAAGATTACCAACTTCATCTTCTTCAATCCCTTCAACTTCTCAATCAATCCCACAACAACAAGGACAAGCATCTGGAGGGGGAGCAGGAGAGGAAGATGCAGAGGCAGCAGAAATCGCAGCGATGAAAGCAAGAGTAGCAGAGATGGAAGCAGAGGCAGCTAAATTGAGGGAATTGACCGCTGCAAGTGAAGCTGCTTCTCAAGGTGCTTCAAACGGTGGAGAGGGAGATGTCAACATGTCAGATGAGGACAGAGAAGCTACAGATTCAAGGAGTGTTTACGTTGGAAATGTGAGTTATCTCTCTCTCTCTCTTTCGCTCCATCGTAACCAAAGACTAAACATTGCTCTCTACATAGGTTGATTACGCTGCGACACCCGAAGAGATTCAACAACACTTTGCTTCATGTGGTACTATCAACCGAGTGACAATCTTGTTCGACAAGTTCACGGGACCCAAAGGGTATGTCCGAAATCGGTTCTATTCTTCCGCTGTACTGCACAAACTGATCCCATTCGCCACAATCGACAGATACGCCTACGTCGAATTTGCTGAACCCAGTCTCGTCGCTCAGGCTGTTCTTCTCAACGAATCAATGTTCCGAGGTCGATTACTCAAAGTGACGCCGAAACGAACAAATTTACCCGGAATGTCAGCTCGTGGACGAGGTAGAGGTCGTGGACGTGGAGGATACCGAGGTGGCTACCAAGGGGTGAGTCAAATTTCGCTCTCAGCTTACTTAGGTGTTATTGGAACCTGATTTCGCTCTTTTCGTTTACAGCACGGCGGCTTCTCACCATACGCGAGAGGACGAGGCGGCTTCCGCGGACGAGGAAGAGGAGGATGGTAGATTGATCACCGCTTTTACTTGTCTCTCAACCCTATACAGCTGTTCTGAACTCCCTCCCTTCTCTGTATGATTTTTGAATCGTTTGTTTAACCCAAAATTAACCATCCTCTGCTTTCCGACAAGCACTGTTTGTATTTTTCCCTTTGATTCTCTCGTGTGAGGAGAGAGCAACCGATGAGAGCTTGCGATATTTTCATAGTGTGGCTCATGAAAGTTTTACAACAAAGATCAACCTTCGTTTGGTGTTCCTCTACCGCCTTGTCCACTACCATCCCGACTACCCGTCAACGTCCCTCCTCTTCCACCACCCTGGCTAGCTTCTCGATCCCTCTGCTGGTTCCGTTCTCTTCGTATCGCGAGTCCCAACAGAATCTTGTTGATCGTAGCTCTCTTAATGAATTGTTCTCGGGCTAACGCTCGAACTCGCTATTGTTTGAGAGAAACGTCAGCAACATCGACGGAAAGTAAGTATCGAAGAATCGAAATTTACCTTCAAGAATTGCTCGAGATCAATATTCGCAGTACCACTATTCAACCCTCGTCCCAAAGCATAGATCGTATCTTCGAGAGCAGCGTCCTCCGCAACGAGATCTAGTAGCCTGTAATCAAGGGTGATGCTCAGTATCGACGGTGAAAGACCGCAAAAAAGACAGTGCACGTACTGAGTATAAACGACAGTACTTCCACAGATGATCTCATCGACATCGACCCCTTCCCCTCTCCTCTCATACTCTCCCATTCGTTTCTCACCTTCCTCCACAACCTCCTTGTATCGATCCCTCACGTTCATACATACGTCTCGAACCGCTCTCAACCTCGCCATTTCATCCTCGATAGCAGGAACCGCTTTCTGTAGATCTGAGTGCATGAGTGAGAGTGGTTCGAGGTGAGTCGTAGTAATTTCGCTGTGAAGAGATGCGAGGGAGGAGGAGAGTTTCGAATGGAGTCGAGTGCGGAGCGCAAGGAGAGCAGGGTTTGGAGGAATGGGAGGCGGAACATTCGAGGGCTGCGATTGAAGAGGGTTTGTGCCGTAGGCTCGAGTCGAGATCGAGGATGGAGAGGTTGGAACAACTGAGGAGGGAGGAGATTCGAGGTCTTCGTCCGCTGAATCGAGAATGTTGACTGAGGGTTTGACGGGGCCTCGAGGAGTCGTTCGCATAGCTTGTCGAGGTACGGGAGCTGGAGAGTAAGCATAGCCGTTTTGTCGAGCCGCTCCGACGGGAGGAGGTAGCGTCGAATGAGATGAGGCATTCGATATTGACGGAGGTGGAGGTGGGTTTTGGTAATTGTTACTGCCCGTTCTCGATGAATCGATGGAATTCCTCGAGTAGGGCTGTTGTGGTTGCTGATACTGCTGAGCGCGAGCTCGACTTTCGACGACTGGTTCGAAGACTTCGGAAGGTGGTCGAGGAGGAGGTGGGAAGTGTCGATCGTTCGAAGCAGATTGATAAGATTCGTAAGACGATCTCTGCTCGCCTCGTCTAGCACCAGTCGAGAGTCTCTCCGTTCCTCCCCTCATTTCCTGGATCACCCGCTCTTCTTCCTCTTCATCCGCTGCCGACACTGATGGACTCATCGCTGGAGGCATATACGATCCATAATCTGCGCCATACTCACTTGCTGATGCTACACTCACAGCTGAAGAGTGAGGCGGATGTCGATCAGACCAGTCGGATTGAGACCGAGTATTTGAAGAAGGTTGATGGGATTGAGGAGAGTAAGGAGTTGCTGCTGAAGAGGGAGAAGGGGAGTATGAGCGATGGGAGGGGTCGATGGCGATGGGAGGTTGCGGAGGTCGAATCTGAGGTTGAGACTGTTGAGCAGGAGGAGGAGGATGATAGGAGTGAACGCTCGAAGCGGAAGGGGAGTAAGGTCTTTCGGGCACTCTTCTATTTGACGAGTAGCGAGGATCTGAATTGGGCGAATCGTAAGAATCTTGTCGAGAATGCGGTTGTTCTCGACTTTGACGAGGTGGTGAAGAGAGATATGCTGTAGTTGGCGGTGCGACTGAAGAAGGAGTAGGAGAGTATGCGCGAACTGTCGAAGCTGCGGGAGAGTACGGCCGAGGAGGTTGAATTTGTTGTCGATTGTTCGAAGAAGGATGACTTTCTCTTCTTTGGGAATAGTCCGAGTCTGTTCGGGGTCGAGGCGGATCCGGAGGAGGAGAGAATGCACCAGGTAAGGGGAGAGCTGCTGGTGGCTGAGGAGGCTGCGGACTGGGAAAGTTTGGATGAATCGAAGAGAATCGTCGACTTGGATCGTTCGGCTGTTGAGACTGAACGGGAGGGGCTAGTGGAGCTTGATGAGGAACATGCGGTACTGGAGGTTGAGGGGGAAGAGGTGACTGAGAGTTGAGTGGAAACGATGGGGGCAGAGGCATCGAGGGGTGTCCGAGTCCTGATCCGAAAGCGACCGTGGCAGCACGCTGTGGAGCCGAGTACGGTGGCATATGAGATCCGCCAGAAGTTCGATATCCAGGAGGAGGTCCGGGAGGAAGAGTCTGAACGAGTGATAATCAGCCTTTTTCGCTCGTCGTATGTAAGAGATACATGAGACTCACGCTACCCGACATCGGCCCAAGTGACATAGATCCCGGGGGAAGAGGTGGACGAGGTGGCATACCGCTCGACGCTGTCGCAGAATTCCCAGTTTGATCGGCGCTCAAAGGTCTTCGTTGACTATCTGCGAGAAGAGAAGCTGGTCGGCCGTCTGCGAAAGATTGAGGAGGAAGCGGAGGTCGAGGTGGCGGCGATGTGACGTTCTCGTTTCGAGATTGCGAAGAGTTCGGTGGAGGAGGAGGACGAGGGGGAAAGGGTTGATCGGTAGATGAGGCAGGTCGCACAGTCGATACAGAGGCAGCCGAAGAAGTACTTGGAGTAGGAGCGGGATTGGGACGGGAGGGAGCTTTTGGCTGAACAGTCGTAACGGGATATCGTGCTGAAAAGGTAGGTATCAATTCGTCGATCAACGCCGAAAGTGAACAACCCTAATTCAGACATTCAATGAGCGCGAATCCTAATGAGGTAAGAGAGGTCTACTCGACGCACCTCGGACTTCCTCGACCATTGCTCGATGTACTGAACGGTAACTCTTCCTCCCGCATCGACATTCTTTCCTTTTCTGACTGCCAGAGTTTCGCTTGGTAAGATGAAAACGATCGGAGGAGTCGAAGGGAAGTCGAGAGGTAGCCAGAAGACAATCGGGCAGTGATAAACGTTTGCTTGGATCGGGATTGGCAAGACTCCCGTTAACGAAAGGAGTAATTCGACTCGTCCATCATCGTAAGCTGTAACGTCGAGATCCGTGAGCGGTCTATCTGGGGAGAAGGATGAGAATGACCCACTGAAATCGCTCTGCTCTGGGTTCAATACACCTTGAAACCGCTCAAGAACCGTGAGAACTTGAATGACTGCTTCATCTCGTCGAGGGTACTGTAAGACCAATTGTGAGCTCTTGTACCACCCGATAGCTTTATCCAGTACTCACATGTCTAGTCAATGACCTTATCGTGCGTTCCATCGCTCTTCTTCACCCCTCAAACAATCGAGATGACGAGAGACTTGAAGGAGGACTGCTTTCACTGAGGACTTCGTGATCGATTGATGGTTAGCTCTAGCTTGAGGTTGCTCTATTTGGGTATAATGGGTGTTCGCTGCTGCAAATAGGAGTTAACAGTGTTTGGTGAAGGAACAACTTCGGAAGCGAGAATTTGAAACCATTTCCAACGGTTGTTTTCTTTCCACGTACCACCCATTCGCCTGAAGAACATCTACAGCAAGATATAGCCAGTTCAGTAAACTCGGGATCAACCTAAATCGGCGCAGTAAACGACAACGCTCCGTTCTTATCGGCACATCTGCATATTTCCCCAGTTCAACGGTGTATTTCATTTACGAAAGGAACAGCAGCAATGGAGATTGATGGTCAGGCTCAGGACAGCGACTCTACTTCTCTCGGACAGAAGGAGAAGTCACAAAAGCTCTTCTCCAAAGTAGCGTGAGTTTTACCCTTCTTTGCTCTCTCGTCCGATTGCAGCAAACCGCTGATTCCTAGATCTCCCATCCAGTTGTGCGGGTTGTCGAGCGATCAAGTCCGTCATATTTCCGTCTTCTTCCCGCCCGAAGAGCATCACTCATCGCAAAGCCATCCCTTTCGCAGAGTAAAGTGTCGACTGAGCGACGGCAATATCCCCTCGGGTCCAGGAGAAGCTTGCACGAGGTGTACACGATTACAAGTCCCTTGCGAGTACAAGAGCTCAACACGTAGGGGAAGGAAACCGAAGAGTCTACTCGAGGCTGAGAGAGCCGCCGCAAAGGAGGAACAAGATCAATTGGCAGATACAATGGATCATCGTAAGTCAAGACCGTTTCTCTGCTTTCGACATCCTCCGTGTATTGAAACTCTCATGATGCGCTCACAGGCGAACGCTCAATGTCGAATGCACCTACCTATCCAGAAAATGGATTTCCGCCGCCTTTCGCATCGACCTCACGACTTCCTCCTGTTTCAGCAGGCTATGGCTTCCTCGCGACTTCGCAGCCTCAAGGTTATCCACGGATGACTATGCATCCTCCTCAATCTTTACATCCTCCGACATTACCGAATCCTTCTCCTCTTGCAACTTCTCGACCACTTCTCCAGCCTCTGCATCACCCAATGGCTCAACTTCCCCCTCCTCCTCCTTCGGTCTTGGAACCTCGACGTCCCCAGTCGGCTTCCTCACAAACTTCGTCGTTCAGTCAACATACAGGAGCTGCCTCGTCGATTCGATCTCCCGCTTCTCAGGCTTCACCAAATCCTGCCGCCGTTCGTCTTTACCAATCGACCGCAGAATCTCTCGCCGATGCAGCTATCACCAAAGCATCTTCCTTCGGAGCCGCAGACTTGTCAACGAACAAGGTCTATCAGTTCAAGCCGACTCCTACTCATCCGGATCCTGTCGACTTGCACGTTCTTAGCTCGCTCGAAGCGGCACAACTATTCGAGCTATTCCACTCTCGACTGAATTGCTTCATTATCCTGCTCGATAAGAAGTTGCATACCCCCGAATTCGGTAAGCTCACTTTGACTTCGACCTCAATTTTTGCTAATCTCCAGTTGTCGAGATGTCAGTTCGCAAGAGTTCAACCGTTCTCTTCACCGCTATCCTAGCTGTATCCGCCAAGTTCTTCCGCAAAGATCTGTACCAGTCACTTCTGCTCTCCGCTCAACAGCTCGTCGTTCGAGGCACGGGAGAAGGAACAAATCTTCATATCGGTCTCATTCAAGCATGTCTTCTCCTAGTCTATTGGAAAGAACCTCAAGGTGTGTTGCTATCTCCTCATTCAATCCTCACGCCTCTGATCCGTTCTTGAGCTTAACAGACGACTCGGCATGGATCCGAACCGGTGAGTTTGATTTGCTCGCTCCTCGACGACATCCTTATTTACGCTCTCGTTTCATAGGGTTCGCTCTGCGATGTGCTTATCAGCTTGGTCTACACGTTAAACGGAAAGTGCCGCTACCAGAAGACGAATTCGAAGCGAGACTGATCCTGGATCGCGAACGGTAAGTCGATACTTTTCTTTATCTGAATCCTCCGTTTCACAAGCTCACCCTTTTGCTCGTGACAGGACTCATATCACTTTGATTTGCTTTGACGCCTCGTTCGTTGGAATTTCTCTTCTTTTCCCTTTTCTTCCTTTCGCTCGCTCTTCCGAGGACAGGTCACTCACTCGCTCTTATCATCCTCCTTAGGTATCAATTATCCTTCGCCGCAAGCGGAGTCTACGAAACAAGAATGGTCACGATTCACGATGTCGACATTTCAGCCTGGCTTCAAGAAACGAAACCTTATGGAGTTAGAGATGACTGGGAGCAGGGTGCCTCTATCGGGTACGGCTACTCGGGTCTTACTTGTTGACGATGTGCGGCTCGTTAACCTCCTTCCTTCGCACATAGGCTCATCAAAGTGCTCAACCTTCTTTCGTCAATTGCAAACGCTCCCTCAAGGGTCATCGCGAACGCCATCGTCGGTCTAGTCAACGAGATGCTGGCAGAGGTGTACTCAAAGTACTTGGATGCGAGTAGCCCATCTTATCAAGAGCTGAGTACGCTCGCTCAACACAAGTAAGTTTTGTCATTTCGGCATTCAGCATTAGATCATTTGTTGACTCCCTTGACCCGCAGAATCCGTTTTCATTACCTAGCGGCATCACTTCAAGTCGGTAGAAGCTGTCTCATAGCCGCAGGGATATCGGACACAGCTGTTCTTGCCGACTTTATCTCCCGATGCGGTTCGCTCGTCGAATGTTTCGAGGACTTGACAGCTGGAGATTCACCAGTCTTTGCTTTCATGCAAGACAACGTATCAATACAAGTACGCTTCTTACGTTTCGACAATCTATGGGTCTCGCTGACGAATGAGTTGAATCATAGTTGATGGGTTTCGGAGAGATCCTTGGAAAGGTGAGTCTCCTTCGAATCAGACCGATTCTCTTTTGCTGATTCTCGTCTATCCTTCAGCTCTTCCCTCAAGTGGGTGCAAGTGTCCAAGCTACCCTCGTCGATCATTTGACGAGGATGTACACTGCCGCGACGACTTCAGCGAGGGGAGACGATAACAGTGTACCGGCCTTCGTCTCTCGATTCTTCCGAGCTGTGCTCCGATCGATTCATCCTCTCGCCCTTCGTTCGACTCCTCCAACTCGACCAGGCTCTCCAGGTGGTACACACGGTGGAGCGCCTCCTGTGGTCTCGAACGTAACTCAATATCCGAATCCTTTCGAGCAGTTGGGTGGAGTCGTAAGTTCAACTTGTTGTTGGTCTGTCTCATAGTGCTGTGTTGACTCTCTTCCGTCGACAGGAACAAGAGCTGCTCATTCCCGATCACAACACTCTTGTCGCTTCACTTCGAAACGATGGTTCTTACTGGTAAGCCTTGCCCTCGGTAGCTCTTCCACTGCAATCCTGACTCTTCGACCTCATAGGGACTCGCTCTTTCCCGGTCAATCGAGTTGGACATGGCTCGATAACGCTCTTACTCAACCTGATCAAAACTTTCCCTCTTTCTGATTTGTCGTATCTGTGAAAATGTCATTACTAGTCGTGTTGTGCGAACTTTCGAACCGGCGGTCGGTTGGGGAGAGATCAAACTGATCAAACTATTCAATTCGAAAGCTCTAAGGAAACTCGGGTTCTCACGGAGCGGAAATCGATTCAGCGTGCCTCGTCACAGAAGCCGGCTACTTCCTGTTCGTTGATTCGTCAATCGAGAAGTAAAATTTCGGTAAGACGAAGGACGTCATGAGTATCAAGCGTATTAGCGATGAGACTGTGTCCGGTTACATGTAATGATAAGCTACTGCCCATGTCGACCAGATGAGGAGAGAGTGGAACGTACGAAGGCAAGACTAAGTGGTAGTCAAAGTAGATGGGGCAACAAACAGAGCTACTACTTTCGTCCTTTCGCAAGCTGACCTTCCACTAATCCGTCGTCCCGTCGTTCGAGACCTCCTCCAAGTTTCCGTGTTCCTTTCTCACCGAGACCTTCCTCCTCACCGTCAAAGCGAACCAGCCCCACCGGCCGGATCCCTTCATCTCAACTTTGACCAATTCCACCTCGTCCGTATTTCGATTGAAGATGTCCATCCCGATGAGAGGAAGCTGAACCTCGAGGAGAGCAGCTAATGTGCGAGCCTCGTGGACATAGGAGAAGTCGAAATGATAAAATGCTTGAGCGATGGCGAGATTGTGCTTCTCCAAGGCGTAATCCCGGAGACCCTGCTCTGCTCCTCCTACTCCTTCTATCATGACACCATTGCGACGGCCAGCGAGTTCGAGATTGATCAAGTCGCGCCATCTTTGTGAGGGGTCACTCCAGGGAGTCCGCGTCCATCGAAAGAGTGGATAGTCGTTGCGTTCTAGAAAGTGATTCTTCGAGTATCCTGCCGTTGGGTTGAATTGATCGCGTATCTCAAAATCCTCGTCGTTGAGTGTGATTCGCTTCAGATGTGGCAGGCGACCTCGCCCCTCGATGAGCGGCAGAAGAGCCGAGACCTCCACTTCCGAGTTTCCGAGGACTAGGTTGACGAGATTTGGAAGGTTTAGGAGAGTGGAGGGAGTTCTACTCGAGATGACGCCGTAAGGAAGCTCGAGAGTTGTCAAATGAGTGAAGTGAATTAGATGATCGTCTATTCCGCTGTTGCTGCCATCGAGGTCAAATTCCTCCGATGACGCGCAGAGGCACAGCGACTCGATATTTGACTGAAGGAGAGGGAGGGTCAGGCCGAAGTCGAAGGTAAAGGAGGAGTCGAGCTTGAGCTGGACGAGTGCAGAGCACGCATTGACCAGGTTTGCGACGGCAGGTTCTGCCGCTCCCTCACCCTCAATGGCGAGAACGTTAATCTGAGGAAGGAGAAGATCGTGACTCGACGAGCACTGCATTTCGTGCCACCACTCTGTGAGCTTGAGGCTTGTGAGTGCAGGGAGAGCGGTCAACCATTCAAGTTCGTCCAGGTCGAGGAGTCTGCTATTATTGGTGGACGGCGTAGAGAGAGAGATGTGGGTAAGATGGCGCAAGCTGGAGTATCCGCTCCGAATGAAGGGTGTATAGGGTAGAAACGTCTGGAAGGTGAAGGAACGTAGATTGGGGAGAAGGCGAAGGAGTTTTCGAATATTTCGGGCGATTTCGGGAGCGATGTTCTTGTCGTCCTCCTTGGAATACCTGCGAGTACGAGCCAGACAACTATATCGCCGAGACTTCGACGAGAGGCGAGAGCTGTTGAGAGTTGAAGCACCCTCCTGGCGAGGTCGTTACACTCACCTTCAAGCCTGATCTCGGAATAGATCGATTGCTCCATGAAGTGACGGAGACGCGATGAGAGAGGGGCAGGGTGCGAGTCACGAGGCTCACGAGATCGATATGCAAGATCGAAGATGTCTTGTAGAATCTCATTCGGAAGTGAGGAGAAGTGATCGATCTAGTTGGAGCAAATCGAGGTCAACAGAGAGCTGAACAGCGTGTAGAAGTAGCTCAGACTCGCCTTGGTACTATACTGATGCACTAGAGCCATCCTGATCGAGCCTTGAGGTGTCGTGAAAGTCGAGGTGAAGAGCGAGAGATGAAGGAGGATTTCGTCCAAAACAAAGACGATTCGCTCTCTTCGAAACTTCGTTCGTGCTCATAAGGAGTAAGCCTACTAGTGAGGCATACCCTCGACAGGAAAAACGAGGCTATTTCTCGAAAATGATAACTTGGGCGAAATCGAATTGGAGCTTCGCCGTACTCGCAAAGGCTGCACGATCCTACCGAAAGCATTGCAGCGGTCTTCCCCTTCCCCTTCGATCTCGAAGAAGCAAAGCAGGAGAGAGACTCTAAAACAAAAGAGTTTTCATTGCCGAATTCGAAAGTATTGTACTCCTCTCAACCGACCCTTTCTCCTCCATTCAAAGCTCTTCACTCACTCCTCCTCACTCTTCCTCACTCCTTGTTCCTCAAAGTCAAAGC
>JGI24890J29729_1001341_pt1 | contig 11351 bp, 12 predicted proteins | sample FreactcultureFD7_FD_29729 | JGI IMG/M metagenome (IMG submission 29729)
GGGGGAGGAGGGGGTAAGCGACGTCTCTTTGGTTGGCGGATATGCGAGGGGGAGAGAGAGGCGGGAGTGGCGGGTCTTGTTCGTTTCGCACCGACGAGGAGCTTCACTTCGTCGGGCGTCAAGCCAGCCTCGACGGTACGCTGTAGAGGTTGGGTTGCTGCTGAGTTGCGAAGGACCTCTTGGGCGTTATCGATGCGCTTGCCTTTCGAAGTGGAGGAGGAGGAAGAGATTGAAGGTTGACGAGAAGGTTTGGCTGATACGAGTGATTCCTCCTTCTTTCGTTTCATAACCTTCTTCGTTTCCTCCGCTTTGCTCTCTGTCTTCTTCGCTCGTACATCCTTCTGTTGTTGTTGTACCGCCTCAAGTTGCTGCCTCTCCCTCTCCTCCCTCGCTCGAGCTTCCTCCTCTTTCCTCAACCTCTCAGTTTCTTTTGCTTTCGCCTGATCCCTCAACTTCGCCTCAGCTTTCTCCTTCTCCATCTTAACCACGTCCGCCTCCCTTTTCTTGTTCCATTCTTGTATAGTTCTCTCCCTCTTTTCATTTTCCTCCATCTCCTTCTTCTCTCTCTCCGATTCCCTCTTCGCTTGCAATTCCCTCTTCCTCCTCTCAGCCTGTTCTCTCATCACTCCCTCTTGACCTCCTCTAGGCATGTCAATCTCCTGCCCACTCAAATCGAAACTACTGTTGACTGTTGAATCGCCTTGACTTTGATTCAATAAGCTAGCGGTAGGTGGAGTGAGGGGCTTCGTTTGTGCTGCTGGGACGGGCATGAAGGATGCAGGCGGAATGGAAGCTTGGGTGAAAGGTTGAGAGGAGTGGGATTGAGATGGGAGGGAAGAGCGAGAACGGGGTTTTGCGTCGGTTACAGCGCGAGGCTGAGCGCGAGATGTCGAAGGAGCAAAGGATCGAGCGGTAGGAGGAGGAGGCGCGGATTTGCGAGGATTAGAAGCTGAGGCGGAACGTTTCGAATCTTTTGCAGTTCTGTACGAAGAGGGTTGGTCTTGCTCCGAGTCGGCATCTTCATCTTCGTCGGCATCGAATCCATCTCCTCGTCGCAAGGCAAAAGGTGAAGAGTCGTTGCACTTGGGTCGTTGCGAAAGTAGAGAATATGCGACGTCTTCGCCACTCGAGGCATCGTCGTCCTCCTCCTCTTGAGGTAGAGCTTGCTGAGTCCCGATAACCGTATCTGCATCTGAATGTACCTCTCCATCCGTATGAGCGTCCTCGATCTCGACATCCGATGAAACAACGCTTGAATCGGGAGGAGGGGCGGCGAAGGGCGTCCTGATGATGCCTTCAGTTTCTTGGTCGTCCTTCTCCTCCGGTTCGCGCTTGGAGAACTCTTTCATAGCATCTTGAATGACCGATCGAATAAGACTGGAAGAAGGAGTAGGGTCGTCCGGCGGAGTGCTGAGCAGTTCCTCTTCTGCGACTCCTTCCTCCTCTTCGACGACTACCTCCTTCTCCTTGCCTTTCCCTTTCTTATCGGTTCCTCGCTTGGGATCGACTCCCTGCTTCCTCCTGGAGATCGTCTTGCCTTGCGAAGGATTCGACGAGGAATTTGATTGTGAGAGGTGTTGAGAGGGGGAGTTGGAAGAGCGAGTAATCGGAGAGGGTTTCGATTTCTGAGGTTTATCGAGCTTCGTGGTCGATCCAGAAGGTAGAGGGTTGACGGGAGTAGGTCGGCGAGAGTTGGCTTTTGAGGAAGTGGGAACTATAGCATCGGAGGAAGGTTGAAGGACACTCTCCTCCCTCTTCCTCTTCCTCTTTCTCTCCTTTTCCTCTGCTGCCATTGAAGCCTTCTTCTCTTCCTCCTGTTGAGCCAACGTAGGATCGACTCTAAAACCGGACTTCTCCCCGTGACGAACACAGCTCTCGACCCATTCTTTCCTCGTCTTCTCACACTCCTTGTCGATTTCCGGATACGACAGTTCGAAGGAAGAGTCGGTGTATTGGCGAGGAGGCCAAACGCCGGTCCAATCGTAGGTTGAGAGAGAAGTCGCGGGAGCAGAGGTGGGGTTTCGACTTGGTTTGACTTTGAAGGTTAGTTGTTCTGCGGGAGGAGCGGCGGGACGAGGGGACTTAAGTCGTTTTGGTGCGGAAGAAGGGAGCTGAGGGAAGACGAGAGAACGATTGAGCTCGACTTCTCACGAAAGTTGGGGAGAAAGGGAGCGACTTCGAAACTTACATCATCCTGGTAAGTCACGTTTTCTTCTCGTTGTTCGCGGACACTCGGATTTTCGACCATATCCAGTTGTTCCTTAACTTTCCCGTCCCTTCGGAATTCAACGATTTGTTTCCCTCTAGCGACAACAATGTTGGTGTCACCGATCCTACTCTCGTAAAGGCGTATCTTCATAATCCTCAAGCACACTATTTTCTTGAGCGACGTCGTAGAACGAGAGGGTGGAATTGAGGGAGGGGTAGAGAGACAGAATTTCCAAGAGAGTAATTTGAACAAGTCCTTGGTCCCTCCGCAGGCAGTCAGCGTTAGGGCATTCTCCCTATCATTTGTGAAGTTCTCTATATCCTCAGTGGGGCCTCTACGGAGAGGGAGACAGGGAAAAGACTCACTCGTTGAATTGTTCGACGCATTCTCGAGGGAAGCATGCATCGATTTCCAGCACGCTATCTGACAATTTCGCCCAAATCAATCGTTCTCCATTCTCTTCCGTCTCTCCCAAAGTCTGTTGAAAGCAGAACACGAGGTTTAGCAGAGTGTGCGAAATGAAGAGGAAGTCAAATGGACGAAACAACTCACTTTCACCCACTGTGCTCTTGGAGTACTTTGTCCTGGCTCTAGAAGTAGCTTTGCTCCTCCTTGTGACGCCGCACTGGCCCATTCGCGTTGAAGCCACGGGTTGAGACTACTTCCCATGTTGATCAATGGATGGAAACGAAGAGAGACTGCAGTGCCTTTCCAAAGGTCTGTCGCGTGCTGGTCCGAGTTGTAGAGCTATCTTGAGTGGGTGGCAGGTGTATTCAAGTACTTCGGAGAGTTGATGGTCGAGAGTGAGGAGATGAAAACAAACCTTCCTTCCCTCTTCGCTTTCCTCTTTCTCTCCTCCAATCTCTCTCTGCTTCCGAACCCCACATTAGCTACTGCTACTATGCAGTTCCCGAAAGCACCTCGCTTCGTCTCTCCTCGTAAGCATCTCCATCTCTTCATCAGTTTGTTTACATCACTCAACTCCATTGTTCTCTTCTCATTCAGCCGAGTCACTCGTACCAGGTCCTGGCGCATACGATCCACATTCACCACCAGGCCATGAGAAACTCGGAGTATTGGGAGTAGCGAAAGCGGAGAGATTTGCAAAAGAAGCAACAAACATTCAAAGTGAGTTATCCTCTGACTCTCGAGTGCTGATTGAAGCTGACTGGAGAACTGGGTTGATCTCACAGGCACTTTTGGGCTGTATGCGGAAGGAGGGAAAGAGAATGTTGGACCGAGGAAACGGATAGCGAGTGCAACTCAATCTGGAGTAGGAGGAATCGACAGGGAACGACATAAACAACAGGCGAGTCTCTAGTTGGTTCACTGTATCATACGTACTCACTCGGCATGCTGATACGTCAAGCGAAAACCCGCAGCTCGAGGAATTGAAAGTGAGAATGACAGGAATCCATGAAAAGGAAGTTGCGAAACTGGTATCAAAGATCAACAAGTTCGAAACGAGTAGAGAAGAACTCGTCAAGGAGAAGAATGAAACCGGGAAGGAGGTAGTTGGGTTGAAGAGTGAGATTCGTGAGTGGATTCTGAAGTTCGCACGATCAAGTCTCGGACTGAGAATCGTTGTGCGCTTTCCATCTCTTCACAGGGCATCTCTCCTCCAAGTTGACAAAGACAGAATCCTTGTTATCTAAACATCAAACCTCTCTACCACTCCTCCAATCGAAATTGACAAGTCTCCAAACTTCTCACGAACAATCCCGCCTTCGAAAAGATACAGAACTTCAAGCTTTACGGGACCAAATGGAGGAAATCTCTTCACTTTACCAGGGCAAGATTGAAGAGTGTAGAGAATGGGAAGAGGCGGCGAGGAGGGAGAGGGAAGGTCGGAAACAAGCTGGAGAGGTTGCGAGGAGCGTCATTGAGGGATTGAGGGAGGAGCTCAGGGAAGTGAGAGTGGAAGATCTACAGAGGGAGAGGCTGAGAGTGGTCAAGCTCGAGAGACAGGTTCAAGATCGAACGGCACAGGTCGGGGCATTGGTCGATTACTCTCAAGGACTCGAACACAGCGTCAAACGGCTCGAAGAACAAGTCTCGCTCCTCGAGGGGGATGGTCAGAGGATGAGAGAGATGTGGAGGATTGATCGAGGGTTGTTGATCGAGGAGAGGAACGAGAAAGAGTGGAGACAACGAGCGAGGAGTGATCAACGAGAGTTGGTCGGGCTCGTCGAGGAACTCGAATTGGCGAGGGAAGAGGCAGAAGCTGTGAAAGAGGCAGTGAAGATTGGAGATGGTGTCTGGAAGTTGAGAAAGAGGGAGTGGAGGGATGACAAGGAGACGATGAAAGCTGAGCTCGAGAACGTTGAGAAAGAGTAGGTCTTCTCTGAAGCTATCTCGTCAGACAAGCGTAAGCTAACGCAATCGGATTGCGATCATTCAGATTGAATTCGGCAGTGAATGAAGAAATCCCTCGACTCGAATCGCTCCTCGACTCTGCCAATTCCTCAATCGAAACCCTCAGTTCGCAACTCTCAGATCAAGCGTCTCACATCTCGTCCCTCGAAACCGATCTCTCGAATCTCGTACAAGAATCGACCGAATCTGCAGAGCGCTACGAGGGCGAGATCGAAGAGCAGAAACGGGTTGCTCAAACTATTTCGACAGAATTGGAGAAGGAAAAGGTAGACAAGAGGAGAGTCGTCGGGATCTTAGTCCAGTGTAGAGCAGCTGAGACCGCGTTGCGAGAACAAGTCGAAGAGTGCGTGGTTGCGAATTCTGATCTCTTCCGAAGTCGAGCTGATCAGTTCTTGCTGCTCCACTCAGTCTCTCGTCTCAATTACGACTCCTCGCTCCTCTCAGTGCCGAACATACTTCGCTTCATCAGACGATCGACCATCTCGCTCGAATCAACGCTGCAACTGAGGTCGACCTCCAAGAATTGGTCGATCAGAATGCTGAATTAGCCGGTCACTCGAATCAGAACCAGAAGATTGTCTATGTCTCCAGTGTGAGGGAGCAATTGATCGAGAGCAAGCGGGTACGAAGAAGCTTCCTTGTCTAATTTCTTTCTCTTTCGATCGCAGAATACTGATGAACCACCTTGACTTCTGCAGAAACACCTCTCGACCTTGTCTCTTTTGACTTCAGCGCAGAGCCGTCTCAAAGAACTAGAATCCGAACTCGACTCATATCGAGCAGTTCCGACTTCCTCTTCCTCTGCTCTACCCTCTTCCCTCGCCTCATCTTCCGCTCCACCTGCATCAGTCCGCTCTCGTGTCAGTCGACCCAACATCGAGGACGTTCAAGCGCCAACCCCCTTCCAACTCCTCCAACAACAGTCACAACGCTCAGCTCTTCCTCATTCTCAATCAACTAATTCAATCCCTACTATCGTTACCTCGTCTTCCTCTCTTCCCGCTATCCCTCGAGCCTCAGGGCGACCTTCCACCTTCCGAGCTTCTACCACTCCCTCTTCTACATCGACCCTCTCGACTCTCATAGAAGATGAATCACTCCTCCCTCCGATCCTTGCGAAATCCGCCAGCTCCTTCCTGCTTCCACCACCACAAGCTGTAGGTCTTGGAGGAAGTGGAGGAGGACTCGTTGTTAGGGATGCGAGAAGGAGGAGGTCCGAGGTGAGCAATGCAGAGAGAATGGAGGGGAGAATGAGCGTGAGCGAGTTGTTCAACTAGGGTTTCAATCTCGGACTTAATCTATATATTATACGCTCTCGTTATATACCCTTATTCGTCTTTCTCACTTGTATGTCTTAGCTATAGGAGCTCCCCCTTTACCAGTCTGCTCGTCTATTTCAGTAAGAAATCTGGATTTTAATCGAGTTTTTTTCGTGCGACCTGAATCGTTTCTCGAAAACAGGGCTGGAGGCGAATTCTACGGTGAGGCGTGGGTTCGACTGCTACGACGAGTCTTAAAGGCAAGGATGAGTTAGCCTACTTGCGAGATAATCGATCAACTTCTCTGAAGTCGAATGCCGAACTTCCTTCCTCCTCTTCCTTTGCCTCCTTTCTTTTCTCTACTACTATACTGGACGACAACACTATACGAAACATGCGTAACGTATACACGCTTCATACCAGCTACTCAGTCCTTGCTCTCGCATCTTCACTCTCACTCTCACTCTCACTCGCTCAACCTTCCCTCTTCTCTCAACCCTCAGACTCGCCTCTCACAGCCTCGCATCTCGTAGAGCGACACGATCAATACATTGGAGTAATACGCGAAAGTAACGAAGGACCCGAAACACCCTCGACTCGAGTAGCGACGAACATTCAAACGAATTCAATGTATTCTTCTCTGAACTCGACGTCCCTCAGCTCCGCCTTCTCTCCCGTACCTTCTAGCAGTATGGAGTCACTCTCAACGGTCGGCGAGCACAATCACCGTCACTCTCGACTTCCACCGAAGCTCGAACTCGACGAATCCGAAATCCTCAAAACTCACTCTCCTGATCCTCTCTCGTATTACGATCTCGATCAGACAGATGAGGGAATGAAGGGAACAATGATGGGACATATCGTCATGATGTCGCTGGCTTTCTTCTTTTTTCTGCCTCTCGGTGAGTGACCCTTTTCTTCGCAACACTCCTGATAGAGAGATTGTCTACACCCCGAGCGCGATATATATCAGTGAGTGAGATCGCTCACGACGCTTTCGATTGACAGCTATCTTCCTCAAGGCTGGTGGATCGTCTCTCTCAATTCTGCCTCAAATCGCTTTCCTCCTCTTCTCGCTTATAGGCCTCCTTCTCGGTCAAGTCTACAGCTGGAACACTCCTTCGAGATACGAACATTCGTCGCACAAGCCGATTGGATACTTCACAGTGCTGCTCGCGATCGGGATCAATCTAGTCGATGTTGGACAGTTCGTAATTCGCTCGACTCGCTTCGCCCGATACAAAGAGAAGCTCGCTAGTCTTCTACGATTCATTCAAACTTCACATCGATGCCAGAGCACGGCTTTCAGCTACGAGTACGACGAGGATCAACGTCAAGTTCTCCTCGAATCGCCTGATCAAGAACGCTCGCCTCGCGATTCTTCCGAATGTGGTCCTTCCTCTTCACACAGAGACTCCTCGACCTCATCCAGTATCGATACGATCTACACTAGCGCTGAAGCGAACGATCAATCCGAACGTCCAAGATCCGGATCGACTCGAGCTCAAGTTTGCAAAATTGCGAAGCTCGCTCTCGACCTGTCGATGTCTATCCTAGTCCTCCTCGCCTACACTCAGGTCTTCAATGGAGTCGCTTTATACTGTGGCTTCTGTCGAGAGAACTATTTGAACGGGTTCGTTCGAGTCTCGCTTTGACCTCCTCGGTTTTTTCGCTGAAATTCAACTCTCCTGGATAGATGTCTCGCTCATGGAATCAAGGGATCAATCTTCTTCTGGTACGGCTTACTCACCTTTGCTCGGTACTGTGGAGGAATGTCAAAGTTGGGATGGGCCTGGAATCGCAAACCGGGTGGACGAACGATCTTTACGGCAGAATTCGTCGAAAGCTTCGTGATCTTCCTCTATGGCGCAACTCAGACTTGGATGGAGAGGTGGGGGAAATCTGGATCTTACTCTGTCAAGGACGTCCAGCACATCTCCATTGCAATCCTGTGAGTTTTCCTATTCTCGTTTTCTTGTTCAACTGTTTTCTCTCTCAACTGTTTTCTTCCTGATCTTCGGCTAATCCATTCCGAAGAGTAGGTTCTGGGCCGCTGGAGCTTTGGGCATGCTACTCGAGAGTCGTAACGTCAGAGATTGGTTGGCGACTCCAGCTGTTCAAGCATCGAATCAAGAATTCGACAGAATCGCTCAACCAGCTTCTTCAAGCTTTTCCTTCAACCCTTTTCCTGGTGAGCGGCGAAAAAGCTTGCAGATATCTACACGAGAGTGGGCGTGCTAACTCTGCCTATTGTTCTCGTCAACAGCTTTAGTTATAGGAGTGACCGGAATCGCGATGAGCGCTCATCACCAAAACTACCAGTTTCAAGGTCAGGTCCCGTGTTTCTCTCATCCTGAGCTCCTATAGTTGACGTGAGGACCTCACAGTCGAGATCCACGCACTCTGGGGTCATCTCCTCGCTGCCTTCTCTCTCTTCCGATGCTTAACCTACTTTTTCCTCTACCTTCGACCTCCCGCATCTACTCTCCCCTCTCGTCCTCCTACCGAAGCTCTCGCAGCAATGTTCCTCACTTGTGGAGGCGTCGTCTTCGTGCTCTCAACGGAGCAAATCACTTTCGCAGCGATACGACATCAAGCTGACGACGTAATGGTAAGGCTTTATCTATTTCCTCGTACCTGAGAAGAGATACAGAGAAGCTGATATGAGACACGCATTGCTGGACAGGCATTTCTCAACGTTACCGTCGCTTTCGTATGCACTGTCTTCTTCTTTGTTGCACTTCTCTTCGCACTCAAGGGTACGCTCTCTCGCTCTGTCGTCACCGTAATCAACGTAAGACAAGACACTGACTCGCTTAACATCAGGCTGGGCTTTGAAGCGTTCGCTTGATCGACAACTCTCGAGTTCTTCTCCAGTCAAATCCGCTTGATCGCTTCGCAAGCTTCCTTAGCCGATTCATACCTTTGTCAGTATCACCAAGTAGTTTATATAATATCGTTGTTCCTTCGGTGCTCCATCCCAATTTGTGGCGCTCGCTATCTCACTACCTGCCGTCTGTACCCTTTTGAAAATATCCTCTGATTCGTTTCAAAGCCCTCCTACAGCGAGAGCTTGGTTGAAGCGTGGCGCCTATTCTCTGCATAATAGAGGGTGATAGAGCCAAGGAACGGCACCGAAAGCGACAGAATTTGAATGATCAAGATACATTCTCTCGCTGCTTCAAAATCTCCAGGAATCGAACAAGCAAAGTACTGTATGTATAGCACGAAAAGGAGCGAGTAATCTAGATGTCGTCAAGGGGTAAAGCAGTAGAAACACATACAAGGTAGAGACCAAACAAGCGGGGGTAAAAGTAAATCAAGAGAAGGAACACATTCTCGGTATCATTCAAGCGAAGCGACCTCACCCTTCCTTTCTTTCTTCTCTTCCTTCCTCAAAGCTAGTAGAAGTCTTCCTCCTCGAATTCATCATCCTCGTATCTTGCCCCTCCGCCCCCATAGCGTCCGTAAGAACCACCGTATCGCCCTCCATCGTAGCCATACGCTCCTCCTCTATATTTCTCCCCTCTCCTAGGTCCATTGTAGTCTACGTTTCGACGAATCTCGCTCCACGTCAGTCTCTACGTTAAGATCGGACGTGCAAGAAGAGAAGCTGAAACGTACAAGTCGAAGTATCCCTATGTCCTGAAATTCCAGCTTGAGCAGCGAAATTCAAGTAACCTTCACTCGAGACTGAAGGTCCTGCTTGGCTCGATCCTGCGTTGGTAGCTGTAGGAGAATGCCATTTCTCCCTACAAAGTGGACAAGTGCTAATCACTCAAAGCAAAAGAGTGAGCTTGCGAGAAGTGAAAAGGGAGACGAGAGAGGGAGGAGAACGTACACTGGTCTAGAGGTACGTTCCCATTGAGAGAAACAAGGTGCGTGAAGTGCGTTACCACAACCTTGAATCGACAAGCAGAATACCAATCCAGTAGTAGAATTCGGTTCGAAATCTTCGTCTGTCAATCATATATATATGCTCTCTGATGATCAGCTTGCCGACTCTGTTTCCGCACACGAGAGAGTGGAGAAAGTGAAATGAAATGAAACTTACAACAAATGGGACAACTGTCACCTTCTTGAGGAATCCTCTTCTTGACCACTTCCTCCTCCTCCTCCTCGACTTCAAACTCTCCCTCTTTCGCGATTCCTTGATCTTTCCCAGTCGCGAGTTTGTACATCTTTTTGACTCGTTCTGCGAGTTGGTCTTGAGGTGCTGGTCGAGCATTTGCGAAAATTGCTCGTAGTTCTGTCGTGAGGAGTGCGGATTGATACCTATTCATGTAGTTGACGAGAGAGTAGGAGTGGGAGGGATGAGAGAATGGGAGGAGAGGTTAGAGAGGGGACGAGGTCAGTGAATCGATTTTGTTGATGGATTCGCAGGAGAGGACGAACCAGAGATTGACGCTGTGAGGGACTTGCAGGACTGTGGTCGATCCGAAGTACACGATCAGCACTGCTCTGATGAGCTGGGATCTTGATCAGGAATCACTCACTCTTGAGATAGACGAAAAGCTGTGTACAGACGAACCGATCAAAGTCAGTTTCGTACGTCGACCTTGCACAGATGGTCTTACTCACAATGTGTTTACAATGATTTCCTTTCTGTCCATCCGGGCAATCGCAAGTCGGGACATTGCAAATCCGTATCGTATAAACATTCCCCGTCGAACCGAGTACCTTGAAATCCTCTGAAAGTTCACTGGTCCTCTCCCTTCCAATGCAGAAGAACCTCTGACTCATGACTCTATCTACCCTCTCTTGTGTTGCTTTCGGACATGCTTGAAAAGTCGACCGGATGTTAGCGGGGGAAAGTAAACAAGGAGAGGGATTGGCTTACACTTCTTGTATAGCTTCAAGCGTTTCTCTGGAATTGATTGTGGAATTGGTTGACCGTCCTCCCCTTTTATCTTCTTGGGTGGTTTCGGTTGAGGACCAGCAGAAGGATAGAGTCGCTCGAGGGGAAGGGCAGGGGCAAGGGGAGATGGAGAACGCTCGCGCTTGACAGGAGGCATGGCTGGGGGATTGGCGTGTCGAGTTCGGAGCTTGATAGGCGTGAGAGAGTGAAAGGTGGAAGGAAAGGATTTAGCCTTCAACAATTTGTTCAAGTCATTTTTCGAAAATCTCGGTACCAGATGCTTGCACTTACACGCTCTCTTTCGCTCTACTTTCTACGAGTATACATTCACTGATGACTGCGACGGTTTCGCGAAAGGTTAAGCGCTACGAGTCGATCCTTAAGCGAGGAGAACCGTTTAATAGGTTTTCGTAAGTTCGGTTAGGCACCAGAGTCTTGTACGAGGGATCTGCAACGTAGCGGTGTTCGGCTCTATTGAGTTTGACCAGAGAAATTGTCTGAAGGGTTCTGCGAAATGCGAAATTGAATCAAAATGTCCGACAGTTGGTTTCATTCGTCCTTGCTCCACTCTCAACCCGTCGACTCCTCAACCTAAAGACACTCTCCTACGCATCCTTGTCGACTACCACATCAACGAAAGAGCTCTTGC
>JGI24890J29729_1001342_pt1 | contig 11346 bp, 7 predicted proteins | sample FreactcultureFD7_FD_29729 | JGI IMG/M metagenome (IMG submission 29729)
CGGGAGTAAATACACTCCAATGCCGGAACGGTCTTATTGCCTGCCTTTAATTGAATATTTTGGGGCAAGCCGTAACTTAAGAATGAGATCTTGTCGGCGAAACTTGCCGGCTCCGTTCCGAATTTACTCTCCAGGTCTTTTCCGTTATAGGTCATCTGCAAGGTGAAATACAGGTATTTCGAAAAGTAATTTCTTAGTGAATCAAACTCCCTTTTTGTTCCTTTTATCATTTGCTGCTGTGCTATCAGGTCGTTGGATTTCCAAAGCATGATCAATTGAAAGCCATCGACGTCTTTTTTCACAATCAACCCATTGTTTTCATCCCGTATGTAATCGTACAGCTCTTTTTCACTTAATGGCGTACGCGGTGAGCAACCCATAACAGTTAAAACAATTCCTAAAATTACAAGGGCTCTCATTTCGTTGAAGTCTGATATTCGTTGTTGAGTTCCTTCAAAACATCCTCAGTAACATCTCTTCCACTTTTTGCATAGATGACATTACCGGCGTTTGTTGCTCCAAGAATATATTCGAGGTGATGCGATTCGCCGTACCTTTTCAGGAATTCATTTATTTCACTGGTAATTTTGGTAGTCACTTCTTTATCTTCTTTAGAGGCGTTTTCCGCTACTACCGACCGATAATTCTCAAGTTGTTGTCTTTTAGTGCCAAGGAGTTCTTCAGATAATTGCTTTTCCCTGGAAGACATTTTTGATTTTGATTTTTCATACTTAGAGACTTCATTGTTGAATTCAGCTGTGAGCGTATCAATATTAGACTTCCAGACGCCCAATTTTTTCTCATATTTGCCTTTTACAGCAAGAGTCCCTTTATAGTTTGAGAAAAGTTTAAAGGAGTCGACATACACTATATCACCCCTGGTCCTATCAAAAAAATAAAAAATCAGGAATGCAATAATGAGTATCATGTTTAGCAACACGACAATCCATATAGGCCTCATCGAGGCTTGTTGATTTTTATTCATAACATGTTATTGATTGAAGATTTCAAATAGATGAGAATACAGGGATTCACTAGGAGTGACATGAACATGCGTGTCCGTACACGTAGTGATTTTTACGAAAGAATACTGCATAACCGGGGGGTTAAATGGCCCTTCTAACGACAAAGATACTAATCAGTAATTAAACAGGGTGCGATTTCGCACTAGGTATTTTCACTCAATTTTCTAGGTATTTGTACGATCTTTGAAACGTTTTTGAACTACGATTCAAATTTGAATTCACAAATTAAATTATTCAAGCATGGCATTCCAAATGCTCCAGCCATTTTACCAATATAGGTTTGCATTAAGCTAATTTCACTTGCTAAAATGCTCAAATCTTGTTTATCCGCGCTTGCGACAGACCACGGTCCACAGTCGACGGTAAAGTTTGGTGGTCTGAGTCAATGGAAATGACTTTAACATTCCTATTCATCGGAAAGGATTCGGGTGAGTCCAAATGAAAGAGACCATCTCCAGGAGACAGTCTCTTTCATTATTAACTTTTAACGTTTAACTATTAACGGATTACCAGAACACGATATAAAGCGCGGACAGAATACCGAGTACGATGACCGCACCAACAGCAAACGCGCCTTTAGGCTTAAACATGGCAGCATCGATCTCAAGTCCTTTTGGATTGTCTTTGCCTTTTGGATCCAGTAAGCTGATAACAACCATCAGGAATACGCAGATCAGGAACACGAAACCCATGCGGTCGAGGAATGGTATCTCATACAGACCGGATGCTGGATTTAGCATTGAGAATCCACTATGACTTAGTGGGGAGAGATCTGTCCATTGTGGTAATGTTTTCAGAATAATAGAAAGCGGGAAGGTTAAGATTGCCGCTGTTAACGCAGCCGATGCTGTTGTTCGTTTCCAGAAAAATCCTAAAATGAAAATGGCAAAAATACCAGGCGATACGAAACCTGTATACTCCTGAATATATTGAAAACCACCCTTTTTATCGATACCCAAAAACGGTGAAATAATGATGGCAATAATCATCGCCACTACCACTGCCATACGACCGGTGGAAACCAGTTGTCTTTCCGTTGCCGTGGTGTTAAAAAATTTCTTGTAGATATCCAGCGTAAAAATTGTCGAAATACTATTTGCCTTACCGGCCAGCGATGCAACGATCGCGGCGGTTAGTGCTGCAAAAGACAATCCTTTTAAACCGGTAGGCAACAGATTTAAAAGTACCGGATAAGCGCGATCCGGATTCAGCTCGTTTCCTACACTCATCTCAGTCTGAAACATACCTTCCTTGTACAAAACGTACGCTGCAATTCCGGGAAGTACGACGATAACGGGCATCAGGAGCTTTAGAAATGCGGCGAACAAAATACCATTTCTCGCTGTAGGAAGATTGGCACCCAGGGCACGTTGCGTGATGTATTGATTACAGCCCCAATAATTCAGGTTCACAATCCACATCCCGCCGAGTAGTACAGTCAACCCCGGAAGGTCTAGGTAATTTGGATTGTCCTGATGAATGATCATGTGAAAGTGATCATCGGCTTTATTCAAAAGTAAACCTAAGCCACTCACGATTCCGGATGTATGATAATGTTCCGACACCAACTCAACGGCGAGATATGTAGTTGCCAAACCACCCAATATCAAAAAGAAAACCTGAATAACATCTGTATAACCGATCACCTTCATACCGCCCAAGGTGATGATAATGGCAAATATGGCCAGTCCACTCATGCAAATCCAAAAATTGATACCGGAGACCGTACTGATCGCAAGGGCTCCCAGATAAAGAATGGAAGTAAGGTTCACAACTACATACAGCAACAACCAAAAAATCGCCATGATCGTACTTACTGTTCCATTGTACCGTTGGGTGAGGAATTGCGGCATGGTATAAATTTTATTCTTGAGGTAGATGGGCATGAAAAAGATCGCTACAATCATCAATGTTGCAGCAGCCATCCACTCGTAGGTAGCGATACCAAGTCCGATTTTAAAACCGGAACCGGACATACCGATAAATTGCTCGGCAGAAATATTGGATGCAATAAGGGATGCTCCAATGGCCCACCAGGTTAATGAGCCCTCCGCCAGAAAGAAATCTTTTGAATCTAACTGAGCTTTCTTTTTACGGTTGTAAACCCAATATCCGTATCCGGCCACAATGAGGAAATAAATCGAAAAAACGACGTAATCAATGGTCTGAAGTTCTTGCATGAGGTAGGGAATTAGCAGTCATTTTATAGGTTTAGAAGAACACTGCAAACGTATTCAACGAATAAAATTGAAGTATTTTTTCATCGCAGCCAAATATTTTTCCCATTTGAAATGGAATTATTTTTATCTTCAAAAGCTCGCTACTTATAGTTATCTGTACTATTAGTCTTATTATCAGCTTTTAACCATAAAAAAAGCCGTTTCTGAATCGGAAACGGCTTTATAGAAAAATTGAAAAATTTTATTTTATAAGACGATTTCCCCCGTCAGCCGGATGTCGCGCGAAGAGCCGCCAGCCATAAGGATGAATTTTCCGGGCTCCAGTACAAATTGCTTTTTAGCTTCGTCATAATATTGAAAAGCGTCCTGGTGAAGGATCATCTCTACTTCTTTTGATTCCCCTGGTTTCAAAAAGACCTTGGCAAATGCTTTCAATTCTTTTTCCGGACGATCAACGGAAGACTGTTCGTCTTTTACATACACCTGCACGACATCGGCACCTGCTGTCTTGCCGCTGTTTTTAACCGTCAGTTTTACGACGACCTGTTTTTCGTCTTTCGTAACAGTGAAATTTTCGTATAGAAAAGTAGTGTAAGAAAGTCCGTGGCCGAAGGCGAATTGTGGTTCAATCTTTTTTGTGTCGAAATAACGATATCCTACAAAAACACCTTCTTTATATTCCACGTTCAGATTCTTATCACCCGGATAAGTGCCCAACGCATGTGCCGGACTATCCTGAAGTTTTTTCGGGAAAGTAACCGGGAGCTTACCGGATGGATTAACCTCTCCAAAAATAATTTTTGCCAACGCATTACCGCCTTCCATTCCGGGGTACCATGCCTGAATAATTCCCTTTGCTTTGCCCACCCATTTCGTCATATCAACAGGACCTCCGCCGATCAGTACGATGATCGTATTCGGATTAGCTTTTAGCACTGCTTCAATCAATTCATCCTGGCCGAATGGTAAATTCATATCCGGTTTGTCCTTGTCTTCCGCGTCGTATGCATTATCATTCCATGCATCGGAATAACCGTGCGTATAACCGCCAACGTAAATGGCAACTTCAGCTTCGGAAGCAACTTTCGCGGCCTCCTGAATAAGCTTTTTATCCGCCTTGGCACCTTTCACAATAGCATAGCCTTCGGCGCTCGTTAATTTAATCTTATTTCCTACTAAAGATTTTAATCCGGCAAGTGGTGTCACTTCATATTTTGCATTGAGCTGAGAGCTTCCGCCTGCACCGGCGTTTTTGTGATCCGCATTGGCGCCGATCACGGCGATTGATCGGATCGTCTTCTTCAAGGGAAGAATGTTGTTATCATTTTTCAGTAATACGATTGCTTCTTCCGCAATCTTCAATGCAATATCCTGATGTTCTTTTGTATTGAATGAACCCGGAACACGTTTTTTATCCAACACATGGGTTTTGATCATAACGCGTAAAATGCGTCTTATCTTGTCGTCGATCAGTGACTCCTGAAGTTCACCTTTTCTTACCAGCGCGATCACGGTATCGCCCATGAAGTATTTATGATAATCGGGATTCGGTCCAAGTGACAGATCCGTACCCATTTCTACATCGGTACCGTATTTTACTGCTTCTATGGTGTTGTGTACGGCACCCCAGTCGCTGATCACCGCGCCATTAAATCCGAACTCGCCTTTTAAAATTGTATTGATCAGGTATTCATTGTGCGTACAATATTGTCCTCTGAATTTATTGTAAGCGCCCATCAGCGTATACACGCCTCCTTCTTCTACGGCTGCTTTGAACCCGGGTAAATAAATCTCACGCAACGCGCGCTCACTCATTTCGATGTTCACAAAGTTGCGTTCATATTCCTGGTTGTTGGCCAGATAATGTTTTACGCAAGCTGATACGCCCTGATCCTGAATACCCTTGATCGTTCCCACCACCATACGGCTGATGAGGTACGGATCTTCGCTGAGGTACTCAAAGTTTCTTCCATTCAGGGGTGTGCGCATAATATTAATGCCGGGACCCAGGATAACATCTTTGCCACGTGCATTTGCTTCGCTGCCTAAAACTTTTCCAAAGGCATATCCAAGTTCAGGATTCCAGGTGGAAGCCAGGGAAACGCCGGTGGGTAAATACGAAGCAGAGTCGTTTGCGTTTGCATCGGCAACGTAATCAATTCCGTGTTCTTTCCGTACGCCGTGCGGACCATCCGACATGACCCATTCGGGAATGCCCAGCCGTGCAACACCACCCGATCTGAACGATGAGGTGGAATGGATCATACCAACCTTCTCTTCCAATGTCATCTGAGAGAGCAGTGAATCAATTTTGGATTCGATAGGATCCGAAACTTTATTTTCTTTTTTGGATTGCGAGCACCCTGTCATCATTAATAATATCAAAACAACAAGTCGTTTACCCATACGGTACATTTTATGATTCATAGTTAACGCTAAGATTAAGGCGCTCAAGTTATAGTATTATAATTATTTGACAAAAGTGTTTTCAAAGACACGCGGTGTTTATAAAGACACGCCACGCTTCCAGGGAATAAAATCGTCCTGGCCATGCCGGATGGAAGCGACTTCGATCTCACCGCTGGCAACACTTGTTACGTATTCCAGTATACGCTCGCCGGCTTGTTCGATGGTTTCCACTCCTTCAATAATGGTTCCTGTATTGATATCGATGATATCATTCATCTTCGCATGCAACGTTGTGTTCGTGGAGAGTTTTACAACCGGCGCTATCGGGTTACCAGTGGGGGTACCCAACCCGGTTGTGAATAGAACAATGGTGGCACCTGACCCGACTTCAGCGGTTGTTGACTCTACATCATTACCGGGTGTACATAATAAATTTAATCCCGGTTTAGATACTTTCTCCGGATAATCGAGTACATCGGTAACCGGTGATGTTCCCCCTTTCTTGGCAGCCCCGGCTGATTTAATAGCATCGGTGATCAATCCATCTTTAATGTTTCCGGGTGATGGATTCATATCGAAGCCCGAACCAACCGCTTTCGCACGATCGTTATATGTATTCATCAGATACGAGAAACGATCGGCTATTTTTACATCGACACACCGGTCGCTTAGATTTTGTTCTACACCGCACAATTCGGGAAATTCTGAAAGGATCACAGAACCACCCAGCGCCACGATCATGTCTGATGTGTAACCGATGGCCGGGTTCGCCGAGATGCCTGAGAACCCATCGGAGCCACCGCATTCGAGGCCTATACACAGCTTGCTCAGCGGTGCGGGTTTTCGAATATTTTGATTGGCGATCATCAACCCGGCAAAAGTCTGTTTGATCGCTTCCGACAGCAATGCAGACTCGGTGCCTGTTTTTTGCTGATCTAAAATATAAAGCGGTTTATCGAACTGAGGCGATCGCTTTTTAATTTCTTCTTCCAGAATACTGACCTGCGCATTCTGGCAGCCAAGGCTCAGCACAGTTGCTCCGGCAACATTGGGATGTGTAATGTAGCCGGCCAGGAGCCCGCACAACGCCTGTGCATCCTGACGGGTGCCGCCGCACCCTCCATCGTGTGTGAGAAACTTTACGCCATCTACGTTCGGAAATAATCGTGTTGATGTATCGGCTTCATAGTCGACGGTAAGTTCCGCCTGTAAAATCTTTTCAATGCTATTACCTGCTTTGTATAAATCGATAAGCTGTTTCGCTTGCGCGTGATAGGCTTTGTTCCGGCCGTATCCGAGATCTTTCACGAGAGCTTCCTGCAAAACTTCCAGGTTCCTGTTTTCACAAAACACCATGGGAATAACGACCCAGTAATTTGCCACGCCAACACTTCCGTCCGAACGGTGATATCCGTTAAATGTTTTGGTTTTCCATTTCGAAATATCGGGAGTATGCCATTCTGTATTTCGCGCACCGGTTTTAAAAGAATTTGAAGCGTGTTTAACATTAAAGGTATTGATCATTCCCCCTGCAGGAATATCGTGTTGCGCTTTACCGACCAAAACACCGTACATGATAATATCGGCACCCTTCGCGAGGTCCCGGGATGCAAATTTATGCTTGGCTTTTATAGCATCGGTTAAAACATATTTTTCGTTCTCGAGTTGGAGGACCTCTCCTTTCTGCAAGTCGGTGAGGGCCACAACGGCATTATCTTTCGGGTGGATTTTTACGATCTTTTTCATTTCTATTTCTTACGGTCACGAATCGTCTGAAGAACACTTTGTGCTATCATTTGCTTCAACTTCGTATCGACCTCCTGTGCAAAGCCACGGAGTGTTGTGAGATCTTCGCCCCAAAGCGATTGATCCTTTAATACAGCGATCACAATGTTCGCTTCACCGTGTCGCTGCCATTGGTCATAAAAGTATGCTGCCTTGTCGTCGCTGATCGCGTATGGCATTCCGTTACGATCACCGAAATATTTATCACCTTCCTTTTTAACCGCCTTCATAAACAGTATCCAAGCGGCAAATCCCAGTGCGATATCAGGAGGCACTTTATTGAAATTCCTATAGTATTGAAATAACACGGGCAAGACCCGCATTTTAAGTTTCATGGAGTATTGCAATGTAATGCTGAGCCACCAATGCTTTATAAAAGGATTTTTAAACCGGTCCAGAACTTTGAGCGCAAAATCTTTCCGGATCTTCTTCTCGATGGGATATGGAATGGCCTCGCCTATCTCTTCCAGCATTAAGCGGCTCGAATAACCGAAAAGCGTACTATCCTCCATGGCTTCTCGCACAGTATCGAAGCCGGCGAGAAATGCCGTACCACAACTAAGGGTGTGTGTAGCATTTAAAAGACGGATTTTGAGTTCGCGGTAGAGCTCGATATCGGGTGCTACAATCACACCTTCATCCGCTTTGTAAAAGCTCACTATCGATTTCACTTTTTCATCTCCTTCGATTGCCCAAAGTCGGTAGACTTCAGAAGCTGTCAACAGATCATCATCATAACCAACTTGCTTTCTAAAATCGGCAACAGTCAATTCATCCGGCTTACCCGGTACGATTCTATCGACCAGTGAACTGCAAAACTGATTATTATTTGTTAACCATTGGACGAACTGTTCATCCAGGTTATTGAAAGCGGCCAGTTCAAGCACCATAGCTTTCAGTTTTTTTCCGTTATCCGGAATGAGTTCTGTCGGAATGATCACCATGCCGCTTTCTTCACTTCCATTGAATGCCTTGTATCGCTCGGTTAAAAAAGCAAGAAGCTTGGCAGGAAAGGAAACCGGAGGTGTCTGATCAATATTTTCGAGCACCAACTGCAACCCGACTTCTGTTGTGTTGGAGATGACGATTTGCATTTCTTTTTTCCGTGCACACGCCAGAATTTCTTTCCATTGGGAAGATGCAGAAAGTACTCTGCTGATGGACGATGAGACAATCGTCTCTTCTGTCTTCCTTCCGTTCTCAATTCCTTTGATGGACAACGTATACAAGCCGTCCTGATTGTCGAACGCGGAGGTTGATCCCGTAGTGGTAGATTTTACGACTACTATACGGCCATTGAAAATTCCCGAACGGTTGGCCTTATCAATGAAATAATCCGGAAGCGCTCTTAACAATACGCCTGTCCCGAACTGTAAAACTTTTTCGGGTAATTGAAAGACAAAATCCGGCGGAAGTATGAGATCCGCGACGGTAATTTTCTCTAAATTTTTTCTGGACAGGATCATGCTCGTAAGACTTATTTTCGCGCTGCACTAACAAGACGGATTGCTTCCACTGTATTCTTATACAAAAGATCATATTGTTCTCCCTCTAAGATTGTCTTTGTGATCAGCCTTCCCCCCAGGCCTACGGCACAAACTCCCGACTTGAACCACATGCGGATATTATCCACATTCAACTCTACTCCACCGGTCGGCATAAACAGCTGGTCACGGAATATTTCACGGATCGAGCTTATAAAAGCAGGCCCTACAATATTTGCAGGAAATATTTTTATGAGCTTTGCGTGGTGCTGTTGTGCCAGGAAGATCTCTGTTGGCGTCATGCACCCGGGTATCCACAGCATCTCACTGCCGTTGCAAATGACAGCTACCTGTGGATTGACAAGCGGAGCAACGATAAAATCGGCTCCCGCTGCAATGAAGGCGTGCGCATCGTGTGAGCTCTTAACCGTTCCAACGCCAAGCGACAGGTCTGGTGCCTCTACACTCATTGTCTTTTTTAAAAGCTTGAAATTTTCTAAGGCGGCGGTTCCCCTATTGGTATATTCCAACACGCGAACACCGGCTTTGTATACCGTGCGAACAACTTCAACACTCACAGTCGGGCTGTCGGTGTAAAACAACGGTAACATACCCTGATCCAGGATCTGCTGAAGGATCGACTCTTTAGTTTTTTGCATATAATTTTCTATCGTTTACTATTTGATTAACACTTTTAGTGGTGGCATCGCTCTCAATAAATAATTTCTGGAAAGCGGCGGCCGTGGCAAACTCAAGCGTTTCCTGGGGCGAAAGCTCATTATACAAGCCGTATATGATACCACCCATAAAGCAATCGCCGCTGCCCACCTTATCAACAATTTTATCGGCAAAATACTCCTGGGAAACGGATAATTTTTTATCGTTGTAAAGCGTTGTGTAATAATGAATGCCCGTTTGCTGATGATCGAAGCGGAAGGTATTTGCAACATGTTTTACACGTGTAAATTTTTTCTGTATTGCTTCGCTGGTTTTCCGGGCCTGTTCCAGGTACTCTTCTTTCGTACTTTGTTCATGAATGGATTTATCTACTGGAATGCCAAGCATTTTTTCGGCGGCCCACACGTTACCCATGATAACATCGCAGTGTTCTGCGAGAGACGGTAGTACGTCGTCTGGCTGTTTTCCATACTGCCATAATTTAGCACGATAGTTTAAATCGATCGACACGGTAATATTTCTTTTCGAAGCTTCTTCAACAGCTTCCTGGCATACAGCGGCAACATTTGCATTGATGGCAGGTGATATGGCGCTGAAATTGAACCACGAAACATTTTGTAAAACATCACCCCAATCAATTACACCCGGTACCAGTTGCGCGAAGGAAGAATAATTTCTATCGTAAATAACACCGGCATTTTTAAGATCTTTTCCCTGCGGGAGGAAATAAAGCCCCAGGCGCTCGCCCCGGTACACCATTTTGGAAATATCAATTCCATTTTCTTCCAGGTACTGAACAATCTGTTTGGCCAATAAGTTATCCGGCACAGCAGACAAGTAGGCTGTCGGAACCTCCCACAGCGCTAATGCTCTTGCTACGTTTGCTTCAGCGCCACCCACAAAGACAGGCAGGTTGTCATGTTTCAGCCAGGCGCCATTCACATCCGGACAGATTCTTAATAAAAGCTCGCCAAAGGATACTACTTTACCTTTTGTACTTTCCATTCTATATCTTGTTGATCAACTCTTCTTCGTTTTCATTATGCGTTGGCCAGCGCCCGGTCAAGATGGACATAGCCTCCGTCTACATAGATCAGCTGTCCGGTAGTGTGGCTCGATCTTTCAGACAATAAGAAAGCTGTCATGTTAGCTATTTCTTCGGCTGTGGTCATTCTGTTCCCCAACGGTATCTTTGATTCAATGTCTTTCAGCTTTTCTTCAGGGTTTGATAATGTCTTTAGCCAATTCTCATATAAGGGTGTCCAGCATTCGGCAACAATGACGGCGTTCACGCGAATTCCGTAGCGCAATAGCTCAACGGCCCATTCTCTCGTCAATGCATTGCGGCCACCGTTCGAGGCTGCGTAGGCAGACGTATTGCCTTGCCCGGTGTCGGCGGTTTTAGAGCTTATGTTTACGATCGGGCCTTTCGTCTCTTTCAGGGAAGGTAGCGCATAATGAGCCATCATGTAATAGTGCACAACATTTTTATGCAACGATGCCATGAATTTCTCATAGTTGCCATGTTCAAGCCCGACGCCATCGTTTACGCCGGCATTGTTCACCAGCCCATGGATCTTGCCGAATTTTTTCAAAACAGTTTTCACGGCTTTCTCACACTCCGCCGGCTGGACCAATTCAGCTGTGACGGAAAATGCTTTGCCTCCTTCAGCCTCGATTTCCCGGATTACTTCCTTGTTATCAGTTTCGTTTCTACCGACCACTACAGGAATCGCTCCCTCTGCCTGCAATACCCTTACAATGCCCTTCCCGATTCCTTTGGCG
>JGI24890J29729_1001343_pt1 | contig 11339 bp, 18 predicted proteins | sample FreactcultureFD7_FD_29729 | JGI IMG/M metagenome (IMG submission 29729)
ACCGACATGCGGGCGAACTGCATCATCTGGCGCTGGGCCTCGACGACGGAGCCGGCCTGATTGACGAGGAATTCCCGGTTGGTGTCGAACAGTTCCTTCAGCGGCGCCAGTTCGGCGCGGGCCTGCTCAACGCCTGCATAGTCGGCGGCGATGGCCTCGCGCACGTTGCGCGGCATCCGATCCCAATCGACCTTTGCGGCGCCCTTCCACGCCTGCGGCGGCGGGATGCGTTCCAGATGCTTGCCGGCCTTGTCGATCTCAGGAGCCAGAGCGGTGGTGGGCTTTGCGGCCTCCGTCAGGGGCTTGGCAGCCTCGGACTTGAGCGTCAGCGTCTCGCGCGGCTTGCCCTCTCCCGGCTTGGCAAAGCGGCCCTGTTGGTCGCGTTCCCGGTCGGCCTTCTGCTGTGCCGTCTCGGCGGGGGCCTCGATCTCCGGCGCGGGGGCCTCAGCCTCAATTGGCGTATCGACGGCAGGGGCCGGGGAAAGCTCGCCAGCCAGTGCCGCGCGAAGGTCGGCGCCGATGTCGTCGTCAGCTTCGTCGGCCATTAGTAGCGCTCCTGCGTTCTGTTGTGGCGGTCCAGGGCCTCGCGTTTGCCGGAGGAAAGCTCCTCATAAGCGCGCTTGACCGTCTCCCCGATTTCGCGGCGGCCGATCAGTTCGACCGGCTTCACGTGCTGGGGGATGGATTCGTTGCCCACGGTGACGGCGCCGGCCCGGTGCGTGGCCTTCTCGAAGGCGCGCTTGCCGTCGTAGACCCGGCCGTCCGCGTGGTTCAGCAGGCCGTGGATGGTCCCCAGGCTGTCGGTGATGACGGCGGGGCCTTCGGGGCGCTCCTCGAAGTAGTTGTCGCGAATCTCGACCACGGCATCGAGGTCGGCGTCGTAGCGGAAGCGGGTTCTCATGAATTGCTCCACAGGCGGGCACCATCGAGCGGGTTGGCGCGCACGGTGCGGGCCTTCATCCTGAAGCGCGGCTTCACGTCATCGTCGTATGTAAACATCGCGACTGGACGCATCTTTAGTTCCTGCTCAGCGATGTGCGCGCGATCTTCCGCCCTCGCGAGAAGATGCCCGACAATTTGATTGTCTTTCGATCTCTGCGCGAGGCGCGCCGTGAACTCCCTCAAATAGACCCGCAAGCGCCTGTTGGTGCGCCGCGCATTCTGGAGCTTCTCTTCCATGGAGAGTCGCTTGGTCATACTGGCGCTCCCGGAGGCTGCTGGGCCTGTTGCATGGCCTGTTCGTGCTGCTGTTGAGCAAGGGCCGCAGCCTGCTGCTGGGCTGCGCCTTCCATCTGGAGCGCTTGCATGTTCATCCCATGCTCGGCCTGCGCGTGCTGGTGTTCCAGCATCGTGCCCTGTAGCTCGATCTGCGACTTCTGCACCTCGTTTTGGGCCTTCTTGCCCTCGGCATCGGCCTTGATCTTCGTTATCTCAAGCTGCGGATTGGGCGGCGGCGGTTCCTGCGCCTTCTGCTCCATGCCAGCGACGAACTTCTCGATGGCCGTCTCCACCGTCTCGCCCGCCTTGAACCGACGCGCGCCGAACATCAGAAGCTCGCCCATCATCGGGGCCGCCTGCGGTGCCTGCTGCAAGATCGGCCCGGCCGCCGTCAGAAACTGCGTCATGGCGCCGATGAACTCGACCGCCTTTTGCTGCTCCATCTGCTGGTCCGGCTCGACGGTGCTGTCCGTTTCCACGTCGATCATAAACCCGCGCAGCTTGTCGTCGCGGAGCAGCGCCATCACGTCGTCCCATGACGGCTGATCTATCGCCGCCAACATATCCTGCGGGATTGGCGGGGCCGGAAGCGGAGGCTGTCCCATCTGCTGCCGCTGGGCGTTGACCTGCTGGAACTGCTGAAGCATCTGCTTCTGCTGGTTGGTCAACAACTTGATTCCCGACATCTGCGCCAGGGTCTGCTGGCTGAAATGCTCGGCAATGACCTCGGCCATCAGGCGGATGGCGTCGCGGGCGAACCGCTGAACGTCGCGTTGCCGGTCACGGACGCGGAGGCTTCCCCATTGGCTTTTTAGCTGCTGGGCGGTCGCCGTCTCGCTGGCCTGCGAGGCACCACGCACGATATCGCTGATGCCCGTGACCTCGTAGAGCGCCTGTTTGGCGTTCTCGCGGGCCTCGATGCAGGTCTTGAGCGTTGAGGCCACCTTGTCGAGCGGGAACCACGACACGGCCCCATCCATGCCGCCGCGCTCGGTGAACATCGCCCAATTCTCGACCGGGATCAGTTCGGTATCCGTGGCGTCGCTCAACATGCGCTTGAACGAGTCCAGATCGGCGGCGTAGAGCCCGCGCAACCGCAGCGATTCCGACAGCTTGTAAATGCGGTTGGTCAGCAGGTCGATCTCGTCGGCCTGGTCCTGATAGAACTGGAAGTCAGGGATCGGCAGGATGCTGTCGTTCGCCGTCGTGGCGTCGAGCGGGCGCGGGATCGGCCAGAAGTTGTCGAACTTCACGGGCGGTTCCATGTCGCCCAGCAGGCCCTCTTCGTAGCCCGGCGAGACCTGATAGACCTTGCGGCTACGCTTGTCCCAAATGGTCCAGACGGTCGCCTTCGCGTCGCGCTTGTCGTCGGCGGTGAAGCGGCCACCCTCGCCCATCTTGTGGTCTAGCTGGATCTTGTTGCCGACTTCCCGGCCGAACTTCTCGATCACCTCGTCGCGCGTCAGGAAGGCGCGATAGGCGAACCACCACACTTCGTCCCAAGTCCGCGCCGGGTTGGTCAGCGTGTCCTTCCAGTGCAGGTAGCGCAGGATGGCCTTCTGCTGCGTGACGGCGGCGGGCTGCATCTCGGATTGCTCGTCCCCGTCGTCCGCGTCGTCGGTCGATTCGGCCAGCAGGTCGGCGCTCGGCCCTTCGTCAACCGTGGGCACGTACTCGACAATCGCCATGCCGCGACCGGGCAGGAGCAGGTCTTGCACGCAATCGCGCACTGACTTGTCAAAGTCCTGCGTATCCAGAGCGCAGTTGATGGCCCGTTCCAGAATGATCGAGGCAACGCGCCCCACCGGGTCGGCGTCCTTGTTGCGCCGGCTGACGTTCGGCTCGGGGGTCTGCGAGTAAAGCGCGGGGCGGATCGTCTCGACGTTGCTCCACAGCAGGTTCATCTTCCGGCCGCGTGCGTCTTGGATGATTTCCCGGTCGGTGCGCTCGTCCTTGTAGCGGCTGATGACCTTGTCGCCCTTGGTGTGCCACTCCTGGTACTTCTTGTTGGCGCGGGCGATTTCGGACAGCCAGTCGCCGGCCGGGTTCTTGGGGGCCGCCGCGATGGCTGCGGTATCTGATAGCTCGCTCATATCCTGCCGCTCCTGCTGCGGGTGTGATCCTTCCACAGCGCGTCCATGGTGGGCTTGGTGTCCCAAAATTCCGGCTTGGGCTTGGGCTGGTCGGCGCGGACGTAGGGCCGGCTCATGCAGGCATATCTGCACTCGTCGGGCGCGTGGTCCTCGGCCTCGGTGTCAACGTCCTCTGCCCGCGTCTCGTCGTGCTGCAAGGCCGGCAGCGTGCGGATGAGGTCGCGGCAGGTGTCGAAAAAGTAGATCATCGGCCGCTCGTCACCCAGGAGGCGGGCGCGCACCTGATCCCAGCCGCCCATGGCCCCCGTCCCGGCCGTGCGCTTGTTGTCGGCTCGGCGCATGTTCGGCAGCTTCAGGCGCTCCCATATCGAGGGGCCGCCATCCGAGGCAAAGGCCGCAGGGTCAAGCACGCCGTAGCCAATGGTTTCCCCACGTTCACGATCGCGGATGCCCTCGCCCACTTCCTCGGCTGGCATCTTCAGGCCGGTGTTCGGCTCGCCCGGCTTGCAGCCGTACCACTCGCGGTATCGGATCAGTGCGCCACGGGGGAACGCAGGCAGGCTGCCGTCGCTGATTGCCCACCAGCCTACGCTAAAGGGCTTGGCAGAGCCCCAATCCATGCTGCGAAAGCGCGTCCATTCCTTTGGGATCTCGAAGGGCTTCACCAGATGCTTAGGGCCGAACTCGGGGAAGAACGCGCCCGCTATGACGTTCCAGTCCCCCTCCAGCCACGCCCGCACCAGTTCCTCGCTGCCGCTCATGTGCAGGTTGGCGACGTAGTCGTTACCCAAATAGGTGTTATCGGCCAGCCGCGACGGGATATAGACGCGCTCCCGGCTGACGGCCTCGCCTGTGAACGGGTTCCTGAACTCGCTCTTGATGCGCTTCCAGCCCATTGGCGCGGGGTCGATGTAGCGGGCCTTCACCCACTGGTGACCGGCGCCGCCCGGATTGCCTGTTGCGCGGAATCCACAGGGCACGCCCGCACCTGACCGCAGCGTCGCCATGAGCTTCATGATGGGCGCGGCGCTGGGGAAGTTACCAATCTCCTCGATGTAGACGCGCGTGTAACTGTGGCCCTGGTAGTTGTCGGCGTCGCTGTCGCGTTCCAGATAGGCGAACACCAGCCGCGCGCCATTGGGAAAGCGCCAAATCTTGTCCGTGTCGTTGAACGTCGCGCCCAGCGGTGTGTAGATGACCTTGGAGCGTTCAATCGTCTCGCGAAGCTGCTTGAGCGTGCGGCGGATCATCAGCCCGATGGCGTTAGCCCCGTACTGGTCGGCGTGGACCACGAACTCGCCCAGCACGCCGTCCGTCTTGCCGCCACCGCGTGCGCCGCCATAGAACACCTCAAACACCGGGCAGGTGATGAGCGCGGTCTGTGGGCCGGGCTGGGGCTTCCAGATGACGGAGTAGTCGGTGCCGTCAGGCATCAATGCACCGGGGAGTGCTGGCTGGCCCACTCGTCCGCGTCCTTCGCGACGGGCGGGGACTCAACGACCATGCGCTCGTCACGGACGGTCGCCTCAATCTGTTGCGTGGCCTTACCGTCCAGCCGGTCGCCAATCTCGCGCATGGCCGCTACGTCGCCAGCCAGGGCTTCCTTCACTAGAGCGTCGGCCAGCGCGCGGAGCTTCTTCTTGCCCTTCGCGTGGGGCTCGTTGACGGCTAGGCGTATGGCGTCGCGCCATGCCTTGTCGCTCCATGCTCCCTTGGGGCGGTGCGGGCGGGCCATTTACAGCCCGTAACCGTTTGAGATGCCACGGAGATCGTGGTCATCGGGGGTGTTCGCCTCATCCCATGTTTCAAGTGAAATCTGGTGATTCCGAATGGGGCCAAGTGCGCGCAGACCACGGATACCTTGCGATACCGTGCGGCCTTTCCTCTTAGCGTCCAGGGAATTGGATTTTGGCGTGCCCAAAAATAGATGTGATGGGTTCACGCATTTGCGATTGTCGCAGGTGTGGCAGACGTAAGCGAAGCGCGGAATGGGGCCCCTTGAACACTGCCACGCAAGGCGGTGTGCCAATTCTCCCTTTACGAGACCGTAGCCCCCTTGGTTGCGGCTGCCTTCCCACGTCCAGCATGAATCGGCGCCACGGCTTTTGTCCGTTTGCGCGTCGAGAATATGCCGCCAGTCTTCAAGTGTTCTAGCCACATGTGACTAACTATTTAGCTCCGACTTAGGAAGTCAAGGGAATTGTGGCAACCCGGCGAATAGCCGCCCAGGATGCAGCCGGCAATTCCAGAAATGTCGAGTACCTGACGCGTACGTAAGGGTCCAATCCCAAGGCTGCTCTCCTGCGTTGAACCGTGTCGGTATGGTGGCCGGTCTTTCGGGCGATTTCGTGGTCTGCGTGCGTCTTGTGGAGCGCGTACAGGGTGGCGGTGTCGTAGGGGCTCCAGGGGCGTCCGTTCATCTGCGGCCATAGCTCCAGTTGGTATCAAATCGAATCTCGGGCTGGGGCACGTCCACGACCTCTCCGGTCTGGTCTAGGACGACAACCCAGATCCTGTGGCCGTCGATGCCGCACTCGTTGAGGAAGTAGGCCCAGCCACGCTTTTCGGTGGCCTGCACGCCCTTGGGGAGGGTCTTGGACGTGATCTCTACGGGGAGAGGAGGATTAAGCTGGTGCATCGATCCTCGGCCCCACGCGCCAGATTTTGCCCCGGTGAATCTCGACGAAGCAGGCAAACCGCCATTTATAGCCGTCGCCAGGGTACGCCTTGCAGGGCGCCCATTCGGCGGGCTGCCAGCCCTCTTCCGGGACGCGCTTGATCCAGTACCAGCCGATGGGCCTCATGCTTTCACCTTCGGCAGCGCATCCAGATATCCGGCGATTTTGTCAGCTATCCGCTGATATTTGGGCGGGTCTTTCGCGGCAAGGCGGTTGAGGTCGAGGACGTTGGCGCGCCACCACGATTCGAACTCGGCGCGGGTCGCCCAAGGCTGCGGCTCGGTCATGCCTTCACCTTCGGACGTGCGGAGAGCATGGCGCGGTAAAGCGGCGCGAGGATGCCGTTTCTCAAATCTGACGTGTCGAACAACTCGTCGCTGGCCGCGTCTGCCGTTACGATCATCTCCGCTGTCGGCTCCACCGGCACGACTACATGCGTACCGCTTGAGTCGATTGAAGAGAGGGCGGCGCGGGCGGCAAAGCGCCAGTTTTTGCGCGTCTCCTCAGATTCGTCCTGCCAGGTTATCAGCCGACGACGCTTCGCCGCGCGTTCGGAGTCTGCCTGCCAAAGCCCTTCCGCGATCTTCTCTACCAGTGCGTCTAGGTCGCTCATGCCGCTTCCCTCCTCTCCTGCTTCTTGGATGCCCATTCCTCGTAGATGGAGGGGGGGACGCGGCAGCCGGGCTCTCCAGGCTCAGGGCCCCAATCTCCACGCAGCCACATCTTGCCGGGACGCCAGCCGCTGATGCGGGCACGCCATTGCGAGTCGTCGTCGCGGTTGACGGTCTGACCGGCAATGTCTTCCGGCTTGGTGAATTTCGACACAGGCGGCAATTTCGTCTGCCGCATGAACCCGCGCCATGTAGCCGTCCAATCATGGCTGGTTTTGGCGTTCGCCTTCGTCCAGTCGCGGAAGTCCTGCATCCGCTTGGCGTACAGATCACCGACGATCTCGGGCCTGCCTTTCCGAAGCTCGGCAAGGTCCGCTTCAGTCGGCTCCCACCCTTCCGGCAAAAGCTGGGCTCTGGCTGGCGCGCGTTCGCGCGTTCCAGTCCCAGTCCCTTCCGGTCCCTTCCACTCCTTTCCAGAGCGAGGGTCAGCCGAGGGCTCGCGAGGTTTCGACGAGCCCTCCTGATATTCCGGGAATTTGCTGGCGCTCGGCCGATCAATCCTCTGATGATCCAACCACTTAGGAATGTCGAGGTAGTGGCTACCGTCCACCTCGTAGAGCCGCACGCAATCGGCGGCCTCCAATTCCTTGAGCCAGGTCGGAATGAGCGCGGGCGCGTCATCATCATAGGGATAGAGAAGGCTCGCGAGCAATCGCGGGGCCGCGCGAGTGCGGCCGGCGTCGTCGCAGATTGTCCAAAGCTGAACGAACAGCAGGCGAGCATCGCGGCTCACCTTCCCCACGGACTCAGATTGTGGGAACTCCGGCTTTATCGTGCGAATGCGGGCCATCAGTGAACCTGATCCACGCGAGCAAAGACGAGCGGGGAGCCCCAATGACCCAACTTGAGTGTGCCAAAGCGGTTGAAGGCTCGCGTCGCCTCACGTGGGCTCAGGGGTGGTACCTGAAACGTCGGAACGATGTCACCGTTCTCGTTTCTATGAGCAAGCGAGCCATCTTTCCGTGTCGGCCTTATGAGCCCGACAGCATGGAGCCCAAACAGCAGCCGCAAAACTTCCGCACTGATGTCGCCTCTATCAACAAACCCGCTTCCGCGCGTCCATCCAGCAATGACCTTCAATATTCTGGCCGCCGATGTATCTCCAAAACAACCGGCCCACATCTCGATATGCCACGCATCGTCGTGCCATGCGTTCATGCTCTCTTCCATTTCGGCGTCTTCTTGGGCCTGAAGCCGGTCTACCTCGTCTTCCTCTGGTTCTGTCTGTTGCGCCTTTAGAGCAGCGTTATACTTGTTGAGAAGTTGGACATAATCGTTCCAGGATGTGGCGCGCTTAGCCAATTGCTCCATGGTTTCGACTGGGTACTTCTTGGCGACAATGTCCTTTAGCCGATCGACAAAGTCCTCTCGCGGCTGGCTAAACCGATTGCGCAATATGCCTTGAATGTAGAGGATCTTGCGAAGGGCCGGATTTTCCCGTTCGCCGGCCCGCATCTTGATAACCAGGCCAATCTTGCCGAAAGCATTGTCCCAGTCGGACTCCGTGCCGTCGCGGAAGTAGATGTCAAACGCCTCGCCCGCAGCCTCAAGAACCTCAACCAGACCATGTTTCTTGATGAGCCTCCGCAATGTGTTGCGCCCCACGTCGCCGGGCGTCCACTCACTGCGTGAGCCAATCGCATCAACCAGAATGTCGACTTCAGAAATAGCGTGCTTTTCCAGCTCCTCCCGCCATTGGCGCATCATCTCAAGCTGTTGGCGTCGCTCCTCTAGATCGGCCAATTGGGCGTGCTGTTTGCTCAGCACCGTGTCGTCGGATAACAGCCGGGCGCCCTTGCCAAGATTGCAGTCCTTGCAGGCGGTAGTGAGGTTGAGCAACGTCGTCTCGCCGCCTTCGGCTACCGGAACGACGTGATCGCAATGCAGGATTTTGGCGGTCGCCAGCGCGCCACAATATTGGCACATGAATTTGTCGCGCTTGAATACTTCAAAGCGCAGGCGCTTCGGAATCGGTTTTCTGGTATTAGTGGCCTCAGCCATGTCGCTCGTCCTTCCGTGACAGCGTGTGGTTAGAGGCGGTGCATGCGTTACCAGCGCATCCCGCCTCGTCTATTTGTATAGCACAGTTGCTCGGGAAAGTGGTGGGGAAATGCGTCATTTCACCCGCCGTTCGATGCAGCTTTGATGAGGCGCAGGAACACCTCAGCCTCAAGAATCGCTATCCACGGTTCGTTGTTCCGGCGATGCAGCACGACGGGGAAATTGTCGCCGCAATCCTCCAATGCCTGATTGAGCGCGGCATATGCTGACAGTGTCTCCGTCCGCTTGACCTCAACATGCCAGCCCGGCAGGCCCACCACGTCGGCGGAATCGGGGCCGCCCTGGTACTGGACGCCGCGTCGGCCTTCGAAGCCATGCTCGCGCAACAGCGCCGCGACTTCGCGCTCACCGACCTTGCCCTTGTTGCGAGACATCTTGCCCACTAGGCGTTCACTCCCCGGCGCGGCGTCAACGCCAATGCTGAAGTCACCGCATCCCGGAGCCTTATCAGCGCCACGAGCTTGTCGCCTGACCGCGCACGCTTGGCACGACGGCGGGCGCGAACGACTGCCTTCTCGGCTTCACGCTGGGCGCGGGTCACAGGAACCTCTCTCCCGCGTCGATCGATTGCTGCGCCGTCTGGCCGGGCCATGAGATAGGCCAGCCCTGCATTTCAGCGACCTCGATGATGTACTCGACCGATTCGCCCATGCGCTCGGCAACGGTGACCGGGCTTCTGCCGTCCTCTAGGTCGATGCGTGCGTCGTTCCAGCCGTATTCCCTAGCCATGGTGCTACCTCATCCCTTCGTAGAAACGCTGCATCCGCTTGGCATGTGCCTTGAGCGTCGGGCTGTTCTCGCCAGTGCGGGAACGGCAATAGGCGATGAAGCCGGGCGCGTTCAGGTTCTGCTTCTGCGTGCCCCACTCTAGGTTGTCCGGCCGGTTGTTCCGCGAGTTCTCGTCCTTGTGCATGACGACGGCTCCGGGGAATGGCGCAGGACCGTGGAAGGCTTCACAGACGAGGCGGGCAATCTTCAGTGTCTTTCCGGCCCTCTTCCAATAAACGATGTATCGCCCGCCACCAGATCCAACAGCCCAGCAACCAATGATCGGCTTGGTGATGTATTGCCGAATGTTGCCGTTGGGCATCGCCGCTTCCGTACAAGGCAGTTTCACGCGCCCCCATGAGGAGGCCGTCATGCCCGGAAAACTAGGGACCGCACGCCATTCTTCTTGGTCGGTCATGCGCGCCTACCTCAAAACGGCAGATCGTCGTTGATAACGCTGCCGCCAGTCGGGCGCGTCGGCGCTCCGGTCTGCCGCGACTGCCCATCGCCACGAAACGGCGGCTGGATGCTGAGGCTAAGGTATGGACCCTTGACGCCTTGTTTCTTCCACCCCGCGATCTTCACCTTGCAGTCGGGTTGGTCGCCCAGCGCATCCACGAGGGCCGCCAGGAATTCCTGCGTCAGCTTGAAGTCGCCGTTGTAGTCCGGGCGGTTGGCGTTGCCTTGCTTGTCCGTGATGAACAAAGCGCCCGTGGTTTTGATGTCGCTCATGCTGCTTCCCTTTCAAAGCTCGCCGCCTTGATCGCGGCGCGAATCTCGTTGACCGTTCGCGGCGCGGCGGCCACGGACACCCGCTTGCGGATGATGTATTCGCACCGCTCTTGCATGGTGTTGTCGGTGGCATCGATGCCGGGCTTGACGCGGCGCTGCACAAGGAACGCCAGCCCGCGCGCTTGGCAAAGCATGGCCTCGTTGGCGACGGTTGAAATGTTCGCGCCGTCCTTGCCCATCTGACGGTCACGGCACAGGTTCCCGACGTGGTAGGAAAAGCCCTTGCCGGGTTCCAACTGGTTGAACGCCGTGATGAATTCCATGCGAGTCATGCCGCTTCCCTCTGCTGTTCGATCTGGTATTCAGGCCACCGGGCGCGACAGGCTGCGAGCGCCCTTGCGTGCAGGTCCGTGGCGAGCGCATCGCCGCTGTCCAACAGCAGCCGGGCGCGACGGTGGTTGTGCCGGATGGTCGAATGTTCGGACTCGAAAGCAGCCGACAGGCGCGCCGCTGAAATCCGCGTCAGTTCCAGCGCCAGCTTGATGCCGATCTGGCGCACCGGCACAACGTCGGCAGGCTTGCTCTTACTCCGCACGCGCCAGGGGTCGATGCCCGCAGCAACCGCCACGATGTCGATGATTTGTATGGCTCGGCGGAACTGTTCGGGGCATGTGTCCCCGCGATACCAGTTTAGGTCATAGCCTACGCTCGCGTACTGCTTCACCGCAGCCTTTGCCTTGTGCTTGTAGACCGGCTTGACGTAGCCCGGCTCACGGATCTTCCGCAGCCGTTCCTGCGTCGCGTAGTCGGTGCCGTTCCGGGGCGTCGCCAGCACGACGGGCGCGAGGCCGTGATCGATCGGCTTGACCAGCGTCGGCAGCTTGGGAAGCCGCGCGATGGCCGCCTCCGACGCTCCCCTCGCCCGCATGGAGTCGTGAAGCCGCTTCAGGCGTGCGTGCATCAGGGTGAGGTGCCCTGTGTCGGATTCCTGCGCGTAGTGCATTATCTCCCTCCCCAGGCACGGAGAATATGTTCCGCCAATTGCACTGGATTGTCAACCGACATGCGGGCGAACTGCATCATCTGGCGCTGGGCCTCGACGACGGAGCCGGCCTGAT
>JGI24890J29729_1001344_pt1 | contig 11337 bp, 9 predicted proteins | sample FreactcultureFD7_FD_29729 | JGI IMG/M metagenome (IMG submission 29729)
TGGACCCAGAAGAGCTTAAGAAGATTCTAGAAGAGCAAAGAATTGCTAATCAACAAGCTGCTAAACAGGCAGCTGAGCAAGCACGAGAAGAAGAGCGTCGCAAGGCTAACGACGAGATTACTAAAGCCCATAAGGCCCGAGAAGACTTGGAAAAAGAGCTTAATAGACGAGATGAGGAGCAAAAGCGTAACGCTTTGTCTTCTCTCCCTGTTGAGCAACAGATTACTGCTCGTCTAAGTGAGATGGAACGCTCCCTTGCTAATGAGCGGGCTGAGCGCGCTAAAGAAGCCGCTATGGCACGTGAGCAGATTCGCAACATGGGTCTTCTCACCTACCGAGAAAGAGCTCTTCGCGACGTCCCTGCTCATGTTCATCCATTTGTTACTGGTCAATCTGAAGAAGAGATTGATGCAGCAGCAGAGTATGCAAATCAAACATACCAAGCTATTCAAGCTCAAATTCGTGCCGAACTAGAGGCACAGTTTAATGCGGGTAACTCCCAATACATGGTGCCTGGTGCAATCGTAGCTCCTCCACCTAATCCAGCATATGTAGCGCAACCTTATGCTCCCAATGCCGGCTTTCCTACTGCTACGAATCCGTTGCCTGTAACTCAAGAAGAATCTCCAGTGCAAGAAGATATTCGAGAGTATACTTCTGAGCAAGCTGTTCGTTCAGGTAAGTACAGTAAAGAGATTCGTGACCAGATTCTTGGTAGTCTTAAAGGTACTATGAGGTATCCAGGACAATTGGGCACTAATCCAAGGAACCCTGCCCCTCCCCAGATGCCTTATCAGCAAATGCCGGGTGGTGTTCAGCAGCCGATGGGAACCCCGATGGGGCCTGTGCAAAACTCACAGCAATACCAAGTTCCCCAACATCAGATGCCTCAGCAACAAGCAGGTAATGACCCAAGAGCCATGGCAGCAGCTGCTGTTCAACGGACGCTCTCGGGGCAAAATCCAGTGGTTGCCGGAGATTCGGCCGCTCAAAATGCTTTGAACGCCGCTAACGCCCATGCCCAGGCTAGAGGGCTAACAAGTCAAACGGCATTTCAAGGCCGTTTCCAGCACACAGCGCCTATCGCTCCACCCTCCGGTGGGCGTGGCTAACTTAGTAATAGGAGATAATTGATATGCCTTCTGTATTGAATACCGCAGTCCAGTCAGGGACCGGTTTTGCGCAACAGGTGGAATCTATCCGCGACGTTTTCAGCGCGGAGATTTGGTTTGCCGCACTTCCGATTCTTAAATTTGACCAGTTCACTACCAAGAAAACTGAGCTTGGCGTGCAACCAGGCCGGACGATTCAGATTCCTCGTTACGGCAACATCAAGCGTGGTGGCCGTCTTTCGGAGGGCGTCCGCCTTCAGACTCGTGGCATGAGTATGTCACTCCAGTCTATTACCGTGAATGAAAACGGTAATGCCATTGGCTTCTCGGAGTACCTGCTTCAGACCAGCTTCTACGACCAACTTAGCGCAGCTTCTCTCCTTCTTGGACGAGATATGGCGCTGGTGCTTGATGGTCAGCTGCGTGACACAGTTCTTCTTGGTACGAATGTGATTTTCGGTGGCAAGAAAGCCTCGCGAATTCTTGTTACCTCGACTGACGTGTTTGATACGCAGGCTGTTAAGGATGGCGTGGAAGCGCTTGAGACTCGCAATGCCCCGAAATGGGCGGGCGACCATTATATTGCATTCATTCACCCGCACCAAGGTCGCGGACTCCGTGACGACAATGACTGGGTTAACGCCTCGCTCTATGCTGGTGCTACCCAGATTTATACGGGCGAAATTGGCCGGTATGAAGACGTTCGTTTCATCACGACTACGGTTATGCCGAATGGTGCCAACGGTAACGTTGATGCCGACACGGGTGACTTTATCGATGTTGGCTATAGCGCCGCTCTCGTGAGTGGTACGGCCGGCAACCAGACGACGATTTACCAAGCTGTCATGTTTGGTGAGTATTCGTTCGGCCACGCGACGGCCCTTCCGGTTGAACTCCGTGATAATGGAGTGGAAGACTTCGGCCGTGAACACGGTTTGGCTTGGTACTCCATTTGGGGTAGCAACGTTCTCGAGAATCCCAATGTTGTGGTCATCGAGACTGCTTAATTCTCAAGCCATAAGGAACTATTAAAATGACTGACCATGCTGTAACAGCTCAGACCCTGCCTCGTGGGGTCAATATGTCTAACCTTATCGTTCTGAAGATTACGCCATCGGTGGCTGTTCCTCAGAATGATACGATGACCGGAACGATTCCGACGGGCTTGGATGTTACATACATTCCTGTCTTTGCGGTTGCGTGGCACTCAGCTACGCCTAAGACGAGCGTTGCTGTGACTGTGACTTCGTACAACTTCACGACTGGGCAATTTGTGCTCACGGTCAGTGGGGCAGCTGGTATCTCGGCTGGTGACGAAGTGTTTGTGCAGTTCATCGGCGACCAGTAATAAGTATAATTAAAATAGATTAAAGGAGAATAGAATAATGGCAAATGAACAGGCACGTCCAATGGTTAAGCCAGGCACAGCGGTAGTAGACAGCCCTCAAGTCAATAAAGGGTTCCAGTCTGCTGCCGCTATGCAGGCCGCAAAAGATAAGCCGGTTGAGGAGTCAGACGAAATAGTTGACGGTCTAGTGAGCCCAGAGGTACCAGCTGTATCTCCGCAAGAAACAGCTGAGTACAGCCGGAGAGTTACTGTCCGCTCTAGGGTAGCTATTCCTGCTTTTCGGTACGGCAATGAGACCTATTCTTTACAGGCGGGTAAACCTACTTCGATTCCTAGGTATGTTAAACTGCATCTTGAGGAAAAAGGCCTACTCTAAAAAGTGACCCTATGGCTATATCAACGTCTTTAATTGCAGAGTTTCGCCGGCGGATTAAGGATGTCCGCTACTCGAAACGAGTAATGGGCGTTGCTGTTAGCGACCCTAACGTCACTCAAGCCTCTGCCGAAATTACTAGAGGGCACTTCTACATCCATATAGTTGGAGGGAGTGCCCCTAATATTGATATCAATTTAACTGATACTGATTATGATACTATTAATAATCTATATCAGCGTATCAGCAGGTCTCCTGGTATATCTGTTAGTCTAGATGAAGATGCTAATCTTGAGCAAGCTTCAATAGACTTAGAGCCATTTGGCCCTATCCCTATCTTAGGGACAGGTATCTCTTTGAACTCTCACCTATTCAGTGATTCTGAACTGGAAGAAGTTCTTAAAGAGGCTATTCAACGGCATAACCCTTCTCTATCTCTTGATACCCTTCCCCAGCAAGAAGAGGTATTCGTCTTAGCTCTTGCTCAAGCAGGTATTTGCCGAATTCAGGCAATGGACTCGAGCAAGAGGCAGGGCGTTGATAAAGATGTCGGGCTTCTTCTAAAGTTAGCTGATTCGTTTGAGAGTCAGTATAAGTCTGACACTGCTCGTTTAGCTAGAGCTATTCAATCACCTAAAGAGGCTAATTCTAACTTAGTCTCTGAAGGTGATGTCATGCTTGGGGACCTGACTCGCAGGTCTCTTAGAACTGGGTTTAAGTCTCAGATATCTCAGACCATAGACCCAAGTGACGCAGTACTTCTTCCTCCTGATGAACATGACACGGAAGATGATAATCTTCGTCTGATTTGGCAGAGGAATAAGAATAATGACTTCTACAGTTATGAACTGTGGATGGACTATACTCCTGATGTAGTTAGAACGAGAGAAGGGGGATTGGTCTTTGCTGGCACTCCTATTTCTTACCTGGCTACTGACGATACTCGTCACCAGCCTGGCTTTAGGGCTACTACTTCGGTAATGGTATTCCGGTCATTCGGAGCAAACTCGAATTCTAGTAGGTCTAGTTTTTCTACTTTTGTAGAAGAGTTTGGCCAGCTGATTCGCTCGTTTGCTGTTGGGGACCTGGAACCTGAGATGGATTATTATTTTAGGCTATACCTAATAAATATAAACTATCTCAGTATTGGGTCTAACGTAGTCAAGGGAACTACTAAACCATACCGATGTAGAATGCTCTCTACTCAGAGGTCGAATAACTCTCCTGGTCCTGTAGGAGCATTCGCGGATAAAGCTTCTGGACCTGCCGGTACCGTAGTAACTGTAACTCTTGACTCTACCAGAGCTGCCTTTACTCCTGACTATACTTTTAGAATTGGCGGGAAGGTAGTTACCCCAACTATTCTTAGCCCCTATTCGATACAAGTCACTATTCCTACTTTCAACGTCATTGGGCCAAAAGACTTCAGTGTCACTTCTCCCAATGGTTTGGTAGATGTGAGGAACTCAGCGTTTACTGTGAGCGCTACATGAAAGTAGTGTTCAAACTCACTCCTGATGCTCTTAAGATTATGAGAGCGTTTAACTACACCTCAAAGAACTTCAAAAAGAAGGCCGAGAGCGCAGTTAAGGAGATGGCTGTTCAGTGTTCTAGGAGAGTTAAGTCTTCTATTACTAAACAGACAGTAGATGTTCCCCCTCTTAGTGAGGCATGGGTAGCCAAAAAGGCTAGACTGCACCTAGACCCTAAATATTTTCTAGCTACTCACAAGTATATTACTGGGATAAAGCCAGCACAGTCTGGGCATTTATCTTGGGGTGTGCTAGCTGACGTAGATAGAGCGGTAGCATTGGAGCTAGGTACTTATACCTCTCCAATTAAGCCTAGACCTCATTGGGTTCCTGTATTACATGAGATGGAGAAGCTTATTCCTGTTATAGTGAATAAGAAGATTCTCAATGTGGTACTAAAGAGCCTAGGGACATCAGGGTTCTGACATGATGTTCCTAGAATTGGACCTAGCAGTCTATAAAAGGCTGACTGGGTATCCTTTAGACACTCAAGGTAGACCCAAGTTAGCCGACGACGGGAGGCCGATTAATAGGGAGGTCATAGGGCCCCCAGGAATGTACCAATTCGAAAAGGTATATGACCCTATTAATAAAACCTATGTTCCGGTCTACCCTACTCTGCCTTCTTACGGTATTCGAATCCCTCAGTTTAAAGCTCCATACAGAGGGCAAAAAGGGCAATCAACGTTTAATCCGGAGGCTCTGTCAATTAATAACATTGAGCCTAACGTATTTAAACAGATTCCTGTATTCGACCAAAATGTCACCAACCGAGACTTTGAGAAGTATTGGCCTTGCGTGACGTTCCGCTGGTCATCTATTGCAGCACAGCCGAATACTTATATTTATGATGACCCTTTTGGTGGCCCCGACCCATCTGCTTCTCCTATTGACATAAAGAATCAATATGGGGATATTATTGCTTCAGGGGTAACTAGTAATCTAAGAAGGCCTGTTCCGGATAGCTGGGACGTTCTTTACACTATTACCGTGCATAGCAAAGAATCCATAGAGATGTCTTTAATGTGCGCTGAGGTATTAAAGCTATTCCCCATGAAGGGGGCTATTACAGTTACCTTCATGGACGGGACCACGCACACCTGCAATATGCTCTTCCAGCGCTCTATTGTCCAAGACTTGGACAATATAGGAATGGCGGGGGAAGAGAATCAAAGAAGTTTCACTCGAGCATTCGTTTACCTTATAGAAGCCTACTTTGACAATACCAGTAATAAGTTTGGTATACAGGATTCGGCATTTGCTACTACTAGCTACCCGACAATAGTGGAAAGAATATTTGAGCTAGACTCCATAATGGGGAACTTAGCTGCATCACAACAAACAGCTGACTTCAATCAGTTTGACATAGTGGTCAATACTAATACAGCCTAACTTAAGACCTTCCATGAAGGTTGTAGCAACTCAGGTCCGGGCGTAGTAAACTTATCCCCACCTGTCAGGAGAATGAGATGACTGATTTTCTATCCCCCGGGATTAAAGTTACACAGATTCGCAAAGGCCCGGTAGTCTTTTCTGGAATTGCTACCGCTATTGGTGGCTTTCTGGTTTATACTCCTAAAGGTCCAGTTGGTAAGCCTATCCTAGTTACGGATGCCAGCAGTGCCCAACTGGTGTTTGGCGATCGACAGGCTGGGCTGCCTGGTAACTCACGCCTTTCGGACTCTCTTAGAGACTTCTTCGGAGAGGGCGGTGCTTCTTGCTATGTAGTTCGTTACATTGGCTCTGGTAGCGCTGTTGCTGGAAGAACTCTCTCCTCTTTTGGCTCGCCAACAGCTGGCTTCGAAAAGTCTAGCGCGGTCTTCCCGGTCGCTCTTTCTGATGGAGACACCTTCATTGGAAAAGTTGATGGAGCTGCTCTAGCTACTACTATCACTGTTAATGCTAAGCCGGCCACTAAGACAGGTACTGGTGCCACTTATGGTGCAGTCACTGCTAGCCATAAGCTAATTCTGACTATTGGCAGCATCCCAGGAACTCAAACTATTACGTTTGCGGGTACTGAGAATACTGAAACACTTTTCCTGGCTCAGATTAACTCGCAACTTCGCGGTGCCTCTGCGGTTGACGCGGCCGGGCAAATTAAGATTCAAACAGATGTTCGCGGTAGCCTTGCTTCTGGTTCTATTAGCGCTTCTAGTGACGCAGACGTCCTGACGTCACTTGGGCTAACAGCTACTGCGTTCACTGCTGGCTCTAATAACGTGGGCACTGTCGATGCAGTAACCGCGGCTGAGATTGTTACTCTATTCGGAGCGTTTACGGGAAGTACTACTACGAATAATGGTGATGGCTCAGTTACCTGGACTTCGGGGACTACGGGTGTTCTCTCCAGTGTCCAGTTTACTGGTGGTACTGCGGTCGCTAAGATTGCCGGATTCGATACCAGTCTTCACTCGGGTACTTCTCTTAGCCCTGCCCCTGCTGTTGGAATGACAGCCTCGTCTGGCTCGGATCCGTCTCCGGGTACTTGGGCTAATTACTACTCGACTAAGGCAGTCCAGGTTAACTCTAATGTGACTAACCCAGTTGCTACTAGCGCTGGTGTTACTACGCAGTTAGCTGTTGCCTCTGTCGCCCGACTTGCTGTTGGAGACCAAATCTCCATCACTAAAGGGCTGGATACGGAAAGAGCTGTTATTCAAGCTATTAACGGAACTACTCTTACCTTGGCTACTTCTATCACCGTTCCTGGTGGTGGATATGCTGGCACGGAGAACGTGGTCTTGGAGACATGGAGTCTTTATGTCTACGACAATAATGGACTTCAGGTTTTCCCCAGCCCTTTCACGAATCTTCGGTCTAGCCCGCTTGCTGGCGCTAACTATTTCGTCAATGTCATTAACGGGTCCGCTCTAACCCCTATCAATGTCACTGACCTGGCCCCGGCAGTCTCGGACCCACGGCCTGCTACAGACGCTAACCCAGTCCTCCTTAGTGGAGGCTTGGATGGGGCTGCCCCGTTGGCCACGGATGTCATTAGTCAGATTTCTGCTTTCAATCAAGCATCTGATATTAATGAGTTCTCGTGCCCAGGTGCTGCAACAGACTTCACTGGGGCTAATGGAGTTACCATTCTTAAGGCGCTAGAGACGGCTGCTCTTACTCGAGCAGATGTCATGGTTATACAGGACCTGCCCAAGGGCACAGTTGCTACTGGCGGAAGTGGCGCCAAGACATACGTCCAAACTACTGCTAATCTTGCTAGTTCGTATGAAGCTGTCTACTGGCCCTGGATTAAGCGGCTAGACCAGAATTCGGTTCTAAGTACGTTCCCCCCTTCTCCATTTATTCAAGGTATTATCGCTAGGACGCACGCCAATAAGAACATTGGCCAAGCCCCAGCAGGTACTGCCTATGGGCAGGTGCAAGGGGCTGTTTCTCTTGAGTACAATATCCAGGAACAGTCAGCGGAGTATAATGATATGTATCCAGCTGGTGTGAACGCTATTCTGAACTTCCCTGGTGACGGTATCTGCGTATTCGGCTCACGTACGCTGGACCCGACCGGTGAGTTTGGGCAAATCAGTGTTCAGACTGTTTTCAATATTAATAAACGAATTGTTAAGCAGCAGACCCGTTTCGTTAATTTTGAGAATAATAACCCAGCTACTCGTGCTCAAGTCGTCCGCGCGCTTACCTCTCTTTTCCGTGAACAGCGTAAGGCAGGAATCCTCCAAGGAACTAAAGACTCAGAGGCGTTCTTCATTATCTGTGACGACTCTAATAATGGCCCAACGGTCATTGCTTCTGGAAAACTCGTCTGCCGAATTGGTTTGGCAGTGTCGAGACCAGTAGAGTTCCAAGACTATACATTCGAACAAGACACCCGGGCGATAGATGCTGCTCTAGCGGCTGCTCAGTAAGTGTGGAAAGGTAAAAATAGATGCCTCGCGGAACAGTAGAAGACCCGATTAAAGTATTTAACTTTCAGATTCGTATTGACGGATTTGTGAGAGCAGGTTTTTCGGAGTTTTCCGGAATTGACCAGAGCACGGAAGAAGTGAAGTACCGAGAGGGTGGGTTTAACGACACACCCCAACTGTCGGCTGGTTTGACTAACTTTGCTGTGGTCACCCTTAAGCGTGGACAGATTATCGGTAGCACTCGTGGTGGTGACGATGACTTCCTTATCTGGTGTAAGCAAGTTATTGACGTATCAGGCGCTGGTAATGCGACTAACTACCGCAAGGATTTGGACATAGTTCAAATGAGTGCCCAGAATGTGGTGGTTAGGACGTGGCGCTTGTATGATTGTTGGCCAAAGGGCTTCAAGCCCTTCACTGACCTCAAAGGCATGGGCAATGAAAACTCCTATGAGGAGTTGCGCCTAGCCTATGAGGGCTTCGAGCTCGTACCGACCTGAGTACAATAAGGGGCTCGAAAGGGCCCCTTAGCTTTTCATCAGGTACAATATAAAGGAGAATAAAATGGGTATTACTATTAATTTGCCTAATGGCATCCAGCAGTCTGATGGGACCTGGACAAAAGAAGTAGAACTGGACGAAATGACTGGCGAGGAAGAGGACATCCTTGCCGACCGTACTCGAGCCCCTGGTGGCCGTGGAGAACTGCTGAAAAGCGGCCCTCAGAGGATTACTGAGATTCTAGCTAGGTGCACTGTTCGTGTAGGTACTGAAACTCGGGCTGCTAATGCTACTCGATTCACTCATCCTAACTGGTTTAAGCCAGTGTGGGAAAAGGCGTTTAGCAATGACAGAGTTTTTGCCATTATTCGCCTGAGACAGATGAGTTTAGGGGATAAGTTTACATTCCCTGTTACTTGTCCAAAATGCGGAAAAGAGATTCCTATGGTCAGTATTGACCTTAGTGAGTTGACTGTAAGCGAGTCCGACTTCGACTTAGTTCAAAAAGGTAGCTTCTTAGCTACTACTCCATCAGGAGAATCAGTTAAGTGGAGATTCATCTCTGGTGAAGCTGATGAGGAGATGATTTCTAAGATTATCAAAGAAGCTAAGAGCAACTACGTCTCTATGCTTATGTATCGGAGAATTGTCTCTGTTAACGGAGAAAAGCCACCAGGAGGTCTTGACTGGGTTAAGCGGTTGAAATCACGTGACCGGCGTTATCTTGCTAACCTGTTCGACAAGACTGAGGGGGGTGTTGATACCTCTATTCAGATTGTTTGTGATGGGTGCAACACCGAATTCAATCAAAAGCTAGATGTGATGGGTAATGGAGGTTTTTTCTTCCCTTCGGAACTAGAACAAGCCTCATCTTCACCGCCGCTACCTTCGCCCAATGCTGGCAATGGGCCTATCAAGACATAATAAAGCTCCCCCTTAGTAAAAGAGAGTCACTATTGAGGTGGCTAGATAGGTACCAGACTAAAACCCAGGCCTATTCTGAGTCCCATGGAAAGAGCTCAATGGCATGGGATGACGATGACATAGACTACATTTGTGGACCGGAGTAAACTAACAAGATGGACGGCGAAACAGCAGGATTCGGCTCAGGTGGTGCTAAGTTCGCCGTCGATTTCTCCATTACCGGTACAGGAGAACGTGATTTAGAGCGTATTACAGGCGCATTCCGTGGGTTAAAAACGGAAATGGCCGATATGAAGCTCGATGACCATGCTCGAGCCGCTGGTGGCCTCAATACTCAAATTAGAGGGCTAGCTGGCGGCTTGGCTGGCATGAATATGCACGCAGCTGCTGCTGCCCATCTATTCGATAGAATTGGCCGATATGGAAAGATGCTGGTGCATGCAGGTGAAGGAATCTTTGCCGCATGGGGTGAGGCAATTGGAGCAGTTATCTCTAAAGGTAGTGAACTAGAGCAGATGCTCATTCGTTTGCAGGCTACTGGCAAGACAAACGCCGAAGCTAGACAAATGATGGCAGATACTATTGAATTTACTACTAAGCTGCCTATTACTGAGTCTCAAGCTGTTCGAATAACTCAGACATTAGCTATCGCGCATGTTGACGCACTTAAGCCCATTGGAGAGACGTACGCCAAGCTAGCTGCCCAACAGAAGACTCTTAAAGACTTACCGACTATTCTTGGCACTGCTCGTCTGGCAAAAGAAGGCCCAACAGCTCTCTCCATTATTGGAGATATGTTGGCCTCTATGGGCCATATTGGTTCTCCATATCAGACTATTGCTATACAAGAGTTAACTCAATTTATTGAGACTGGCTTTGCCAGGTCTCCTAAGACCTTTGGTCCTCTACTTCCCCAGATTCGCGCGCTGGGTCACCATGCTCATACAGCTAAAGACCGCTTAGAGGGGTTACAGAAGATTCTGGAAGATAGAGGAGCTATTGGTGTGTCCGTAGCTTCCATGAGTACCCTTGGCGGTATCATGACTAACTTCAAAGGCCTATTAGACCGTATTGGTATGGCCGTAATGGAGCCTGGAAAAGCGGGAGGGCCACTTTCTCAGTTAACTCAGGCATTCATTCATCTATATGATGTAGTAGGCAAGTTCTTTAATGAGAGGACTCCAGAAGGTCAGAAGTTTTTAGCATCTCTCCGTAGTTTAATGGAATTTGTCGTTAACTATATGGTTAAAGGGCTAGAGGTCCTGGGAGAAGTACTGTCTGTAGTATTTACATGGATGTCTAACCATGAAACTTTGGTTAAGATGCTGTCTGTTCTTAGCGCTTTTGTTGCTGTTGTATTTATCTTAGGGGGCTCGTTCTTAATGCTAGTGGCAGCTATTGGCGCCCTCATGGTTATGTGGCCTCTAATGATAGGGGCCATCACAGCAGGGTTAGAAGGTATTGCTACTGCGGCCACTTTTGTCTTTGGCTATATTGCTGCAGCAGTACAGGGTGTTATTTCAGCAATAGCCATGGCCTTTTGGGGGCTTGTTCTGGATATATCCTTGGCGCTCGCTACTATAGGGTTACCTGAAGTAATTATCGGTATGGTGGTATTGGCTAATGTAGCAGTAGGACTCTGGGCCATATTTAAGCAATTTAA
>JGI24890J29729_1001346_pt1 | contig 11325 bp, 19 predicted proteins | sample FreactcultureFD7_FD_29729 | JGI IMG/M metagenome (IMG submission 29729)
TCCCGCGTCGTCAGCGTGGAGCCGCTCTCACTCACGCAGGGAACCCCCGCCAATGCTTGAGCCCTCCCACGACTACCTCCTCTCCCTCTGCAAACAAGCCGCCGACCTCGACTACGGCTTGCGCATCGAAACTGACAACCTCGACGGCCTGCGTGGTGCCATCTACTACGCCCTCAAACTCGAAGGCGTAACCTCCGAAGAACTCGACATCGAAATCAACGTCCCATCTACCCCCAACACCCTCTACATCCGCCGCCGCAGCGCAGAGTTACCAGAATGAGCGACCTCCACCGCACCAACATCAACCTCTTCTCCACGGACGTGGCCTGGCTCCGCTCCACCTATGGCCACGGCTGGACCGAGGTTGTGCGTGAAGCCATCGCCTCCTACGTCCGCGGCCAAAAAGCCATCCGCTCCCCGAAGGGCGTGGCCCGGCAGTATAAGGACATCTCAACCTCGCCCTCGGGGCTCAAAGAGGACGCAGAGGGCAACGTCACCTTCCGCGGCATTCCCCTCAAGATCAAGGACAAGCCCACCAATGTCTGACCCCTCCCCTCTCGACCAACTGATGCTCCGCATCGAAGAAATCAACCACAAATCCCCGCCCCTCGCCGCCGACGACATCGACACCATCATCGCCTACCACCGCCACATGCGCGCCCGCAAAGCCGCCGGCGAGAAGACACCCTCCAAGGCCACCAAGGCCGACACCGCCCGAGTCGTCGCCAACCTCGAGAACTTGCTGGCCACCGCCCCCAAGGCCGCATCCAAGCCCCTGTTCAAGCTCAAGAGCTCCTGACATGCTAGAAAAATGGCTTCCTATTCCATTTGCTCCTGAGTATCAAGCATCTAACTTTGGCAGGATACTTGGTAAGCGTGGAGTTATAATGAACCCCAGTACAAACTACAGTGGATACCTTGTATGCGATCTAAACTATCATCAGTACAGAGTAAATCGTATCATCTGTCAAACTTTTCATGGGGCACCTCCCTCTGAGGAACATCATGCTGCACATAAAGATAGTGACAGACAGAACAATTATGCAAATAATTTATACTGGGGTACTCCCTCGGACAATGGCAATGATCTTGCAAGTACCGATCGTCAAAAGGGTTCAGCTAGTCCTGCTGCAATACTTAAGGATAATGACGTGCAGTATATCAGAATGTTAGTATCAGATGGATACAGTATATCGTCGATACACAAACACTGTTTTCCCAATGTGTGTCGCGCTACTATATCCCACGCTGCATTGGGACGCACATGGAGTCATGTGAGATGAATATTGAAGAGGTCATTGACCGTATAGGAGAGGAACTATCCACTCCAGTACCCGCCGCACCCTCACCCTTTTTACCTGGGACCCAAATACAGTACGCTTGGGATAGTACAAGCATTGGGTATCTTAAAGTTTGTCCCCGCCTCTATCAACTCACCATGCTCGAGGGCTGGGCCGGGCGCAATGAGTCCGTCCACCTCCGCTTCGGCATCGAGGTCCACCTCGCCCTGCAGGAATACGATGTCTCCCGCAGCCACGGCATCTCTCACGAGGACTCCATCCACGACGTGATCGCCTCGATCCACACCCGCTGCTACGACTGGAACCCGCCGCTCTCCCCGGAGAACAAGCGGGACCCGGCCAAGTACAAGAACCGTGACACGCTCATCTCCCTCGTCATCGACTACCTCGACCACTTCGGCGCCAACGACTACGCCGAGACCTACATCATGGACAATGGCAAGCCGGCGGTGGAACTCTCGTTCCAGTTCGAGCTCGATTGGGGGCCCAAGTCCCAGCCTCAGTTCGTGTTGACAGACGACACCGAGGGCGAGGTAGCCCAGCAGCAACCCTACCTCCTCTGTGGCCACCTCGATCGCGTAGTCCACCTCAACAACGCCCTCCTCGTCATGGACCGCAAGACCACCATGACCACACCGGGCCCTTACTACTTCGCCCAATACGAACCGCACAACCAGATGACCCTCTACACCCTCGCCGGCAAGATCGTGCTCAACGCCCCAATCCGCGGCGTCTGCATCGACGCCATGCAGGTCAAACTCGAAGACCCGCACACCTTCGTCCGCGGCTTCACCTACCGCACGCCCGACCAACTCGACGAGTGGCTCAACGACCTCGCCATCCTCCTCCGCCAGAACGAGACCTACGCCGAGCAGAACTACTACCCCATGAACGACTGTTCGTGTGATAAATGGGGTGGTTGTAAGTTCAGGGATATTTGTTCAAAATCACCATCTGTAAGAGAACGATTTCTAAGAGCTGATTTTGTAAAGCTAGAGGAAAAGGACAGGTGGAATCCGCTCATTGTCAGGGGTTAATCAAAATGAGCGAATCCATTCTGGCCCCGCAGGTGACCGTCACCTACACCATCACCACCATCGTCGAAGACGCCCACCTCGACTTCTTCTCCCTCTCCGGCCTCGGCTCCCGCTTCTACACACCCAACAACTTCCTCGCCGGCGACCGAGTCAAGGTCACAATCCAAAGGATCCCACATGACACCCCTCGAGATCCAGTGCCAGAAGATCAACATTGAACTTCGCGCCAAGCACCCTGAATGGTTCCTTGAGCCCAATGGTTGGGTCAAGATTGCTGAATGTGACATGGTTGATGTCGTCGCCGAGATCCTGAACATCGCCGCAGAGGATTGCAATGCCAAGTCTCAGTGACCACCCAACCCGAACCACAGTCAAACTTCTAGCCTTCGGGGACTCCAAGTCCGGCAAGACCGGGTCCCTTGTCTCCCTCGTCGCCGCCGACTACCACCTCTTCATCCTCGATCTCGACAACCTCCTCGGCATCCTGCGGCGCCAAGTCCTCGCCATCTGCCCCGACAAGATCTCCAACGTCCACTTCGTCTCGCTCTCCGACAAGTACAAAGTCGGCAACGTCGCCGTCAAGGAAGGCACAATCTTCGATGGCAAACCCACTGCTTGGCTTGACTCCCTCCGACTCCTCAATCGTTGGAAAGACGGCGAAGACGATTATGGAGATCCGTCTGCTTGGCCCGAGAACTACATCCTCGTCATCGACTCCCTCTCTCGCTGGTGTGACTGCGCCCTCAACTTCCACGAGTCCGTCAACCAGAACCCCGACAACCGAAGCACTTACAAAAATGCTCAAGACGATGTTGAGAAGCAGATCAGCACTCTCACCTCTGAGCGCTTTGCTGCCAACCTCATCGTCATCGGGCACGGTGTATACCTGGATCTCGACGACGGAACAAGGCGAATTCTCCCTCAAGGTGTTGGAGCCAAACTCAGTCCTAAGATCCCCACCTACTTCCCCAACGTCGTCTACTACAAAAACAAGAACGACAAACGCACAATCCAACTCGGGTCCGACCGAATGGTGAACCTCGCTAACGACGCATCCCTCAGCGAGGACCTCCCCATCGAGACCGGGCTCGCCACCATCTTCGCCGCGCTACGTGGGCAGCCAAGCGAAGTGTCCCCGAAGCCCACAACCCTCCGCAACTTCAAAGTGAAAGCATAACCTCCCATGAACGACAAACCCAACTTCGCCTCCATCCTCGACGAGTCCCCCGACCACGTTGACCAGCCCAAAGCCCGCCCCACCGGCCCATATATCTTCACCGTCGGCGCGCCCTCCTACGGCAAGTCGCGCAAGAAGGGCACTCCGTTCATCGAGTTCCCGCTCCGCGCCCTCGCGGCCGAAGACGGCGTGGACCCCGATGCGCTGGAAGAGGCCGGCGGCATCGAGGGCTTCAAGACCCGCGTGACCTTCTACCTGACCGAGGACTCCGTCTTCCGCCTCGATCTCTTCCACGAGCATTGCGGCATTGACCTCAAGACCGACAAGGCTTCCCGCCGCCAGCGCAACGACATGGTCGTCAATGCCCAGGTTCTCGGTATCGTCGAGCACGAGTACCCCCTCGGCGAGGACGGTGAGCCCGACCAGACCAAGGAGCCCTTCGTTTGCGTCAACAAGACCGCCCCGGCGGAGTGACGCGCCTGAACCGCTGAGGGAACCCAACCGCACCCCTCAGCGTTGACTGTGCCGGAGGCTGCCCCCGCTGTCCTCCGGCACCCCTTTTGGCAGAGGCCTTAATGAAAGCCCCGCTCCGCTATCCACCTCCCGCAGACGCGTGGAAGATCATGGCTGGACTGACTAAAGAGGAAGACATGTCCGACATCGCCACCACCCTCGCTGAACGTCATGAAACCCACGGCGACTTCGCTGAAAATGCACGTATAGCCCAACACCTCCGTGAGTTCTACCGCTCCTGCCCCGGCTGGCACAGTCTCTCTGAAGTTCAGAAGGAAGTCTTAGACGCCAATATAGGAAAAGACTCACGCATTCTTTCAGGCAATCCTAATGAACCAGATCACTGGCGAGACAAAGCAGGCTACTCTACTCTTGGATTTAATTGGCTTACAGGAGGCACTCTATGATACATCAGTTTGACAATAGCTCTCTTGAGTATGATCCTGAAACAGGAATATTTCACTGGGTTATTTGTTGGAGAAAACCGTGGCTCAACGGTGAAGTAATTGGTAATATTGGTGCTGGAGGTTATCTCTATGTAAAGGCTGACGGTAAAAACCACTCACTCTCGCGTTTAGCTTGGTCACTTTACAATAATCGCCCTGTTCCTAAAGACTTGGTTATTGACCACATCAATAGGAACAACAAAGATAACAGAGCAGTCAATCTCAGAGCCGTGACCCAAGAGGAAAATCTTCACAATTCGCAGCGACCAGTTGGACAATCCGGTATTCGCGGAGTTCGAGTTTATAATAGGCCAAGTGGAAATGGAAACCTCTGGCGCGTTACAGTTGATGGAACTATAAAATACTACGAGACCCTTGAAGAAGCCACAGCAGCATGCCCCCACGACACCGCCGGCTATGCCACGCTGGTCGAGAAGTGGCTCGGAGGGGAGGAACTGTGACACCCCCCATCCTCCTCGTCGGTGAGGCAATGGGTGACGACGAGGCCCACTTCGGCGCTAACTTCGTCGGCACCTCGGGCGCCGAACTCCTCCGCATGCTGGACGCCGCAGGCATCATCCACTTCGACTCTCGTGACCGCACCTGCATTTCCCAATTCTACTCCACCCGTAACCCCAAGTTCACCCACGAAATCTGGGAGCGCCACTCCGATGCCGTCCGCCGCACTAACGTCTTCCAACAGCATCCTCCCGGCAACGATCTCGACTATTTCTGCGGCGGCAAGCGTGACGCCCTGCCCGGCTGGCCCGCCCTCACCGGCACCAAGTTTGTCCGCGCTGAGTTCGAGCATGAACTCGACCGACTATGTACCGAGGTCCTTGATCTTAATCCTAATCTTATTGTGTGTTTGGGTAACACTCCGCTGTGGGCTTTTAGTGGCAGAAGCGCTATCACCAAATGGCGGGGCGCCACTTTACTCTCCTCGCACTGTGTTAGCGATTACAAGTGTCTGCCTACTTACCATCCTGCTGCTGTCCTATACATGTATAGCGTACGGCCCACGGTAATAGCCGATCTCCAAAAAGCCCAGCGCGAAGCCCAGTACCCCGATCTGCGGAGGCCCTCCCGTGAAATCTGGATCGAACCAACCCTCGATGACGTGGCGGACTTTATCTCAAACATCCGACCCGATACTTGTGACGTGCTCTCTGTCGATATTGAGACGAGTGGTAAGCGAATTACCTGCATTGGACTCGCACCCAACAGCCGCCTTGCCCTTGTTGTTCCCTTCGATGACGAGCGCGCAGCGACAGGAAGCTATTGGCCTACTCCTGCAATTGAACGCGAGGTCTGGCAGCTTATTGCAGGAGTGCTCGGAGATCCACGTATTCCCAAAGTCTTCCACAACGGACTCTACGACATCCCCTTCCTCTGGCGCTCGATGCACATCAAAGTCCTCGGCGCCACCCACGACACGATGCTCCTGATGCACAGCCTCCAGCCCGAGTCGCTCAAGTCCCTCGGCTACTGTGGCTCCCTCTTCGCCGATGAGTGCGCATGGAAGAACCTCGGGGCGCACCACAAGACAATCAAGAAGGATGACACGTGATGCTATCCCCCAAAGAATACCTAAACAACTGGGACCCTGAAACAGGAGGTGATGCATGACACATCGCGCAATTGAATTCATTCTCTCCGATCTTGGCAAGGCCTGTGATGATCCTATTGCAGCTGAAATCATTAGCAGAGGCAGCAGTGAGATCATTGGTCTGCGCAATAGACTTGCTGCTGCACTCAGACGCAACAGAAAACTATACGCTCTAGAGAGTATGGGTGTTGATAATTGGGAGGGATATGATGAAGCTATGCGTGATCTGTATGATGAGGACAGTAGTTTAGGTGACGACTAATGCGCATCATAAGGACTGACGAAGTTGACCCATTCACACTCAAAGGATTCGATAGAGATTCAGCCTACAACGGACTGGACGTCTGTGGTACGCATGAAATCCTGGGACCCATGCTGGCCCAGCTGGACCCAACCACCAGCGCCGTCTACGCTTTCGAACGTGATCTCCAAGGTCCTGTACTTGAGATGGGACTCCGAGGCTGCCTCGTCGACCAACAGCGCAAAGCCGCCGTCATCGACGAATTCTGGGAACACCTCGAAGTCCTAGAGCGCGATCTCCAGCGCATCGTTGTCGAGGGCGTGGGGATGCCCGAGTTCAACTGGCGCTCATCCAAGGACCTCCGCCAACTCTTCTACGGTGAACTCGGCCTCCCGCACATCCGCAAGCAAGGCCGGCTCACCACCGACGACAACGCCCGCGAGGAACTCGAGGCCTATCCCATCGCCACCCAAATCGCCAAGCACATCAACATGATGGCTGAGCTCGGCAAAAAGCTCAGCGTATTGAGAACGGAGATCGACGATGACGGGCGGATTAGAACCAGTTATAACATTGCTGGCACAAGCACGGGACGCTTTAGTTCGTCGTTGTCCGAATTCGGCACAGGGGGAAATCTACAAAACGTTGAGGAGTCTCTGCGATCCATCTATATTGCCGACCCTGGCTACAAGTTCGCCAAGTTCGACGCCAAGTCCGGCGAGTCCTACTGCGTCGGCGCCCGACTCTGGAACATCTTCCGAGACGCCCGCTACCTCGACGCCGTGGAGTCTGGAGACGTGCACACAGCAGTTGCTCGCCTTATATGGCCTCATCTGGGATGGAGCGGCGACCTCCGGCACGATAAGCGTCTCGCAGAAACACCATTCCACCGACATTACACTTACCGTTTCATGTGCAAAAAGATTGGCCACGGCAAAAACTACAAAGGCGGAGACGCCGAGATCGCCCTCCAAACCCGACTGCCCATAGACCAAATCGCCCAGTTCGAGCCCAAGTATTACGGCGCCTTCCCCGGCATCCCTGAGTGGCACCGCTGGGTGGCTGATGAACTCAAGACCCGGCGCTCGCTGACCACCCTCACCGGTCGCCGCCGCTACTTCTTCAAACGCCCCAGCGACAAGAAGCTTCTAAAAGAGGCTATCGCCTACGATCCCCAAGGCTCCCTCGCCGACATCGTTAACCACGGTATCCTCAACACCTGGGCTCTAACCAACCAAGAACGTCACGCCCTTCGTAACACTCATTTGATGTTCCAAGACCACGACGCCTCCACCTGGGCCTACCCCGAAGACGAGGAAGATATAGTAGTTCCTCTACTCCACAAGCACCTTGCTATTACCATCCCCTTAGCCGGGGAACGAGAGCTTAACATCCCCTTTGATGCTGAGGTTGGATGGAATAAAAGTCATTGGCATCCAGAGAAAAACCCAGACGGTCTTAAGGAGTGGGTAGGTCATGACAATCGAAAACGCAGCGCAATTAAAAGCATACTCGATCGAGCGCCTTCAAGAGTTGAAAAGCGCTCTCGAGTATTGCCCGACATCAGGAGAGTTCAGATGGAAGATGAAGACGAGTAACTGTGTTCAGGTAGGAGATATCGCAGGATCGTTACGAGACAGTGGCTATGTTCAAATAAGGTACAAAGGAATTTTATACAGAGCGCATACATTAGCCTGGTTTTTTATAACAGGCAATCTAGTTTTAATCGACCATAAAAATAGAATACGTAATGACAACAGGATTACAAATCTACGACCAGCGACACAAAGCCAGAATCTTGCAAATAGCAATCATTATAACCCAGCAGGTTTTCGTGGCGTATTTAGAAAAGGCCGAGGATACTCAGCACAGATATGTTGTAACTACCAGGTCTATCACTTAGGAACTTTTGCCTCAGCAGAACTTGCTGCTGAGGCCTATAAGAAAAAGGCCAAGGAACTCTTCGGGGAATTTGCAGATGAATGATCCAACTTTCGGGAGTGTCTTGGATAAAACCACAAGCGTTGCCGACCGCAAGCTTGCAAGTTGGATCGACTCCTTCATTGAGGCCACTGTTAATCTAGATGCCCCTCTTATTTTCAGAAGATGGACAGCTATTTCGGTATTGGCCGCGGTGGTGACCCAGAGGGTATGGGTCAAGACCTCAAGTAATCTCCATCCGAACATCTACCTCTTCGTCATCGGCCATCCCGGCACGGGTAAGTCTCGCACCATCGCCGTCGGGCGCAAGCTGGTTCAGGGCCTCAGCGAGTTCCACCTCGCCCCGATCTCCATGACCTTCGCTTCGCTCGTCGACTCCCTGACCAAAGCCAAGACCGTCATCGCCGTGCCCGGCCAGGAGCCCGTGACCTTCAACTCCCTCTACGTCTGTGCCGACGAACTCGGCGCCTTCATGCACAAGTACGACAACGAGATGGTCGATGGCCTCGCTGCCTTCTACGACCCCGCACCCTACCGCCAGACCCGGCGTGGCAACGACCTCGACATCAAGATCGACTCACCGCAGCTGAACATCCTCGCCGGGTCCACGCCCCAAAACCTCATCGGCTTCCTCCCCGAGAAGGCCTTTGGCCAGGGCTTCATGTCCCGCTGCATCATGGTCTTCTCGGACGAAAGGATTATCGGCGATGACTTCGCGCCACGTGAGTCCCCTAAAACAAAGGATCTTAGGCACGACCTCGCTGCGATTGCTAACCTATGGGGCCAGTTTCATGTCACCCCTGAGTATCGTGACGCAGTCAATAACTGGCGACAGCTGGGAGAGCCTCCCGTACCCAATCACCCCAAACTTATACACTATATCACCCGACGGAAAACACATCTCTATAAGCTCTCAATGGTATCGTCGATCGATCGAGGCAACGCCCTCTCCCTCACCGTTGACGATTTCAACCGCGCCCTTGGATGGCTGATCGAGGCCGAGCAGACCATGCCGGATATTTTCAAGGCCGGCTCGACCAACGTCGACTCCCAAGCCATGGACGAGATCCTTCACCTCATCACCATCACCGAGAAAGACTACGGCGTCTCGGAACAGAAGATCATCCGCTTCGCCCGTGAGCGCGTCCCACTCCACTCCATCGGCCGCGTCATCGACATCATGGAACGCAGCGGCCAAATCTTCTGCCTTGGTGTAGACAAGCGTTCGGGCGTACGATATTTCACCGCACGCCCGCCCACTCAATCCGGCTAGTGCGCCCGTTCGTGATCATTCAATTCCTGTTTGATCCCGACGACGGATAGCTCCAAGCTATTCACCTTGTCAGACAGCTTGTCCAACGCTTGGTGAACACCTTGCATATCAACTGAGCGACCTTCTGCCAAGGCAATCAAGGTCGCCAGTTGCTTCCCTTGTTCAATCTCTACAGTGAGCATCCACACTGTGGCACCAGTGATGATCGAGAGCAGAGCCCCGATCGCTAGATGACCCCCGAAGACCTCAAGGGCATCAGCGATTTTTCTGTTCACGTCATTGAGGGTCACGGACACCCCCTCTATTTCTGTGAGGAGAGAATAATCCCCACAGCCGTTGCGGTCGCGTCACACGGAACCACCTGCTGAACGGCCGCGATCTTCTGCGCCGTCTGCTGAGCTCCGCCCTTCGTCGAAGCCAAAGCCAACACCGTACCATCCTGAGCCAGCGCGCAGAACGCGGCAGTCTGTTGCGGGGTGAAGGACTGACATCCTGCCAGTCCAACCACCAAGCCGAGGTAAAGAACCTTTCTCATAGCGATACTCCTAACACGTTGCCATGAACTTCTGGCAACCATTTGCCCCAGTGTTGTGCGGATCCGTGGCGCATCCATTCAGAGACATTGCGACACAGAATAACACGAACACCGTAGCAAGAATTTCCAGCGTCCTCACTTCTTGGCAATGGTGGCCGCCGCCGCCATCGTGGTGGAGTGCATCAATGCCGGAGCCAGCGTGCTGTACAGTCCACTGATGCCAGTGATGATCGCCGTCAATGCCTGCGCCACATGCGGGTCCGAGATGATCGCGCCCAGCGCCGGATACCCAGCCGCCATCGACACAGCGCTACCAACCGTAATAATCCCGCTCAGCAGGGAAGTCCAATTGACCCCATTCATGTAGAAGCTCCTTTCAAGAGCGACTCGAACTCGACCTGACGAGCCAGGACATCCTTCGAGTAGTTATGCCCGGTCGTGAGTCGATCCGGGTCTTCTCCTTTGGAGAAGCAGTAGTAGGCCCAAAGGCCTGAATTGTACGCCGCCACCGCGACATGGATGGCAGAGGCTGCGGTGGGGAACGTAGCGCCCGTGAAGGAATAGCCCCCAATGGTGACGAGGCGCCCGGCCCCGCTATGGATCTGGCACATCTTCTGATCGAGGACCTGAGCTCCTTTCTCAATCACCTGATCCGGATGATGCCATGCTCCCGAAGCACACCACTCCCCAAAGGAGCGGATGTCGATCTGCATCAAGCCGTAGCCATGCCCGCCATCGCCCACGATGTTGTGCATGTTGGTCTCGCGCGAGGCAATAGCCATCAGCAGCGACGGGGCGAAGTCATAGTCCTTCCCCGCTTTGATGAACGCCGGGATCCACCCGCTGGCTTTGGCATACGCGAACTGTTGTGCAATGTAGTCAGTCATCACTCACCTCTTGTTGTAAGACTTCTGACTTCCGGTCATCAGTCCATGATAAACATCACCAGGACCCTTAGGCTTCTGCATCCCATCATACGCATCCAAGCCATACCGCATCACAGTACCAACATGCTTGGGGCAATACCCACCCAAGTCCCCAATGATAGTACAAGTATCCTGAATCAACTTTCCAGCGTTCTGCTTCGCCAAAGGATTAAACTTCCCCTCCAAAGTTTTATCCAACTTTAAGTCTCTTAGCACCCGAGCAGCATCCGCCGGTGGAGTGGACAAAAGCCCGACTGAATCACCTCCCCGCTGAATACTGCTATTGAGATCTCTCAACCCAATGATAGAGTTCGCGATCATCGTGG
>JGI24890J29729_1001348_pt1 | contig 11310 bp, 6 predicted proteins | sample FreactcultureFD7_FD_29729 | JGI IMG/M metagenome (IMG submission 29729)
ACCTAGAGAACAAAATGAACAAAGAAAACCTATCACCAGATGATCGTAGAGCCATTAGTCAAGTCAAACTTGCATTGGTTAAAGCCGCTGGCGTAAAACTTGAAAATATCTTTCCTAGCCTTGGGGCTAAGAACGAGAAGATTCACCACACTAAAAGCCTAAGCCATACTCGTAAGGGTTCTGGTCGTAAGCATCAGCAAGGAAAGNAAATGTCTATTTTGTGGCTTGACTACGAAACAAGATCAAGATGCAATCTGCTAACGGCTGGAGCGTACAACTACGCCCAAGACCCTAGTACCGAGATCATTTGCCTTGGCTACTCTTTTGATGATGAAAGAGTAATTATGTGGACTCCAAATGAGCCGTTTCCAAAACGTGTTGCTGACCATTTCAAATCAGGTGGTCAAATCCGCGCCCACAATGCCGCTTTTGATCGCCTCATTACTTGGTATGTGCTTTGTCCTTCTTTTGATGTGCCAGAGCCAAAGCTCACAAGTTGGTACTGTACTGCGGCTCAAGCTAGAGCTAATTGTTATCCCGGTTCTTTAGAAGATGCGGGTAGATTCTCTAGCGCCATTATGAAGAAGGACTTTAAAGGTTCACAACTGGTAAGACAGTTGAGTATTCCTAGAGCAGATGGTACATTTAACTATGACCCTACCTTGCTAGGTGAAATGGCGAACTATTGTCGTCAAGACGTGAGAGCTATGCGTAATGTCAGTAAAAATATGCGCCAACTCACCGAAGAAGAATTACTTGATTACCATATCAATGAGCGCATCAATGAGCGTGGTATTCGCGTGGATGTGCCTTTAGCTAAAGCCGCTACAGCTTACGCCGCAATCGAACTACAGGACGTTGAACAGTTAGTCCAAGAGATTACCAAAGGGGCTATCACCAGCGTTAGAAGCACCAAGATGAAAAGCTGGGTATTAGAGCGAGTTGGTGAACAGGCTAAGAAGTTAATGGTTGTCGTCAAAGATGGCGAAGAAAAAATGTCTGTAGATAAGTCCGTTAGGGCTAATCTGCTCATTCTTGCTGATGAAAATGCGGATGAAGTACCCCCAGAGGTAGCAGACGTATTGCAATGCGCTTCTGACATTTGGGCATCATCAGTTGCCAAGTTTACCCGCATGGCAAAGTTAGCCGATCCAGAAGATAGCCGAGTGCGAGGTGCGTTTATCTTTAATGGTGGTAGCGCTACAGGGAGGGTAGCTTCGTATGGCTTACAGCTACAGAATATGGCTCGTAAGACAGCTAAAGACCCTGAAGCTGTGCGTAAAGCTATGCTTAACAGCGAGAGCTTAGTACCTAATTTTGGCAAAAGCGTAAGCGAAGTGCTTAAAGGCATGATTAGACCCGCATTATTACCAGCAGAAGGCAACGCTTTCGTGGTGTTAGATTGGGCGGCAATTGAAGCTAGAGTAAATCCTTGGCTATCAAAGCATCCACAAGGGCAAGAAGTATTAGACGTATTTCGTGCTGGCGAGGATATCTACGTTAAAGAAGCCGCGAAGATGTTTAAAGTTCCAGAGGACAAGGTTACGCCAGAACAAAGAACTATTGGCAAGGTAGCTATTTTAGCTTGCGGATATGGTGGCGGTGTGGGCGCGTTCTCTAACATGGGCAGAAACTACGGCATCCTTTTGCCAGAGAACGAATCCAAAGCTACAGTCAACGCATGGCGTAAGGCAAACCAATGGGCTGTCCAGTACTGGAGAGATACAGAAGAAGCCTACACCAAAGCGATGCGCTTTCCTATTAAGGATTCTTTCGTTGCTGGGCGCGTTGGATATTACTTTGACAGCGTTCATCTTTGGTATTCATTGCCATCGGGCAGACTTCTTTGCTATCCTTTTGCGCGGTTTGATGATGATGGCGGTATTAGCTATGCTAAGTCTGCTTGGAAGCCTGAAAGCGATGCTAAAGAGTGGTCAAGAGCTAGATTGTGGGCTGGGATTGCAGTAGAAAATGTTTGCCAAGCAACCGCTAATGATTTATTGCGCTATGTATTACGTCAGATAGATGATGTAGTTCTAACCGCGCATGATGAGGTGTTAATCGAGTGTAAGATAGAGGACGCGCCTGCAAGATTAGAGCAAGCAAAAGAAATTATGTGTACGCCCCCCGCGTGGTGTCAGGATTTACCCTTAGCAGTAGAAGGAAAGATATTAACGCGGTATGGGAATTAGTAAACTAATAAACCAAAAAGCTGAGAACCCCAATAAGATTCTCAGCTTTTCTAACCAGAGATCAAGCTAGAGGACAAGATAATGGCTGACAAAATAATAACACAGAATAATATGCTGACAAATACAGACTTCGTTGAGTATTTAGAAAAATTGGCAGTTGAGGGCGAAACCATGTTGATGGTTTTGCAAAAGCCAGTTACTAGGGCTGGTGAGCCAGTTCTAAATGTCGATAAGACTATTAAATATACTTGGCTACCTCATTTGCCCGAGCATTACAACGGCGTTGGTGCTTGGTATGGCAATACAGGCTCTTACATTATTGAACGCTTTGTTGATGGCAAACTATCCGCTTCAGCTTCAAACTGTGAATATGTAGCGGTTATGGTGCTAGACGATATTGGTACGAAGTCTAAGACCCCGCCACTAGAGCCTACTTGGATTATGGAAACATCCCCTGATAACTTCCAATGGGGGTATACGTTTGCTGTTGATACGATGCCTACTAAAGGTGAGTTTTGCGCGGCTATTAACGCTATTGCCAAGGCTGGATATACCGATGGTGGAGCTACTAATGCGGTTCGCAACTTTAGATTGCCCGGTTCAGTTAATCTTAAACCAAACAAGGACTCATTTCAGTCTGAACTCGTAGAGTTCCACCCAGAAAATGAGTTTAGCTTAGAGCAGATTTGCAAAGCTTTAGACGTTAAGCCCAATGAAGCAGATACAGCTTCAGTTCGTGCTATCAAGGTTGCCGATAATGGCGAGGACGACATTCTCACATGGCTATCAGACCACAACGCTATCCTTGATAGAGCCAACAACACAGGCTGGTATGGGGTGCTTTGCCCTAATGCCCAGAACCATAGCGATAACAACCCTATGGGTCGTTATCACCCTGTAACGCGTTCTTTTAAATGCTTCCATGAGCATTGCACCCATATTACATCGCAAGTGTTTCTAGATTGGGCGGCTGGTCAAGGTGCAGAACAGCATCAAGCTGGCTTGCGCCCTGAGTTATTAACTGATCTATATACCGAAGCTACTGCTTTATTGACCCCTTCTAAGATGTTTTCGTCTAATGAAGAACTCATGCGGGAGCTTGATTTAAGGGCTTTAGGGCGTATTCAAAAGGGAGATTGGCATAAGCATTTTGCCTATGTATCGGCTAATGATTCTTACTTTGACTTGGTGAACCGCAGAGAAATCTCTCGTTCTACATTTAATGCTATCTATCGTCATATCGAGTGCCGTTCTATTCATGGCAAAAAGCCACAAGTTGCCGCGTCTATTAGCTTTGATGAACGCCGTGAGTCTGTCAATGCCAAGATACTCGTTAATTTAACCTATGCCGCTGGTGAATCAGTCTATGTTGGGCGCGAAGGCGACATATATGGCAATCGTTGGGTGGACGCTAGACCTAACATTGAAGATACCAAAATAGGGGACATTAGCCTTTGGACTAATCTATTGGCGCGCTTAGTGCCATCAGAGAAAGACCGCAATCATTTGCTTAATATCATGGCATTTAAGCTCAAGAACCCCAAGATTAAGATCAACCATGCAGTTCTTCATGTGGGTGATGAGGGTTGCGGTAAGGATACGCTTTGGTCGCCGTTCATCTGGTCAGTTTGTGGCTCAAACCTAAAGAATCGTGGTTACATGGATAGCGAAACCATTGGTTCTCAATGGGGCTATGACCTTGAATCCGAGATTCTGATTATCAATGAGCTTAAAGAGCCAGATGCTTCTACTCGTAGAGCATTGGCTAACAAGCTCAAGCCAATCATTGCCGCGCCTCCTGAAATGCTTAATATTAATCGTAAGGGTTTACACCCATACCAAATGGCAAACCGCTTGTTTGTTCTTGCCTTTTCTAATGAGCAGATTCCTATTAGCTTGGCTTCACAAGATCGCCGTTGGTTCTGTATTAGCTCTGATGCACCCCGCATGAGTGATGATGAAGGCAAACAAATCTGGGATTGGTTTAATGCTGGTGGCTTTGAACAGATTACCGCGTATCTGTATCAACGTGATGTTTCTAAATTCAACCCCGGTGCTACCCCCTCCATGACAGAGTTCAAGACCAATTTGATTGAGCATGGTCGTTCTCCTGCTGAATCTTATTTGGTTGATCTGATGCGTAATCGCTTGTCCGTATTTAAAGATGGCATTTGCGGTAGCCCATTCCATGATCTATGTGAGCCAATGATGGGAGTTCAAATCCCTCATGGCGTGAAGATACCGCAAGCGGCATTACTTCATGCGTTCAAGGAAGCTGGCTGGACTGACTTAGGATTGTTGGCATCTTCGGATTACACGAATAAGAAGCATATCTTTGCTGTCCCTTCGGTGATTGAAGGCAAGTCTAAGTCAGAGCTTCGCCGTATGGTTGAGCCAAAGCTAACTGCTGTAGAGAACACCAAGCAACCCGCTACTACTGTTCTATCCTTTGACACAATCAAGAGAGCAAGATAGTATTAGCCATACCCAAGCGCTTGGGTATAGAGCTTTTGTATACCCCTAACCCAAGCGCTTGGGTTAGTGCAAAACTGGAGCGCGCAATGAATAAGCCTGTTAAGAATGATGCTGGTGGCATTAAGTACACAACCTTGTCGCAAGCGGCTAAAGCGTTAGGGCATAAAGGGGGTAAACAAACTTCTATCCCTAAAGCGGCGGCTAGAGCTAATGGTGCTTTAGGCGGTAAGCCTTCTTCTGGGCATTTTGAAGAAAAAAAATGATCCTCTTACCCTGAGAACTTTTATTTTTTTGGTTCGCGGGAATTTTTTGTGGGAAAATTTTTCTAAAAATTTCTAAAAAATCCGATTTTTTTCGATTTTTTTTATTTTTTATGTTGCAATGCAATATAGGGTAAACCCTTATAATAGTTAGGGTAAACCCTTAATATTATCTAAATATAATATTATCTGATTATCTGGCAGATTATCTGAAAATTTATTATCTGATTATCTGTCTGATTATCTATTTTTGATTATCTGATTATCTGGCGGATTATATATTGCCCTGATTATCTGATTATCTATTCCTGATTATAACCTAGAGATAATATTATATCGCATTTTTCATTCTAGTTTGTTTCTATTATCTAAGATAATATTATATTAACTTTAGGAATTGATTATCTTGATTATCTGGGGGTTATATGGCGTTTTTGCCCTTCGCAAGATAATATTATTCTAGATAATATTATATTAACTTTAGGAATTTATTATATTTGATTATCCCGATTATCTAAGGGTCTGATTATCTGGATTATCTGTTTTTGGTCTTTGCTGGGTGCGCGCTGGTTTTTGCTGGGTGTCTGGGTGCTGGGTCTGCTTGTTTTGGGTCTGGGGTCTGGAACGCGTTAAAACGCGCTCTGGGACGTTTTCGCATTTTTGGTCATAAGGGCATGACCCGCGCGCGCGCTCTAGTGATCCAGTAGATATAAGGGTCTGCAACGTATTCGGTTGCGCGCTCTGGGTCTGGGTGTCTGGGTCTGGGTTGTTTGTTAAAAAATGCGCTGTTTTTAACATACGTTTGTTATCTGGGTGCGCGGGTCGCGAGAATAACAAACAAAAAAAGACCCGCACTAGGCGGGTCTGCTGGGTTGCTGGTGGCGTTATCTAAAAACGTCTGGTAGGTAGTGCCAAAACAATATCGCGCTTAATAGCGCGCCTAACAGACACGCGCCTAGCACGTCCCAGATTGTTGGTTGTGTTTTGTTTTCCATCATGCGTCCTCGTAATTGTTTAAGGGTTTAAGCCACGCGAACGTGGCGCGCGCTTTGGCTGGGTCTGTTATCAGGTTGACGAACCATTCTTCTGATATATCGCCGTCTATTGTCATTTCGACAATCTCCGCGAACGCTTCTATCCCGTACATTTCGGCAAAATCAACGGACGCGCCTAGTGATACGCTAGACGCGCGGTCTAGTCCCATGTCAGATAAGACCATGAGATATTCCGCAACGTTGTCGTCAAAGTCCCAGCGAGTATTTCGCGCGCTGGTCTGGGTGCTGGGGGTCTTACTGTAGCTGTCGTCCCAGTTGTCCCAGCTTGGATACACTTGCGACCCAGCAAGCCCATATCCAGCGCGCCCATATCCATAACTGGGTGCGTATGTTGCGCGCTCTGGTTGCTTGCTTACTTGCTGGGTCGCCAGCTTTGCCAGCTTGTGCGCTTTGCGTCCTTGTGGCGCGCTTTTGCTGGTGCTGGTCGGCGCAGTCCACGCGTAGGTATTTGAGAGCCACAAGCCACCCCAGAATACGCCAGCGCTCTGGTTGATAGTCGCGACACGTCCCGCGTTATCCATCAGTACAAATTTGTTGCCAGACCCTATATGGTCGCCAACAATTTTAGAAAATGCTGGGTGCATAAAAAATTCAGGGTTGCCAGATAGCATGGGACGCAAGTAATCGCGTATGTAATGCCAAGTGTCCGACTTGCTAGTGTCCGCTTTGTTGCCAGTACTCAAAATGCCATTGTGCATAAGCGCGAGATCAATTCCGTGATCTGCGCGGTTTAAGACTTCGTATGGGTGGCAGTTGGTTAAGTCCGTGTCCCCGTGTGTACGCATACGCAAATGGAACGCGCAATTTTTGCCCGCTATGTGCGTGTTGTAAAACGCAACAAAATCTGCGCTAGTTTTTGGCAAAATTTTCTCCGTGATAAGACAATTGTTTTCAGAGTACATAACGCCCACGCCGTCTGAGTTGTAGCTGAAAAAGTCGGAGAGCCAATGTTCTGGCAGTACTGGCGCGGTGGTTGGTTGGTTGATTAGTAAGCACATAATTAAATCTCCTCGAGGTTGGTTGTTGGTTGGTTGTTGGTTGTTGCGCGCCGTGTATCTGTCTTAGGCTTAAAGGGTAGCGCGTATCCCCTGTCTGTCAGATATGCGCGCAGGTGGCGCGTGTCGCGTCTATTGTTTTCCAGACAAATGTATTGCAGAAAATTCTCCGTTGTGAGTTGCGTCTGGGACGTATCACGCGCAAAGAACCATGAGATGAACGCGAACTCTAAACACGCCATAATTGTGGCGTATTTGAGCGTCCCCTTAAACAGTCGGAATTCTATCGTGCGCTCATTATTAAAATTCAAGGCTTCATAACGGCTAGAGTTTAAGTTTCTAAGCGCGTTACGTTTGCGCGAGCCGTTGCGATAGTCGCGTTCGTTGTCGTCTGGTTGCGTTGCGCGTGTCTCTGGGTGCGCGGTGCGGACGGCGTCTTTGATCCATGACTTATCCACGCTCTTATCTTTGAACACGCTATAAGACGATTCCGTCCGCCTAGCTATTGTCTTAATAAGGTCGTGATTTTTTTCGTCATTGATAAACAGAACTAACTTACTGGCGTGTAGTAATGACATGCCAGCTTTGCAGACGTGGACGTGTAATCCACACGTTCTGGTGTTATGCGACTTAGCACCAAAAAATCTATTTTTGAAAAATGCTAACTGCTCCGCGTGAACGTCCAGACCTGTATATCCAGTTACCATTTCGAACCCACAATCTAGTGAGCCGTCCTGCTCGCATAACGCGTACTGTTTGCCAGCGTCCGTGTGATACCCCAGCGCGCCCAGTAGCTCGCGCGCTTTATCGTGGCGGTCGTAACCTTCGCCGATTTCCATTTCCAATTCGAGACCCAGTAAGACGCGCGTTTTCCTGTCGTCATACTTGCTGGGGATATGCCCTAAGTCGTGTTTGCTAGAGTGATATTCGCCAATGACAGAACTATTTTCGTTTTGCTCCTCGTCCTCGTCTTCGGTGTCGTCATCGCTCACAAGCATATTGCGCCTATCGCTCCAATGGTAGGAACTGTCTTTGCAATACTCGCAGACGTAGTAGTCCCCGTCATACACACTATTCAAATCACTATCTAAAAACAAATTGTCGCAGTCGTGGCACTCTGCGAACTGCTCCGAGAATAATTCGCCTAGTAAGTCCAGCCAGCGCGAACGTCCTAAGTTTAGGTGCTGGTTGATAACGTCTAGCGCGCTCTGGGGGTCGTCCTCGTGTATCGCGTCTGTTAGGTTTTTGCCTAGAATTTTCCACGCGACTTTAGCGCGTAGGTAGCGCGTAGGATTTTGCGCGCTGGACGCGCCTAGTACGCGCTCGTAACGTGTCGTGCGTCTGGTTGGTGTATGACGTTGACGGATTAGGTCGCGCTTGTCTGCGCTGGTGCTATAGCTTGAGACGTGATTCCTGATGTAGGTTTGTAAGTCCATTTTGATTTTCTCCTCTAGGTTTAATCAAATTTTGAGCGTGGATCGCCCAGACCCGATTATCAGGATTTTCTCTATCTAGGTCAAATTGTTTTAAGACAATTTGACGTAGTGCTAAAACGCTATGTCAAATTGTCAAAAATGGAGGTTGGATTGTCATTATGGGTGGGTGAAATGACTTAACAGGGAAGCCTTATAGATACAGGGTTTAGGGGGTGCGTTTAGCTAAATTGTTATGTCTTATCACCCTTTTAATAATCCAAAAATCAATATATAGGGTTGGTGTGGGTGTGCGCCAGCCGTGACGACTTTTTTGGTAATGACAATTAACAATTTGACTTAGGTTTTTAGGGGTGGATTTTGGCTGGTTTGGTGGGTGCTGGGTGCTGGTCTGGGTGCGGGTCTGGGTGTCTGGGTGCGCGCTTGTTTGCGAGTTGGTGTAGTTGTCTGGGTGTCTGGGGGTTGCGTAATGCTGGGTGCTGGTTGCGTGTTTGGTTGGTGCTGGTTGCGTTCAGGTAAATTTTATCCGCGCCTCTGGACGCACCCAGCAGACACGCACCCAGCATTATCTAAAATGCACTGATAAGACCATGACAATATCACCCAAAAACCTTGATTCTTGTTTTACATAACGTACGTTATACGCAAACCCGCTTAATGCTGGGTGCTGTCTGCATTATGTTGCGCGGATTATCTCGATTATCTCAATTATTATATATAATGCTAAGTTGTTGATTTATATAGGGATTTTTTTGCCTATTAAAAAAGAAAAAGGGGGTCATTAATATTCCCCCACCACGCAACTCCGTTAGCAAAACTCAAAAAGCTACCCGCATACAGCAAAAAAGCTAAATATAAAATCCCAAAAAAATTTTTATAAATTTCATACTGCAACACATTCTTTTACACTAAGTAAATCTTGTTTGACATAATTTGTGCTTTTTATAAAAATGCACTAATATTCACCTTATTTACGAGGAAAAAGGGAAGAATATGAAGATATTTGGGCTACCAGCCAATTTTTTCTCTATTGAAGTAAAAGTAGATCGAATTGTTGCTACTGAAGAAGAACTCGGTAAAATTTTCGATGCCTCTTTTAAAGGCATTACAGGGGACTCTCTTGCACTCGCTTCAGGCTTCATGCCTAAAGCATTTGCCGTATTGCGCGAATCGGATGAAAACGTAGCGAACGCTATTTCAATCGGGACTGCCATGAATGAGATGATGCTATCTACTGTAGCCAATGAAAAAGCAATAGATGAACGCGATTTAAAAGCGTTACAGTTTTTACTGACCCACAAACACAACTGGAAACCAGCTAGACCAGACAATGATGCAAACGGCGATGTAACCATCAACGTAAGAAATTGGCTACCTGATCCAGAAATTAATGACAACTGAAATTGGTTTTAATTTGCCCATATTGCATAAAGGGCAAGAAACACTATTCAAACAACAAAAACGTCTAAACGTAACAAGGTGCGGACGGCGTTGGGGTAAGACTCGATTTTTAGAATGGCTGGCGGCAAGAGCCGCCGCAAACGGCAAGTCTGTTGGAATCTTCGCGCCCGAACACAAACAGTTAGCAGAGCCGTGGGATCACTTGCGCGATATGCTCGACCCCATCATCAAAACGGCAAACAAGAACGAAGCCACGATGAAGCTAGTTGGCAAAGGCAAGATTGACTTTTGGACGTTAAATGATAATGAATTAGCTGGGCGCGGACGAGAATATGACTTAGTGCTGATTGATGAGGCTGGATTTACTAAGTCCCCGCAAATGAAAGATGATGTATGGTTCAAGGGAATCAAGCCGACCATGCTTACAACTCGCGGAATAGCGTGGGTGTTCAGTACGCCAAACGGCGTTGATCCAGACAACTTCTTCTATGCGGCGTGTAATGACGACAGTTTGGGATTTGCAACCTTCCATGCGCCAACCAGTACAAACCCTTATGTACCACTAGATGAGCTAGAACGCGAAAGAGTCCGCAACCACCCGATGGTGTTCCGTCAAGAGTATTTGGCTGAGTTCATTGATTGGTCAGGAATTGCGTTCTTCTCCGTAGACAAACTGCTGGTCAACCATGAGCCAATTCAGTACCCCGAAAAGTGCGATTCTGTGTTTGCCGTAATGGATTGCGCGGTAAAAGGTGGTAAAGAACATGACTCAACTGCGGTAATCTACTTTGCATACAACGAGCATTTAGGCATACCTTTAACAATTTTAGATTGGGATGCGGTCAATATTGACGGCGCTCTGTTAGAAAACTGGATTCCTAGCGTGTTTAGCCGATTGGAAGAATTGGCAAGACAATGCAAGTCGCGCAACGGCGTGACAGGTACATTTATTGAAGATACTGCCGCTGGGTCGATTTTGCTTCAACAAGGTAGAAACAGAGGATGGAACGTCCATGAGATTGATAGCAAGTTAACTCAGTCTGGCAAAGACGAACGTGCAATCAACGTGTCTGGCTATTACCATCAAGAAAAAATGAAAATTAGCGAATATGCGTTTAACAAAACCATGACGCTTAAAGGAACAGCCCGAAACCACTTATTAACCCAACTAGCAAACTTTCGGATTGGCGACAAAGAAGCTTTTAAACGTGCCGATGATCTACTTGATTGCGCTGTCTACGGATTAGCTATTGCGCTAGGGGATAAGTATGGGTTCTAATGCTATTATGGGCAAAATATATTTCTAGGGAATAATCTATGTCTGAAATAACCATATCCAATACAGGCTTACCTTCCCCGCTGATGGAGTTTCTTCAGGCGGAAGCAATAGAGCCGGGCAGTCCTGTAGGCTATCAGACTTGTAAAGCGATCTTTGAGTTTCACCCTTTAGCCGCTAAGATTATTGAAAAACCGATTGTATTAGCCCTATCCAAACCGCG
>JGI24890J29729_1001349_pt1 | contig 11305 bp, 12 predicted proteins | sample FreactcultureFD7_FD_29729 | JGI IMG/M metagenome (IMG submission 29729)
AACTAGATAAAAAAAAGTACGCATTCAATCACATTAATAATGACAAAAGCAAAAAGGTCACTTAATAATTAAGATCACAGAGGGACCGCTTTTAAAAAATTGTCTTGAGGTTGATGAATGAGTGAAATCAAGTTCATCTACCTATTTAGTTTATTTATAGAAAACCTACGAAATATACAGCGTTTTTTGATTTTTACAGGTGTTGCGGCCCTGGTAACTTATCGTGATCCGGTTAATTTTATGTAATTTCGGGTAGTTTTATTACTATTTTTTCGTTTTGTGAACGCAAGAGCCTTACTTATTTTTTTATTTTTTACGGCTTCGGCCAAAGGAGCGCTCGCCCAATTGCTAATCGGCCCGGAAGTTGGTGCGAATTATTCATGGGTTTCCTTTGACGATATCGATCTGAAGAACACTTATAAGGTAAAACCTGTAGTGGGTTACAGCGCCGGCATGCACGTAGGTTTCAGAGTTAGAAAGCGATTTTTTTTACACCTGTCTTTATTGTACAGTACAAAGGGAAAGACCCTCGAATTAAAAGACGAGAATAAAGCAAATCCCTACGATGTCCACAATCTTCACGATAAGGTACGGTATAATTATATAGACTTGCCGATTATCTACACGGTTGATTTTAAAGGAAAGATCGGAGGTAATAAGGAGTTCAAATACAATTTGGGGATCGGCCCGGTAGTAAGTTATTGGCTGGGCGGGAAAGGGACTATTGAGAATAACGACACGTACGAATTCAGTACAGGGATTGTACCTTACAAGGTCGTATTTTATAAAGATCCGAAGAATGGTACAGATAATGAAATGATTGTACAGCATCCGAATAGATTGCAACTGGGATTAAATGTAACCGGCAGCATTATCTTCGAACCTCTTCCGGGAAGACAGATCATGTTAACCGCACGGTATGAGCTCGGGGGTACCTTCCTTAGCTCTCAAAGTAACGGACAAATCCACCCGACGATCTTCCAGGAGCCGCTAGCGTCTCATAATCGTGGGTTTAGAATTTCTCTTGCTTATTTGCTTGATCTGAAGACCGATCAGCGTAAAAAGGGCAAAAGCACAAGTACAATACGAAAGGGCAAACGAAAATAGGAACACAATTTTTCGTTTTACCATGCCTTTACTGGAGCTGTTATTTTTTCCAGTTAGCGGGATCCACTCGCCAGGCTTTCAATGAAATCATATGCTCTTCGGTGATATGTTTTCCTTCCAATGCATACTGCAGCAAGCTGCTATAATCGCTTAAGCTCACCAGTGGAAGATTGGCATCTTTAAAATTACGTGTGGCAACATCGAAACCATAATTAAAAATGGAGACCATACCCAGTACATTGAACCCCGATTCTTTCAAGGCTTGCGCCGCTTTTAACGAACTACCACCCGTCGAAACGAGATCTTCAACCACAACTACTTTTTGCCCTTTTGTTATTTTTCCTTCAATCAAATTTTCCATACCGTGATCTTTTGGTTTCGGTCGGACATACAAGAAGGGGAGGCCGAGTGTTTCGGCGATCAAGGCTCCCTGAGCGATACCGGCAGTTGCCACTCCGGCAATGGATTCTACAGCGGAAAAATTTTCTTTTATCGAAGTGACAAGCCCATCCCGTATAACGGTGCGAATTTCCGGATAGGAGAGTGAAAGCCGGTTGTCACAATAAATGGGAGATTTCCATCCGGAACTCCACGTAAATGGTTTCTCAATATTTAATTTGATTGCCTGGATCTCTAGTAGCAAGGCAGCCACCTTACCAGCCGTTTCTTCCTGTACTTTGATAAATGACATAATGGAGATTTTAAACGTTCGCAAATATCAGCGAAAATTATGGCTTTCAAACGCATGGAAAAGTTGCATCCCGGAAATACTTTTAAATATCTTTGGATACGGTTTGTATGCTTCCGAATAATTTATTCTTTTGCAAACATGGCCAACGTGCATAAATAGAAACCGGATGATTATTTTTATCAACGACGTCCCTGTAAGGATTTTAAAAAATGATGAAAAACCTGATTCCGGGCATGTTAATCATATTATTGATGCTGCCGCCGAGCAGATCACGCAAGCCAAACTCATTCATCACATCTGGATTCAGAATGTTACCGAAAAAGATCTGGATCTGTTACTCGGATTTTTGAACTCTAAGGTACCTACCAGCCTGTTGTCATTGGTTATTTCGGCGAAGAACTACTTTACCATTAAAGCATTTCTTAAAAGCAAATTCAAGATCATCAAAGCGGCCGGTGGGCTCATTCGTAAAAAGGATAAATTCCTGATGATCTACCGGATGAAGAAATGGGATTTACCAAAAGGAAAAAAAGAGAAAAAAGAAAAGTATCGTCAGACGGCCGTGCGTGAGGTGGCGGAAGAATGCAACGTTACCGTTAAGTTGGGAAAAAAGATTTGTACTACCTGGCACACCTATACGATGAACAAAAGCGCCATGCTGAAGAAAACGCGCTGGTACTCCATGGATGTTATAGATGATTCAAAAATGCGGCCCGATGTGCAGGAAGATATTGAAGAAGTTCGCTGGATGAATCCGAAAGAAGTTTACCATGCACTGGAGCATTCCTATAAATCCATCCACTATGTCTTCGAGCAATATTACGACAAGATGGAGATTAGATCACCCCGTTAAAGTTTGTACGGTAAAAATTCTGTTACGTCTGCATTGTACTTGTGAACCTCCCGTATAATGGATGAGTTGATGGAGGCAAACTGCGGAGAGGTAATTAAAAAGACAGACTCAAGCTCCGCATTCAGGGAGCGATTTACCTGAGCTATGCTATTCTCATATTCGAAGTCGGTTGTGTTGCGCAGGCCACGAAGTAAATAGTGCGCTCCGTTTTTTCGCGCAAACTCAGCTGTTAATTCAGAAAACGTGACAACGCTGATGTTGGGATATTTTGTAAAGGCTGATTGTATTCGCTCCTGCATGTACTCGATCTCGAAATAACGTGTGCTCTTTTTACTATTATAACCAATAGCAATAATGATCTCATCGAAGATCTTCAATCCACGTAATACAATATCTTCATGCCCTTTTGTAAAAGGATCGAACGATCCGGGAAACAGTGCAATTTTTTTGCTCATTTTATCGGGTAGAGAGCTTCTGTGGGCCAAGGTCGAAAAATTCTGAGGAATTTAAAAATGATTCGTTGGAAACGGCTACTCATCGCCCAATAAGTGCATGCTGTACGTGTCGAAGAATTGATGTTCCTGTACCTCGTCATACAGGTAACTGAAATTCAAGTAGCGTGGTCTTTCACCGAATGTTACATTATTGATGTATTTGTAAAATTCCTGATAATGGGGTGAGTTTTTGCCGATGTAGCCCCATAATACAACCTGGCTCCTGGTCTGATCGAGGTTAAGCGATTTCATGACTAACATGATATACTTTACATAGTCTGAAAATTGTTTGATCAGGAATTGGTTGTAATAGATCAATTTTCCATTGTTACACGAAAGTATATGGAGTTTGAACCGGTCAACATAAATATAGAGCGGATTATCTGCACGATTCTCGGCAAATTTCAAGACACCTTCAATAAGGGCTGCAGATTGGTGAAGGAAAACGGGAGGATTGTTCGGATATAACTTGAGAAACCACTCTTTGAGATCCTTGTTCACAGCAAAAACAGTCATCGCTTCCGTATGTGTGTTTGCGATCGCCGAGAAGAATTCAAGATTCTTGTCAACATTTGCATTAAATCTCAAATAATTATCAAGCGATTCTTCCACATACAGGTCTTTTGGAACCTGAACGAACTTTTGATTTTTGAAGGAGACCTTTATTTTTTTCCAGAAGCCTGCCTGCAACAAGGCATGGGCGTCAAACAACTGGTCCAGTATTTGGATTAACTCCTGGTTTGAACTGACGTCGGGCAATACATAATCTTCCAGAAGTAAAACATGACTGTCGTCAGGGTTGATGATGACCGCTTGAAAATCACGTGTTCCTATATTGATCAACAGATGGTATTGATGAATGTGCTCTTCATCAAATCGCTCATCTTTGATTTTCTTTATCAGTTTGTACGTGATCGACGTTGTCTGCAAATTTTTTTATTTCAAGCGTTGAAAGTTCCCGACAGCCTTCTGCATTCACGGATTGTTAATCCTACAATAATAAATATTTTAATGGGGAAATCACAGAATAGCTTTATGGAATGTCTAATTAAATTCGGCAATATGCATTTAAATGCATTAAGTCTTCCGGTTTTTGGCATAACCGGAAAACGCCGTGAAGGTTTTCTTCCGGCACCGTTTTGATGGCCGACCATGGCATCCACCGAACGTCATCGATGATCTGTTTTGCATTTTTCATTTCGGGATCGATGCCGGTGATCAATTCTCCCTCCGGGTATAAAACTTCAAAAAACAACTCAATTGCGTGGAATGGTTCCTGTATGAATTCACAGACAAACAAAAATCTTCCCAGGCTAACCTGTATTCCCGTCTCTTCTTCAAATTCACGTATAATGGTCTCCTCTGCAGTTTGTCCGAATTCAATGCCGCCCCCCGGAGGCGCCCAAAAATTGCCGGCATGTAGTCCTGAGTGATTTACCATTAATAACGCATCACCCCTCCAACAAAGTCCGCACACCCTCACCCGTACGCGTTTTCCATACAATGTTGTGATCGGAGAATCCATCAGCGTTATGTTTTTGTTGGTTTTATAATACTTTAAACGGTAATTGAAGTCTTATAAATTTCATGATTCCTGGCAGTATTATTGATTAAAGGTTATTAAATTTGATAAAAAAATTAAGGTATGAAGAAGTATTTGTTTCTTATTGTTTTTGCCATGGGAATTGGAGCCCATGCTATTGGCCAGACACAGGCCAAGGCCACAGGCCCTGTTATTACATTTGAAAAGAAGACCCACGACTTTGGGACGATCTATCAAGGTGATAAAGTAGAGCAGACTTATAAATTCACTAACACCGGTAACGAGCCGCTGGTAATCACCAACGTGCAGGTTACGTGTGGTTGTACAACGCCAAAAGGCTGGCCGCGCGAACCAGTGCCGCCAGGGGGAAAAGGCGAAATTACGATCGGTTTTAACAGCGCCGGAAAGATGGGCGTTCAGAACAAAACTGTAACGATCGTTTCAAATGCCGCTAATACCGATGGATCTCAGATTTCGTTTACGACAAACGTACTGGAGAAGAAACCACAATAGGTTCTCTTGAAAAAATTCCAAAAGAAAGGCTGCCTGAAAGGGTGGCCTTTTTTATGTTAAAAAAGTGCTGTAGTGTTAAAGAAGTGTTTGAGTGTTGAAGTTCGAAGTGTGGGCACGGCGTGTTGAAGTAGCGCTAACTCCTAGGACAAGCATCTAATTTAAACCTCGTATTTCATCCTTGTCCCTCGTACTTCCTCTTTTACTCGTCTTCGTCCTTCTTTCCTCGTCCCTCGTACTTCGTCCCCGCTCTCCCTACCTCAAAAGACTGGCATATTTATACATGCTTTCGATAAGCGATTTGGTGGTGCTGTGATTTTCGATCATGAGTTCAAAAAAAGAGTTGTCTTCGTCACCGTAGTACTTTCCAACACGGCACTTTGCTTTACTGCGCGCAATCAGATTCAGGATCAGGATATTAGGTTCCGTGTCGATATAAAACATAAAATCAAACGGCGTATCCGAAAATGCCGATGCGCTATGGGATGTAATTTTACCCCAGAAGGAAAGATCACTTTCGGAGAAGAAATCGAACAGAAACTCGTAGTTCTCCTTTTTTTTAGGAAGGAATGACATGACGGTTACTTTTTTTCCGTCGAGCTCTAACTTCTTGATGAAATCTTTTATTTGATCGTGTTTTTGCTTGTCTTCTACGCTGAAAATAATACCGACGGTAACAGCTTTTTTGTAGGGCACATTCGCACGAAGTGATCCGTTCGTTTTTAAATACGACCGGGTATTATGTTTCAGAAGACTCAGTTTCATCGGCATGATGTAAGATAGATTATCCGTTTAATAATTTTTCAAAATCCTGTTCCGAAATTATCGTAACGCCAAGCTTTTCGGCTTTTTCACGCTTGGCAGGCCCCATGTTATCACCGGCCAGTAAATAATCCAGCTTTCCGGAAACGGAGGACAGGACGCGACCGCCGTTTTTAAGAATGATGTCCTGAAGCTGTTCGCGCTCATAATGCTGGAAAACTCCCGAAATAACAAAGGATTTATTTCCGAGTACTTCACTTTCTTTTTCAGGTTCTTTCAACGTGCTTTCAAACTGTAGTCCGGCCTGCTTTAAGCGTTCGACTTCTCTTTTGTTTTCAGGAATTTTAAAAAAATTCACCACGCTCATCGCGATTTTTTCACCAACTTCAGGCGCCTGTAACAGTTCTTCATAGCGTGCCTTTGCAAGGGCATCAATATTTTTAAAATGACGCGCCAATTTCTCAGCTACCGTTTTCCCGACGTAGCGAATTCCGATGGCGAAGAGAACACTTTCGAAAGGAACTGTTTTCGATTGCTCAATTCCATGCAAAAGATTTTTCGTTGACAGCTCTTTGAAACCGTCAAGTTTGAAGATGTCTTCACGTTTCAGGTCGTAAAGATCGGCAGGGCTTTTTACAAGGTTCAATACGTGCAACTGTGCAATAGTCCGTTCGCCAAGCGAATTGATATCCATCGCTTTGCGCTGAATGAAATGCTCGATACGCCCAGTGATCTGTGGCGGGCATCCGTTAATGTTCGGACAGTAATGTGCCGCTTCCCCTTCTTCGCGGATCAGCGCCGTACCACATTCGGGGCATGTGTCGATATAGTGTACCGGCTTCGAGTCTGTTTTTCGTTTGGATAAATCCACGCCCGTAACCTTCGGAATAATCTCGCCGCCTTTCTCAACAAAAACGGAATCGCCGATCCGGAGATCCAACCGGGCTATTTCGTTGGCGTTGTGCAGGGAGGCGCGTTTCACCGTTGTACCGGCGAGCAACACAGGCGCTAATTCGGCAACCGGTGTAACGGCACCGGTGCGTCCTACCTGGTAAATGATTCCGTTAAGCTGGGTGCTGATGCTTTCTGCTTTGTATTTAAAAGAGATAGCCCAGCGCGGACTTTTTGCTGTAAAGCCTAATTGCCGTTGTTGTTCCAGGTTGTTGATTTTTAAAACGACACCATCGGTTTCAAGCGGAAGATCCTGACGCTTGTTTTCCCAGGAGTCGATATACGTTAAAACCTGTTTAATGTCTTTGCATTTCTTATACGTCGGAGAGACGTTGAATCCCCATTCCTCCAGTCTTTTTATTCCTTCTTCATGTGTTTCGATCCCCAGGTCTTCGCCTAACAAGTAGTATACAAAGCAGTCAAGCTTTCGTCGCGCCACCTCTCCGGAGTCTTGCATTTTCAATGTGCCCGACGTGGTATTGCGTGCATTGGCATATCGCTCTTCGCCAATGTCTTCACGTTCCTTATTAAGATGAGTAAAAACATTTTTTGGCATAAAGACCTCTCCACGAACTTCAAAAGACGTCGGCAGGTTTTTGCTTTTTATTCTAAGTGGAATCGTACGGATGGTTCTTACATTGGCGGTTACGTCATCCCCCCGCACACCATCCCCCCGTGTAATGCCACGCACTAGTAAACCGTTCTCATAAATCAAACTGATGGATACACCATCGAATTTCAATTCAGAAAAATATTCATAAGGGTCACCATCCAAACCTTTCGCCACCCGGCCGTCGAAATCTTCGAGCTCCTGCTGGGAGTAGGTGTTGCCAAGTGACAACATGGGATACTTGTGGTAGACCGTTTCGAATTCCTTGGTAATGCTGCCACCTACACGTTGCGTAGGAGAGTCGGGTTGTTTGAATTGAGGGAATTGCTGCTCAAGTTTCTGTAATGTTTCCAACAGCTTATCGAATTCAAAATCGCTTATTTCCGTTCTGCTTTTTTGATAATAAAGATTGCTGTGGTAGTTCACCTTATCGGTGAGATCAAGAATTTCTTTTTTGGCCTGCTCGGGTGACATGTAGTCGAAAAAGATTTTATCGATTCAAAGGTAACAGAAAATACAGACCGGGCGATAGGATTGGCGCTTTTCGTTAAACCTCTATTTTGTCTGATCCTGGTAGACCTTTATCCCGACGGAAATATCCAGTAAATTATTTCCTCTATCGACATCCGCCATGCGTTGTGTCGGATCGATCTCTGCCGAGGATATTTCTTCTGTTTTGTGATTTATCTTAAGTGTGTAGGTAGGATTGACCCAGGGCCATTCCGGCAGGTCAAAACGTTGAATGGTTTGATCCTCGACCGGCTTTCTCCCCAGTGTTTCGTTGAGCGGAAGGTAGTATAATTCTTTTGTTCCGTCTTTGAGCGTAATGAGCAGATCGACGGGCATCGGAAATTCTCCCACTCGCTCCAGGGTCACAAAGGTTGCGCCGTCATTTTCGACAACAGTCTTTATGCCGTAGTCGATGTGTTTGGTCGTATTGATCCAATAGTTCAAGTACCATTTCAATTCCATGCCCGACGTCTTTTCCATTACACGGATAAAATCGATCGGTGAGGGATGTCTGAATTTCCAGGTGCTGAAATAGCTTCGCATGCCTTTATAAAAATTCTCATTTCCGATAATATATTTCAGTTGATGAAGTATGATAGAGCCCATGCCATACGCAACGATGGAATAAGCCCTGTTCGTAGTATAGTGATCGGCATGTTGACTTGCAGGTTCCTGCAGGCCGCTTTTTACCAGCATAAAATATCCGTTATAACTTCCCAGGTGTGGATCCTGGGTGTTGAACAGAGCGCTCATGGATTCGTTACTGGAGAAATCGGTAAAACCCTCGTCCATCCACGGATAAAGCGCTTCGTTGGTGGCCAGAACGCCCTGGAACCAACTGTGAGCAGCCTCGTGTGTCATAACGCCTACCAGACTGCTCAAGGGACGCTCGCCGGTGATAAGCGTACACATCGGGTATTCCATGCCACCATCGCCGCCTTGTATGATGGAATATGATTCATACGGATATCTTCCGAAGGTCTTGTTCATGAATTGAAAATGCTTGACAGCATAATCTTCCATCTTTTTCCAGTTATCCGTTATTCTATCGTTTTTCTGATAGAAAAAATGAATGACCGGGCCGTCGGGAACAACAGCCTGATCGTGTATATAATCCGGGTCGGCCGTCCAGGCAAAATCGATAACATTTTTGGCCACGAAATGCCAGGAGAGTTCGCCTTCGGGGCGTTGCACGTTCATTCCTGTTTTCTCGTAACCGTAGCCGATCTTTTCCGGATTTTGCAGTTTGCCTGTGCCGGCCACCATGAACGTAGGATCCAATGTTATCGTCACGTCAAAATCTCCCCATACACTGTGAAATTCACGGGCTACATACTGGTAGGCGTGCCATCCCATGTAATCGTACTCGGCCATTTTAGGATACCATTGTGTCATCGAAAAGGCTACGCCTTCTTTATTGTCACGCCCCGATCTTCGCACCTGAAGAGGTACTTGTGATTCGAATTTCATGTCGAAAATGGTTTTTGATCCGGGAAGAAGTGGCTTCCCCAAGATCACTTCCAGAATGGTTCCGTCAACTGAGTAGCCGATATCTTTTCCATCCTGTTTCAGATTCTGAATATGCTGATAGCCGATTTCATCATCTTTTAATTTTGAGATTCGGTCCATTACTCTGGAATCAGGATCAGGAAGGTTCCGGGAGCGCACATCCATCATACTGCCGGGCTGAAAGGCATTGAAGTATAAATGGTAAAAAACTTTCTTAAGAGTGTCTTTCGAATTATTGTAATAGACGAGTTTTTGTATTCCGTTTACACGATGGGTTTTCACATCCAGGTGAACATCCATGGTATATTCGGCGCGTTGTTGCCAGCGATAGTCCTGTGCAATGGCCAATGCGACAATAAAAAAACACAGAAAAGTCAACAACACTGATTTCGGCATGAGATATTAATTAAGACTTTGCAAAGTATTCAAACTATGGAATTTTGCAAAGATTTTGTATACCTAACGAAGAATGGAATTTAAATGAAGGAAATACGCTGGGCGGTTATGATAAGCGTAAGGATTCGTTTCATATGGTGAAACCTGGATTATACGGGTATTGAATGCAGAACTTTTGCCTCGATCAGCGCCCCGGAAGCTGTTGCCTTCCTCCGCCTCGTTGCTGTTGCCGCTGCTCTATTTGTCTTAACAGCAGTTTGCGGAATTCCTGTTCTGCATCCCGTAATTGCGCCAGCTTTTGGGGCGAGATAATAGTTAGCAAGCGCGCTGAATAATCTTTTTCCAGATTGAGCTCCTGCTGTTTTATTTTCAGATGCAGGTCCAGCAACGTTTTTTCGTCCGTGCCATTTACTTTTGCGGTGCGGTATTGAATTTTGAACTCCTGCCGTTTCTGGGTGTATTCATTGTAGACAGGCCAGAATTTTTCTGATTCTGATATCGTAAGTTGCAACCGGTTCGTAATATAAGCGGCACGGGCGGCATTGATTTTTTGCCGGATATTCCCTCCCGGGTTTGGTTCCTGTTGAAAATCATCATCCTGGGCCGTGGCCGCCAGGTTGATGAATATAAACAATAGTATGATTAGCTTTTTCATCTCCGGTAATTTATACGATCACTCCAAATCATCTATCATATTTTGAATATCCTCGTTCGTCATGTTCAGGTCATAAACCTCTCCTTCGATCTCACGAATATCGGTTGTGTTGAAATTGCCGGATTCGATCACCTCTTCGGTCGTCATGTCGGACTCATCCAGATAGGCCACAAGATCCTCCGTCTGAACGGCGGAGAGCATGCTATTAATGTCGACAGACTGGTTTGACTGTGTAAACCAGAATACACCTGCTACCAGGAAAATAATTACCGGTAACGCATACTTTAACGAGAAAGCCATGACCGGCGACAGCACCGGTTTCCGATCCTCTACACGAGACTGAACAACTCCCGGTAGCTTCTCAAAATAACCCTCAGGCGTCGTAAAGATGTCTTTTTTTGATATGTCTTCCAGTTTTCTCATTTCACAGGTTTGACAGTTTAAATTGTTAAAAGTTTAATCATTCAGCCAGTAAATCTTCTATTTTCTTCACCGCGTGGTGATAGCTGGCCTTTAAAGCGCCAATGCTTGTGCCGGTAATCTCGGAAATCTCTTCATACGACATATCGTCGAAGTATTTCATATTGAAAACCAAACGCTGTTTATCGGGTAATTTCAGTAATGCTTTTTGAAGTTTGAGCTGGATTTCATCTCCCGAGATGTGGGAAGAGGTATCCAACGCTTTGGAAAGTTCTTTCGTGACATCGCCGATCG
>JGI24890J29729_1001350_pt1 | contig 11298 bp, 13 predicted proteins | sample FreactcultureFD7_FD_29729 | JGI IMG/M metagenome (IMG submission 29729)
CTCATAGGAAAAACAACTATCCCGCCAACTGCATTTGTAATAGTCCCTGATATCGTGTCAGTTAAAGTTGTTGCGGCAACCTGTCGAAACTTCAGAACGCAGGTTCCGTAAGTTAAATCAACTACAACACCAGTATTATCATCCGTAATAGTGGCCTGAACTTGTGGGTTGTTTGCGTCGCCTTGGACAAGTTTAATATAGGATGACATTACCAAATCCTGTTAAAACGCGCCCGCATTGGAGCATTGTTGAAACCATCGGTAGTGTAGCGTAAAGCTTTTTCTCTACCTGACTTAAACCTTAACTCAGCAGACATTGCTCCACGTTCATTTGAATAAGGTTGATTAGGCGTAGCCATCAAACGTGCAACCGCGCCATCAACAATAACATCCAAAAAACGTTCATAGACCGTGCTATCAATTACTGTAGAGTCGCGAGTTGGAATATAAGAAAAACGACCAGTTAACGCACCCGCTACGCTTTCGACAGGAAAATACGCTAACGTAATCTGATCGGGATTAAATTGCGTATAGACTTGTGGAGTGCCTTGAAGGGCTTGCCAATTTCGAGTATAGAGTTTTTCCATTTCCGTTTGGCTTTTGCGTTCAAGCTTTCTATTTAAATAGTAAAGCCCCAGCATCTGTCCCATTACATAACCATTAGGCACATCAACATCATAGGTACTTTGCCCAGCAATTGTGGAAATGGGATCAAGGTTTTGTTGCAAAAACAAAGTGTCCTTACAAAACTCGATGCACGTATTAGTGATCGCAAGCGTAGCTTGCACATCATAGCAGTTCGGCACATGTGGCAAAACAAATGGCAAAAAGTCACTGTAAGGACGAGTATCTAAACTCATTTATTTGACCCTGGTACGTTAGGATTAAATGCCCCCAAAGATTGATTGGGGTTAGTAACATTTTCAGAAGCGACTTTACCTTGCACAATTGCCATGAATTGTTGATAGTAAGCTGCCGCCAAAGCTGTATTGGCTGCATATTCTGCATCTTTACTATATGCGCGGTAAAGCGTGTAATCCATTAAAGCCGTGACATAAATATCATCAAGGGAAATTACAGAACTCAATGTTGCATCGGTTGGCGAAGCTACATAGATTAGCTCAACTTGATTTTGTCCTGATGCTGGCTGTGGGGGATAAACATAAAAATGTTTTAAATCCAAAGGAGTGTAAGTAAAATGAATTACTTCAGCCGCAGCAATGGCGCTATGCCAATAGGGTGTTTGCGCATCTAAGATTTCTCGTGAAACTGTTCTAATAGCGCGACCAGGAGTGGAGCCGCTAGTACCAAGATTTCTAACGACATCAACCAAAGACACAGCAGTGGAAGGTAGTGTTTGTTTTGTGCCAGCTACAAGCTGAACAGCAGCGTTGGTAATAAACGCATTAGGTTTATATAGAGCAATTTCTCTTTGACCGTCATTTAACCAAGTCAATAGTTCCGCAGTCGGCCAACGAACATTCGTTACATCTTGCAGAATGGTGGAAACGTTAGTAATAAGGGTACTAGCTAGAATCGTTGCCATACATCAACCTTAAAAGAAAAGTAGCTAAATGTTAACACAGAAAAAGCCCCCGTGGGGGCTTGTGGTTTAGTTCTTAATGACAGCCATTGCAAGAGCTGTTGGCTTTACGTTCTTACGACCGTAAACTACTAGACCACGGACTAATACGCCGAAATCATTGGGGTTAGGAATAGACTCAACCTTATTGATTTGCGATGCAAATGTCAAAGCAGACTTGTGACCTGCAAAAATAACATGACGCTTTGGCACGCTAGAAGCAGTATTACCGAAGTAATCTTGGTTTGTAGCAGCTTTGGGCAACAAGTTAGACACATAAATGTCGAAACGATCAATGCGACCAATCTTGCCGTTACGGAGGATAGACTCGGAGTCACCAGTAACATAGGCTTGAGCAAGTTTAGAAGACATCAATGCTTGACGCTCAGTAGGAGTGATAATTAAATAACGATCAGTCTCAGGAACGTTTTGCTCATCCAACACAGAGCTCATAGCTGTAATTGTTGTCAAAACAGTATCAACAGTGGTTGTCAAATCAACTGGGCTAGCATCAGTACCAAGGGCGTAGCTAGAGCTCAAAGCACCAGCAGTTGCGCCAATGTTGGCAGCATCAGCACCATTACCAGAGTTCATGATGTTCAAAAAACATTCACGGTCAATAGCAATTTTCATTTGATTGGCAGCATCAGTTGTAAAGATGTCCATCAAATTAGGCTGAGCTTGGAACTCAAGAACGTCAGAAACGTTTACACCAAAGTAAAAACCTTGATCGACTTGAAGTTCGATTGAGTTAGGTGTGGGAACCTGATAAGACAAACTCTGACCAATTGTGTAAGAATTGATAGAAATTGTTGGGATGTTATTAATAATAACTTTATCGCCCATGTTCTTAATGTCGCCTTCCCAGTTGGTGTTAGAAATATCACCAAATGTTGTTGCAGCATAAAATTTGATATTGAGTTTGCTAGACCATATCGTGGGGATAAACGTGCCTGAATACGAAGGGCTCGTATTAAAGGGGGACTGTACAGCCATTACGGCTGCTGGGGTGATTGTGCTCATTTAAGACTCCAAAAATTTCAGTTTGTTAACACACCGCCCCGACGAAATTAAGGACGAATCCTACCTTCGGCAGCAGCAGCATCTAGTTCTGCCTCCAAGCGCCTAACGTCTTCCTTCTTACCTTGCTGCATTAAACGCATTATTTTCATGCTTTCCTGCTCGTATTCACGAGCGGTATACACGCGTTTTTGCGTAGACTGCGGGCTAGAAGCCGAAGACTTACTTGGGGCTACCTGACGATTCAACTCTTGTCGAGCGCTAGTTTGGGTCTGTCCTTGAGTTTTAGGGTCGTATGCAGGATAGCGTTCAAAAAACGCATTGAATACTTCCATGACGGCGGGTATATCACGATTCGCAGCAGCGTTTAACAAAGCTTGGTTCCAAGTTAGATTGACACCAGGAATCCTTGTGCCTAACCAATCTTGACATTCAGTGGTTGACTGAATTTTTTCCCAAGTTGGCAACTGCTGATTTAGGTTTTCAAAAAACCGTTCTGTAGTTGCCGCCGCTTGCGTCTGTTGTACCTCACCGACTTGGCCCGTTGCCTCAGTCAATTTACCTTCTAGCGCATCTATTTGCTGGAGATATTTTGATTCGCGTTTGCCAAATTCTTCTTTAGCTATGCGCCTCGCCAAATCTACCAAATCTTCACCAAAAGCATCCACATCAGTTTTCGTAACCAGTTCGATTTGCTCGTCAACGTTGGGTGGTTGCACCACTTGTTTTTCAAGCTTCTCGGTTAGACTTCCCACCGTGTCCGTCAATTGCTTTACCTGCTGTTGCAAGGCTGGCACTTGACTGTTGAACTGACCTTGCAAAGATTGATAGCGTTGTCGCCACAAACTTGCGTCATCATCACCAGTTGGTTTTGGAGCGTTGTCTACTGATTGCGGGGCATTTTCAACCGATTCAGATTTAGCCTCCGTGTTAGTGGTTTCGTCTGGCTTGGGTTCATTTGCCTCTCTGGCATCTAGAACCTGCTGTTCGTACGCTGCTAACTCATCCGCTTGTCTCTGTACCTGTTTAGGCAATGCCATAAATACTCCTTGTGCCGAGCTTTCGCTTTAGGCGTGTTTACAAACCGATCTGCCAGGCCAAGCCTTAGGCTTTTCGGAGTTTCTCTGCCATCTTAGGGGCTTCCCTAAGTAGACCAAGAATGTTTTGACATTCTTTGCCCATCCCCTGGACTCTGGGGGTATTCGCGTCGGACGAATCCAACAAATTTGCCATCAACGTATCGAGTTCGGTTTGAAGGTACTTTATCAAGACCTCTCCATCCGTTGATTTTGAAATACGTGCAATTGCATTAAGCTCTTGCGAATCTGGCCTGTGCATTAGCACTTTCCGTGTGATTTAGCTTTGTAGGAATTAACCATTCCGCCGCTCTTCATGCGAACCATAGATGTTCCTGCTTTTTCCGAAGCAGCCGCTTTTTCATACGTTGCTTTAGCTCTATCACGCAATTTCATCAACGCATCGGTAGCCGCTTGGCTTGTTCCTGCGGGTTGGTTTTTAAGCATTTTTTCAGTTTCTTCGTAATCACGTTTGCGATTTTCAGAAATAGGCATATCCGCTTTTTTAGCCATTGTGACAGCACGCGAAGCCATGCCAGCGTCAACAGTAGAACTTGCGGGTTTAACTTCTTTGGGAGTTACAGCATCTTGGACTTTAATCTTTTTGCCTTGCCAATCAAAAATAGAACCTTGTCCATTATTCTTTTTATTCCAAGCATAAGCTTCTTTAAAAGACTTAAATTCTGGCTTAGATTCCGCTTTACTTTCTGGCTCAGTTTCTTTTTTTGAACTGGCCGAAAGATCAGCTTTTGATTTCTCCATCATCTCCGGAGTTACTTTAAATTGCGGTTCATCATCGTCAACGTACTCGCCATCGGCATAATGTTTAACTGCCATGCCTTTCTTAAAGCTCTTTGATGTTTTCATTTAGTCCACCGTTCTCTTCATTGCTGAAGCACTTGAAGTTGCTAAATGCAACGCTTTAATGGTTGGTTTTCCGCAACCAGGAAAAATATCTCCAGGCGAACTATCACGAGGAGGTTTCATGCCTGTGCTTAAAGTACCGCCAGGAGCGCCCGCAGGGGTGTCCGCACGCGAACCGCTAGTGCTTTTTGGATTTGATCCGCCGTGTTTACCAGCGGGGGTGTCTGCTCTACTCATGGAATAACTCCTTCAATAATAGGTTTGTACATTAATCAAAGCGCTTTGTCAACCTTTAGGAAAAATGATCCGTAATTGGAGCGCCATTAGTCAGTGTTTGCTGGTTCATGGTTGGGCTTCCTTGGGGTTGACTTTGTGGCTGTCCTTGAGGCATTTGAGCTGCAGGATTAGCCATCGCAGCATTTTGCTGCAACATTTGGTTGACTTGCTGTGACACTCGGAACATCTCGCGAGGGGGCACAACTTCGTCGGGATTTACATCTAAATCACGGGCTGTCTCTCTCAAAAGAGTAGCTCTACCTTCAATTCCCATGATTTGCATATCAATCGGATTAGCAGTTGCTTGCAAAAATTCATTGCGACGAACTTGCGCGGCTTCTTTGGCAACGATACCAATTGCGCCTTTTGACACAACATTAATGTCGCCTTTGAGTTCTTGATCTTCAGAATACTTCATGTTGTAGAAATACAAACGATCTAGCAAGGGCGTCATAACATGATTGTCAATATTTGATACCACTTGCTTCATGGATTTATTGGCATTGCTCATGAGCATGCTCATACCAGAAGCTGTTCTACCAGCACCGCCAGCAGGGGATGCGCCAGTCATATATCGGGGTATACCCGAATACTCATCGGCCAACACAGCAAACTTTTCGTAGGTTGTGAGCAACTCTTGCACGTTAGAACTAGGCTGAAAGAAGTCAATCGGCTTTGCACTTGACCCCATTGGATCGCTAGTAACTTGGTGAATTTTCCATGGATAGAGGTTAGTAATATCATCTCCCGCTGGGATGCGGTCAATGTTTACGACTACCTGAGGGCCTGATGCAATACCCATGTTGTTGGATAAGGCGCGAGCCGCGCTGTTGCACATGTCTTGGCAATCTTTGATCAGATCGTATGTGCTATTGCCCCAAAACGTCCCTGGAATTTCTTCAAAAGACGCTTTAAAGTAAGGCATTTTTCCCATGGGGTGGTAGTTGAGCGACGCTTTAATAACGTACTCGCCAATTAACCATGCCTCACAATAATACTGCTTAGCTTTATCGGGAACTTCTTCTTCGGTAAGCCCCCAATCTAGCAACATCGAACCTGACACAGGGCCCCAAAACTGGAGCGCGTCAATCAAGTGCTCAGAGTTCTGCATAACGGCCACTGTGCTTCTACCTTCAGCTTGTGCTTTGCTAGAGTCAACGATCAACCATTCTTGCAAACCGCCACGGCCATAGCTATCAAGCACCATGCGGATCGCTCCGTCATCATAGCCTTCAACTCCAATCATAGCCTCAAGGTCTGTTTGTCTAAGCTTATGACGTTCAATCAAATAGCCATCGTCAATGCCCATGGAAGAGGGAGATGGATAAATCATGAACGGATCAACCCGTTCCCACTCTAATACCAAATCATCTTGGATGCTAAGCTGGTATCCACCTGCCGCATCACGATTCCATTTCATTACAGGCTTGCGTCTAACAATCGGGCCTTTAAGGAATGCTGCTGGAAATGTGGTGATGTCATCAAGAAACTGATCCAATGCTCGTATAAATCCGCCTTCGATGAGTTGATCCTCCATCTTAGCTTCCATCTGCCGCGTTTTAAATTTGGCTTCTTCTTGGATATTAAAGAGGTATTCTTCTCGAAGTTCATTAAGGTATTTACGTAGCTGGGTAGGCGGTAGCGGTTTTCCTGTAGTCTGAATAACCTGAGTCATCTGTTCTGTAGCAGCTTGACGAAGTTCTTCCATTACATCTGGTGGTAGAGTGGGAACTGGCGTTGGCTCAATTGTCCAAGGCTTATCTGATCCACTACCTAACAGCACATCGCGTAACCAGCTTGATGCCGCTCGACACTTGTTCGATGTCAGCATCATATAAATTTCTGACCCACCTGTTTCGCGAATCTTACTCAAGCGATCAGGATCATACTCGCCACGACGAGCTCGGACGGCATTAAACATGCGCATCTCAACTGTCTGCTCTTTGGCTTTACGAGCTTCGACCCAACGGCCTCGAACGTAAGTCGATAAAGATTTAATTAACGGCTGCGCCTGCGCGAGCTGCGCCTTATCTCGTTCGTCTTTAGCAACATCTTTCGCAGACATAGCAGGAAGGATGCCGCCCAAACTAATGCCTAAATTTTGATTCATGAGGGCCCAACATGACGTTATGTACCACTATCCTATCACATGGTCAACCATTTGTGTCAATAATTATAGCTGACTTTCGTAACTTTGCGTCTACCAGTATTCAGCGCTACCCCCCTAACGTTCATATCCAAAACCGCATCGGCGTACTGGTTGGCATCATGAACATGCGAAAACTCGTTTTTGTCAGGACGATCTTCGATCTCCCCATTTTTTTTTATTTTGTACCGATACCCGTAGCGAAACCCCTTAATGAGCATATCGCATGACGGGTCTATCAGATACAACGCTTTACCATCGATCTGCGCACTGAGTAGACGTTCCACAGACTGTATCCTAATTTCAGGGTTGTTGCTAGGGGGGCGCACGCATTTAAACCCCGCTCTCTTCAAAACATCCACCAGACTCATCTCGTTCAACTGCTGTTTGGCAAACCCCGCTGGATCAGGCGCACAAACAAACGCCGCCCCTGCAAAGTTGTTCGCTATGTACGGGTTAAGTTTAATATTGAGAAACGTCTCTATCCCCATGTTCTCCCCAACAACCTCCCCTAGCGTAATCACTCGACCTCGCGCATCCCTCTGTTTAAACACCGCCGCAGGTGTTCTCCCAAAGTCTATGCCGATGGTTATGGTGTAACTATCGCCACGAATATATTTAATCGGTTCTTTAGCCACATGAAAGTCATGCGTAAACGTTTTCTCATATACTGGTGTTCCAGACAGTGAACGGCCATACTCCGACCGCAAATAAACCCGTAACCAGTCCTCTGTCTTACCTGGAATCAAATTGGGGTAGTACTGTTTGGGCAAGTGATCGTAGTTGTCCGCTTCTGGATTAACGCACCATTCCTCATCATCCTTATCAAGCAAGACTTCGGGGGGCTCTTCCCCATACATTTCTGTGTAGCGCGTCGGCTTAAGTATCGCGGCTGGCTGTATATGGATCGACCAGTTACTTGGCGGGTTCTCCATCTTATCGTGCCACCATGTATCTTCATCTGGCATGTTGGTATCAAAAAGCGCACACGATCTTGTCGGCCCACCGTCCTTCATCGACGGATACCGATTCAAACGACCCAAAAGCCCATCCACAACCTCCGAATTCAACTCTCTTGACTCATTACCCCATATGAATGTCGTCTCAAGCGACAGCGCCTTCCTAACGTCGTCTGGCGTATCCAAAGCAATGAACAACCATTCGGACTCCACTTCAGTATTGTCCGAAAGTTTTGCTTTCAAAATAAACGTTTTCTCTACAGCCTTCCATACTCCCGCTTCGCCAGGAGGTAACCAATCAAACACAGTCTTTCTGGTAGTAAGTGCTAACTGATCGGCCGTGTTCCTAACAATTACCGCTCTTGTTTTCCTTATGCCCTTGGCATTCGGGGCTTGACCGCAAGCCAATCGTACCAGTTCATGCACGCACGTAACTGACTTCCCTCCACCAACGGGCCCTGCCAGTACGCGCACATACTGATCTGTCAACATAAAGGCTTTTTGGGTGTCCGTAGGCTTAAATTTGCTCATTTTTGCAGTAATTTCGTTGAATTTTCGATTATTTCGGGCGTATTTGAGATGTTTACGGACTGTTCTCCAAGGTCTATTTGGATGCTAAAACTGGTACTTGAGCCACTAAAACGCTCTTCTTTTGGCTCCAAACCGCTCGCTTTTATCAATGTTTTGAGCACATCGTGGACTTGAGACAGCGGTGCATCGGGGCTACTGGCCTGTATATAGACTTTATGGAGCAAATCGTTGGCCATCCAACCCGCTTTTGCCTTAAACGTTATGCCATTTTTCTCAAACTCACTGCGCAACTGGGCAACGCGCATCATAAACCAAGGCTGGCTTTCCAACTCCCTAAACTCTTCCACGGACATGCCATACCGACTAACCACTATGAGGTCGTCTTCTAACCCCAGTGCAATCGAGTTAATTAACTCTTCGGGAATTGATGGAAACGATGTGAACTCTGGCGTGTTGGACAGCGGGCCGTCTGGAATATCAATCATTTTTCTTGTCTTCCTTGGCGCGTTTAACTGCCGCCAAATATTTAGTAAGAGCAATTCGCAGTATATGAGATGTTGCTACCCTTTGTTCTTTTGCTAGCTCTTGCAGCTCATGATACAAGTCGTCGTGTATAAAGAAATTTCGGCGTGTCATCATTTAGTTCTCCTTTTTACGCATTATATCATGCTGAGTAGGTTGTGTGTATAGGGTAAACCCTTAGTTTCTTATTTTTTTGTGCTTGCTGTGAGAGCGAGCCCCAAGGACGGGGGGCGGGGCCTCGGCCCCTTGGGGCCATGGGTGGGGTAGGCAAATCCCCTATGGTGTAGGGTGAACGAAATTGCGGAGTAGGCAAATCCCCTATGGTGTAGCAAGCATCGTCTTGCAGAGGTGGAGTTTCCCTAAGGGGCTAGCGTAACGCTACGGCGAATCGCTTGTACAAATCCTCGCTAACACTAAGATCTTTAAAAATTTATATTGAAATCTCCTTTGGTAGCGCGAAGGATGGGTGCGAAATAGTCTAAGACACCCTGACAGCATCCAGCGCCTTTGTGCGATGGCTAACCCGACATATTAGCGTGTTACTCGTGAGAGTAAAGGGACTGCGATGCAAAACACGGTAAGAATCCGTTGAAGCATAGGCCTACTGGAAAGACAGTAGCAAGTAGCGTTCACTTGAAGGAACGATGAGGTAACCAACGCACCAAGAACAACAAGCCGTGAAACCCTGAGGGGTTTTCATTGTGCATCGTGAATCGGTGTACATCAAGACTCTTAATTCAATCAATCAAAGGATCATCATGTCAAATCAAATCGCATTCGCTCCAATCATTATCAATGTCGAGGGCAAAACCAAGGCCGAGCGTCAAATCTCTGTTGTTCGCTCAGCATCATCGTCCGCTCTGACCGCTTGCTTAAATGTGAACGGTAAAGTAGGCAAGGCAATCCGCGAAAACGCCGCTCAATCAGGATTCGTTGAAGTCGCTCAACACTGCATGAATTCACATTACAAACCACTGGCTGAGATGTTAGCTATCAATCTTGGTGAGCCAATCGTAATATCTAACCGCGCATCGTTCGAGTCTTTGCCTGACCTCTTAGAAGCTAAGATCATGGTCGTTAAATTGTCCAAGTCTGGCGGGTATCGTTTAGATAAGAAGACTGGTCAGTTTGTATCCAATGCTAAGTTGTCCAGTCTTATGCAAATGAAAGCGGTTGTAACTGAGATCATCGACGCGGTGCAACGTGCTCACGAGGCACGCAAATCACAGCAAAATGCCATCGAAGCCTAATTATCCAATTATCCAAGCGGTGATTAAAAAAGAGGCACGTGGATAATTAGCAAAAGGTATATAAATCAACCACTTATGTATCCTAATTATCCAATTATCCAATTATCCACTATTTTAGAGGGTCAGACCTTCTTGAAAATAATTAAGAGAGGCTATGTCAAATGCGGTGCTTAATTGCCATCATAAAAGCCCATTCAATAAAAGCTCTGACCCTCCAGAATTTTTGGATAATTGGCTAATTCAACAAGGGTTTACCCTATACACACACGGAGAGCTAGCATCCATGCGCATCGCAGAGGCATGCTTTCCAAATCGAATTATCCAAGCCCCTAAATTTTTGGATAATTGCACTATACATTTGGATAATTGCAGATGTATAATGTACGTACGTTGTATTCAAATCAATCACTGAAAGAAAATCATGAGCATTCAATACTTTATCTTTGACGATGCCGAAGACGATGTGCCATATGTGTTCGATGCCCCAATCGACAATCCCTTGGACGGCGACGACCCTGAAGTTGGCATATCACAGTACTACGCAAACAAAGATTACCTGTTGTCAAACACAGTACTATCAATCCTCAACAATCGATAGGAAATAACTATGGCCATCAATGAAGAGTACTTACCTATATGCACATCGTGTTACAGCGTAAGGGTCGAACCTCATCGGGCGAAAGCCCCGAGGCCTGTATGTATGGCATGCGGTGACAAGGTGGCGAACCAAGTCAAACGAACCATCGTGCCCATGCACAAGAGTAACTACATGTTAATTACCAACCCTGAGGATCTCAAGGGTATCAACAACAAGGGAGGACAATTCAAATGAATATAGCAAACATCAAGCGAGACCATGTGCTCATCGTGGCCACAGTATTTATGTGTACGGCCGTATACATGGGAGGATCGGTTATCGGGGGTTATTACCTAGCCCAAGCCCTGATCTTCATCGGCGGCATCATAGGTGGTATGTTAATTGAAACAACGACAAGGGGGTAAGATGAACAGCACTCACGCACGGACAAACGAACGTCACGAATTATCGTACACATGGATCAGCGATAATTCGT